>Ga0272443_10000473_pt1 | contig 74442 bp, 69 predicted proteins | sample SSMAcet12_FD_193581 | JGI IMG/M metagenome (GOLD analysis project Ga0272443, IMG submission 193581) | Marine sediment archaeal communities from Little Sippewissett salt marsh, Falmouth, MA, United States - SSM-Acet-12 | ecosystem: Environmental > Aquatic > Marine > Wetlands > Sediment ...
CAACCCTCGGGCAAGTAAAGTGATCTGTTGTAATTACAACACGATCGAATAGCAGAGTGACTGTACTTACGCCTTTATAAAGATGTAAATATTTAAATGGGTTGACAGGTTTCTACATAGCAGGCGCAGAGGGCGCAGAGGGCGCAGAGAGTTGGTTAAGTGCAGGTTAGTCTCGTTTTTTGATAAGTCATTCGGTAGTTGTTGAGATTGTTTTCAGGTATAGTTTTTACAGGCTAAGATATAAATTAATATAACACAAAAGAAATAAATATTCCTCCACTGTAAAAACATGACTGGTTTGAACTTCTATATTACCCGACGATGCGATAATTAAAAATCCACTCTCTGTGCTCTCTGTGCCTCTGTGGTGAAAAATAAATATTTTCTTGATAAATTGGTAACATCATGCAGCATGTAATTGAAATTATCTACTGGAGGACGCTATGGCATCTTTTATACCGCTTGAAGACATTACCATGGAGCTTTCCGACGTGGCCATGGGGCGGCGCGGGGCAGACCTTGTTATTAAAAACGGAAAACTGGTAAACGTGAATACCCGCGAAATTCTCGAGGGGGTGGACGTGGCCGTGTATAAAGGACGGGTGGCCCTGGTGGGGGACGCTGCCGGCTGTATCGGGGATGATACGAAGATCATGGACGCTACCGGTTATTACCTGTCGCCGGGTTTCATGGACGGGCATATACACGTTGAAAGCAGCATGCTCACGGTTTCACAGTACAGCAACACCGTGGTGCCCCACGGGACCACCGCCATTTTTATGGATCCCCACGAGATCGCAAACGTGCTGGGGCTGAAGGGAGTAAAACTGATGATGGATGAATCGACATCCGTTCCCCTTCGGGTGTATGCCACTGTACCCTCCTGCGTGCCTGCCGCTCCGGGTTTTGAGGATGCCGGTGCGGTGATCGGGGCAGATGAGATCGCCGAAGCCATGCAGTGGGATGGAATTGCGGGACTGGGTGAGCTGATGAATTTCCCCGGTGTCTTTAACAGCGTGCCGGAGGTACATAAAGAGATCGAGGTAACACTGAAGACGGGTAAACCCGTAACGGGACATTTCTCCATACCTGAAACAGGACCCCTTCTCAATTCATACGCGGCATCGGGGGTGCGTTCGTGTCACGAGTCGGTACGTGCCCGTGACGCCCTGGCCAAGATGCGCCTTGGCATGTATGCCAAGATCCGTGAGGGATCGGCATGGCATGACCTGAAAGAGGTTATACAGGTGATAACCCGTTTCAAGGTGGACAGCCGCCTTGCGGTACTGGTAAGTGACGATACCCACCCTGATACCCTTATACGCCTGGGACATCTTGACCACATAGTGAAACGGGCCATTGAAGAGGGTGTTGACCCGGTAACCGCCATTCAGATGGTTACCATCAACACCGCCGAATGTTTCATGATGAGTAAGGACTTCGGAAGCATTTCCCCTTCGAAGGTGGCGGACATACTCTTTATCAGCGATCTTGAGAATGTAAAGATTGAAAAGGTGATAATCGGGGGTGAGCTGGTTGCCGAAAAGGGAAAAATGCTGAAAGAGGATACTCCGGTTACCTATCCTGACTGGTCAAAGAACACGGTGAAGCTGGGGAAAACTCTTACACCGGATGATTTTAAGGTTGAGGCCAAGGGGGATACGGCCACGGTGCGGGTGATGGAAATAGAAGAAGCGAAGGTGGGTACGAAAAGTATCACCGAAACAGTTGGAGTTGTAAACGGGAACATACCCGCTGACATAAAGAAGGATATCGCCAAGGTAGCCCTCTTTGAACGGCATAAGGAAACGGGAACCCGGGGTCTTGGTTTCACAAAAGGGTTCGGCCTGAAGGGTGGGGCCGCCGCCTCCACCGTGGCTCATGATTCACATAACCTGCTGGTCGTGGGCATGGATGAAGAAGATATGGCATTTGCCGCTAACAGGCTTGCAGAGGCCGGTGGGGGTATGATCGTGGTGAAAGACAAAAAGGTGCTGGCACTGCTGCCACTTCCCGTGGCGGGACTTTTAACAGACCGCCCCGTTGGCGAGGTTCACGCCCAGGTGGAAAAACTAGACGAGGCATGGAAGGAGCTTGGATGTGTGCTGGTGTCTCCTTTTATGACCATGGCATTGCTGGGCCTGCCCGTATTGCCTGAATTGCGGATAAGCAACAGGGGACTTGTTGACACCATGAATTTTAAATTTGTGGATGTGCTGGTATAATTATTTTTTCCTGGTGCGGGCCTGTTTCATCATCTTTCGCAGGGTGTTCTCGCCAAGCTCCAGATGGGTAACCAGGCGCTTTTCAGTGACGTTTCCAAGGGTGGCCGAGATGATCTTCTCGGCCATGTTTGTTTTGCGGCGCATGTGCTGAATGGTGGGGATGGTGCACTTGAAGTGACGGGCCAGTTCCCAGTCCCTGTACTGGTATCGCCCGTTTTTCAGTTTCTTGTTGTGCCTGATGAAATCAACGATCATATCTTTTGACCATTCCAGGTTGGAACCGTCACCGTAATTATGCTCAATGGATCGGGCTACGTTTCGTTCTGCTGTTCCCTCCATTTTTTTTGATTTCCAGTATGGATGACGGTTGCGGGCGTGCTTGATGTCTTCGGTAGTGTACCCTGTTTTTTTCAGCCAGTAGCGGGTGACATATGCCTTTCGTCCCGGTGGTATATCCAGGGTTAATGATTTTTCAATATATTCTTTCGGGGTTTTCGCCCGGTAAAGTTTCTTTTCCTCGGTATTAAATTCGGGTTCCATGAATAACCACCTTTTAGAATTAAAAAATATACGCGGAAATGAGAACTGTACCGGTTGGGTACAGCTATTATAATGGATGAGAAAGGTAACCATTTCAAGAATTTTTTATATATGATTAAGGAATGTGAAAGAGAAGAAATATAAATTACGGGTTACATCCATGTGACCCATGATACAATCAGCCTATCAGCCCCCTATATCCCCCCAAGGGGGATTCCTGACTCATTATATTAAATATCAACACCTGAAAATTTTATTTATATGTATTTTTTGTCCCCCGTCGGGGGATATAGGGGGCCTCGTGGTGTACGTTCGCATGACAAAGAGGAATGTGCCATTCTTCATTCAAAATTGACATTGAAATTTGTGTTATTACTCGATATTTAATTCACCCCCATGTGAAGGAATACGAATGGTATTTTGCGAGTTTACAAAGAAAAAAGAAATCCTAAAAAGAAAGTGACATCCAGCCGCAGAAGATGATACTATTGGCAGCATCAATCAGCACATTAGCCGGAGGACGGTATGAAATTCCCCAGGAAGTACAGGTATTATTGTGTCCCTGCTGTTGCCATAGTGATGGTGATCTCGGCAGTCACCGTGGGCAGGGCCTACAGGGTGGACGTTGAGGAGATCAGGAAAGCGAATAAAGTGGAGTTTCAAAATTACCGGGGGAAACTGAGTAAAAAAGAAGCGGTTGCCGAAATCAGGGCCATTGGTAAAAAGCTTGCCGGCACAGGTGAGAAGGGATGGATACGTTTTCATATGAAATATTCGTTGATACATGCCCGCTCAGGAAAGGATACAGACAAGCTCGGTGCCGACATCTTCTCCATCGACAAAGATGCCAGGGTGGGGCATGTGAAGAATATACGGCGCATCATCGCCGGGTATCTTTCCGCCATGTACGGCTATTCCTCTCGTGACGCCGGGGCACTGGCGTTGTTTCTTACCTACTATAACGCCGTATACAGGGGGGACTTGGATTATCTGAATGAAAGGTACAGGGCAGAGGTGATGAAACATGTGACCCATGAGAACGCCGGTCTTGCCCTGAAATATACACAATGGCCGGGAAACACAAGAATGCTTATCCCGGTTACCACCGATCCCGGCCGTGGAAAGCTTGATTCTATCGACATGGACATCATTACCGGTGATCACACCAGGCGGGAAATTCGCAAGGATGATACCCATATACCGGAAAGAAAGGACATGGTAGACCTGAAGAAACGGGTGCTTGAAAAGGACAAAGACAATCTCAGGGAAGAGAAGCGGGAGCTGAAAGAAGAAAAACGTGAACTTGAAGAAAAGCGAAGAGAACAGGAAGATAGGAAGAGGGAGATAACCGAAGAGAAGAAGAAAACTCCCGATAAAGCTCAACAGGAGGAAATAAAAAAGAAGGAAGATGAGATAAAAAAAGAGGAAAAAGATATCAGGAAGAAGGAAAAGGAAGTAGCCAGGAAGGAAGACCGTGTTGAGCAGAAAGAAGAGGAGATAGCAGAAAGGGAAGAGAAGCTGAAAGAAGAAGAGAAAGAGATAGAAGAGGACGAGCTTCGCCGTGACATTGAGAAGGAACCGGAAAAGGCAAAAAAGAAGCTGCTGCAAAAGGAAGCGGAACTTGATGCCCGTGAGGACAGGCTGCGTGAGGAAAAATCAGACGAGAAGATCTTCGGACTGAAGCTGTACTACCTGAAGATTAATGAATACCTTGAGGGGGGGCATTACAACAACGAACTTATCATGATCGATGCGGCGTCCCGCAGGGTGCTTTTCAGTTCACCTGTAACAAATATATGCGGCAGAAAATATGAAGTGTTTTCCGGCGGGGTTATTGTGATCACCCATCTTGGGAGTCATAAAGAAGGACACCGGCTGACCCTCGTAGACCGGGAAACACTGAAAGCCCTGAAACATGGCAGTGACCATATATTCTGGCGTAGTTTTGTCGAGGTAAGGGATGGTTCAATATACGCCATATTATATGATGATGGACGGCACTTTCTTGGCAGGTTCAACGAAGACCTGAAGCTGGAAGCCCGCTCAAAAGTTGAGATAGACCGCGACACCTTCATAAGCTTCTTCGAGGATTCCATTTATATCAACAGGAAAGACAAGACGGTCATCGTGCTGCAACGGGATGATCTCTCCCTGTTGGGAGAAGTTTCACCATAAAAATATCTTGACATATTGTCTTACAAGTTATACATTCCACCCAGTCGGTATATCTTCCATTCAGTCGGTTTACTGCACCCATTAATGCGTATCTTCAAAGGGCATACCACTCTCCATGCCGAACCTGTAAACCGATACTTACGATCACTATTACATTCAACTGATGATGCATAGTACTCCCTGTACCGGCATCCCATTATTGTGGTTGGTTGTACAACCATGATCAAGGAGGTGTGCCCGCATGCATAATATCACACTGGAGTCCCTTCGCAGGGGGCAGATCCTGGACGCTACCCTTCGCACCATATCGGAAATGGGAATTCAGCGGGTAACGCTGGATGACATTGCTGCCGCCTCGGGCCTGTCAAAAGGGGGGTTAGCGCATTATTTCGCTACAAAGGAAATACTTTTCAGGGAAGCCTTCAGAGAATTTTTTGAGCGGATTTTTATACGCAGCAGGCAGACCATGGAGGCCTGCCATACCCCCCTTCAGAAACTACTTTCATTTGGCTGGTTGTATAACTGGGACGATCCCGACGTGAACATCGGGTATCCCGTGTTGTTTGATTGCATGGCACTGGCGGCGCATGACGAAGAATACAGGATTCTCTTTCACGAATGGGTGAACAGCTGGATCAGCATGCTTGCCGAAGCCATCGTCGAGGGAAATAATTCGGGAGAGTTCAACATCACGGAGGTGGACGGGGCCGCACGGGCCATATCCTCGGTATATCATGGCATAGCCGTGCGATGGTACCTTGACAGGAGCAGCCATTCATCGGAGTGGGCCATCATGTCATTTACCAGGGCAATTTACGGATTACTGAAGAAACAGTTGCAGTAAAAACAAAAAAATGGAGGCGCATTATGGCAGTTTTTGAAAATACGCAGAAAATGTACGAGGTTCTTGGATCGCTGTTTGAAACATTGCTGAAAGACCCGGAGGCAGGACCCAAATACGTAGACTCCGGGATTATTATCAAGTTCGCAATCAACAATCCTGACGGTGCCATATGGCTTACCGACGAGGGGACGGTGGTATGCGGAGACTGTGACAAGAAGGCCACCATTGAGATGACCTTAAGCGGGGACACCTGCCACCGGTTCTGGCTTCAGGACGTGTCCCTCCCCATCGCCCTTTCAAAAGGCCTTATCAGGGCAAAGGGGCCAATGCCAAAAGTGCTGAAACTGCTCCCCCTGTTAAAACCCGCTTACGCCGCCTATCCGGCTATCGCGAAACAGCACAACATCAGCCTGTAGGAGGTCTATATGAGCATGGAACGAAGCATGAAGCAATTCGAAGATGACAGGAAAGAAGCGGTAAAACTGGCAGCCAGGCTGTTACTGGCTTCCGGCACCACCGCACCGCGGGTTGGCGGGGTTGGTGAATGCACTATCCACATTCTTGACGATCCCTGTGATATTGAAGACCTGTGCCAAACAGTGGAAGGCATGGCAGCGGAGAGCAAGTCATGGGGCAATACTTTTCCCCGGGACGCCGCCATACTGCGGGACGCGGACGCGGTGCTCATTCTTACCTCTTTGCGTAGTCTTACTGACCCGGCGGACATCAACTGCAACATGTGCGGCAAGCTTACCTGCGAGTACCTGCGTGAAGCGGAGCGCATCCCCGCCGGAGAGGGGGTGGCCTACCCGGGACCCCTTTGTATATTCCGGGCCAATAACGTGGCATATGCCATCGACGGGGTGGTATCACAGGCCCGCAACCTGGGTATCGACTACGGGGTGTACTGGTCCGCGGGGGCGGCCGCCATGCGGATGGGGATCGTGCCCAGGGATACGGGATTTGCCGTGGCCATTGGTATCTCGGTTACTGAAAAGAGCCCTTTCAGGGATATACCCTTCAGGTACCAGGAAATCAACGAGCGAACCATGAATGATCGTATCATCAGGCGGCTCTGGCCGCAGTTCCGCTCAATTTACAGTTAGAAAAGGCAAGGAGGAATATATGGCAGTCAGGGAAATGAGTGATCTCATACAGCATGGACTTGACCGTGCGGTTGAGATGATGGCGGTTGCCGCCAATAACAGTTTTCGTTTCGGCAGAAAGAGCACCCTCAAGCTCATCACCGTGGGGAATGAAGAGATGCAGGAGATCGCGGAGTTCTGCTATTCCATGGCGGACATGTCCCCGCTTGCGGCCAGGGACGGCAGGTTCGTTATGGAGCTGATAAAGGAACCATGCGTCCTTATGCTTCTGGGGGACAAGCGTAAATCAGACTTTAATTATAATTGCGGCGCGTGCGGGTATCGCACCTGCGCTGAGCTGAACAAGGCTGAAGAGATGGAGTCGCTCACCGCCAGGGGGCCAAGCTGCCAGTTCAAGAACCTGAATCTTAACATGGCAACAAGCGCCGCCGCGTGCATGGCATGGCGGCTTGGGCTGCATTGCAGGGTGTTCAGCACACTGGCCATGGCAGCCCTGGCCATGAACATCATCGAGGATGTTGATATCGTTTCCAGCGTTTCGGTGAGCGTGGCCAAAGAGGACCCCTACTTCGACCGGCACAAGTTCTGGACGAAGGAACACTGGGACGAAATATTCGACAAGGAATTTCCCACCTTTACCAGGGGGTTCATAGGCGCCATCGAAGATTAACCTGGTCAGTGATGGGTTTTGTCAACACTCTGGGCAGGCTCATCACGGCATGGGAAGAAGAAGGCGGCTGAAAATTTTAAAGGAGGCAGGTATGACGACGAAGGCCCATTTAAATCCGGTAATTGCCTCGCACCTGGTTGAAGTAAAAGCGGACGATGTGCCGGATACTGAAATATACATTATCGAACGGGGTGATCACGGTGAAGACGTGCTCACTTATGGCAGCATGGACGAGAATGCCAACAGGATGGCCCGCATGCTGCTTGACAATGGCATCGGGAAGGGTGATCCATTCGCCGTGTTCATGCGGAACTACCCGGAATTCATTTACAGTCTCATCGCCGGTACCACCATCGGCGCCATCATGGTGCCCATAGATCCACGCTCAAAGGGAGAACGCCTGGCGTTTTTATTGAGTAACAGCAGGGTGAAGGGGGCCATCGTCTCTGGTGAATGCCTGGGACAGCTTGAAGAGGTGATCGGACAGGTGCCGGAGTTGAAATTCACGGCGGTGGCATACCAGCGTGACCAGGACATGGCTGTATCTTCAAAATATCATTCTGTAAACGAGACCCTGGAAGCGTCTTCCTGGCAAAGGGTTGACCAGGGTATCATGGACGTGCGCCATCCCATGCAGATCATCTATACCTCGGGAACCACGGGGAATCCCAAGGGGGTAACCATACGCAACAACCGGACGGGGCTTTTTAACATTCTCAACCGGCTGGTTTGGAAATACAAAAAAGATGATGTCCTCTACAACGGGCTTTCCCTCACCCACGGGAACGCGCAGGCGGTTACCCTGTTTCCCGCCCTCGCGCTGGGTATCAAGGCGGTATTCAGCCCCCGTTTTACCCGCAGCAGGATATGGGACATCTGCCGCAGGTATGACTGCACGTCCTTTTCAATGCTGGGGGGGATGATGGCCGGGGTGTTCAATGAACCGGAAAAGCCGGATGATGCGGATAACCCGGTGAGAACCGTTATAAGCGCCGGTACACCCGCACCCATCTGGGAGGCCTTTGAGAAGCGGTTCGACGTGAAGATACTGGAGTGGTACGGCTCGGTGGAAGGGGGGTTCGCTTACAAGCCGGTAGGACAGGGGCCTGTGGGGTCTTTCGGTAAACCGGTGCCGGGGGTAATGGAATTTAAAATTGTAGACGACGAGGATCAGCAGGTGGCTCCCGGTGAAACAGGTGAACTCATCTGCAGGCTGCTAAAGGGAGAGACAAAGGTGGATTACCTCGGAAAGCCGGAGGAGTCAGAGGAGAAGACACGGGGCGGCTGGCTGCGCACCGGGGACATGGTGCACCGGGACGAGAAGGGCTGGTATTTCTTCGATTACCGCAGGGGGTCAGAGCTTCGCCGGTCGGGAGATTTCATTCAGCCCGAGTACATTGAAACGGTAATCGGTCAGCACCCGGACGTGAGCGAGGTGTGTGTCTACGGTATCCCGGCCTCGTCGGGGGCTCCCGGGGAAAGTGACCTGGTGATGGCACTGTCCCCCTTTGCCGGTAAGAAAATTGATCCCGCATCCATTTACGCCATGTGCAAAGAAAAGCTTGAGGCAAACTTTATCCCCTCGTGGCTGCAGCTGGTACACGACATCCCCAAGACACTGACAGAGAAACCTCTTGCCCGTGTGCTGAAAGAGGACTTCCAGAAGGGAGAAGGTGATATTCATAAATTCGAGGATTATAAATAAACCGGAGGATACCATGCAGGCAACATACACGGAACTTGACATAGAGTTGACCGATGAACACCTGGCCCTCAAGGAGAACATACATAAATTCGCGGTGAACGTGCTGCGCCCCGCATCCATCGAACTTGACCGGATGACACCGGAGGAGGTGGTGGCACCGGGATCGCTGTTCTGGAAGGTGATGGCACAGATGTACCAGCAGGGCTACCACACGGCACTTATCACCGACGAGTACGGCGGCATGGGGCTCGATCCCATGGCCAATCACATATTCTGGGAAGAGCTGGCTTACGGCAGCGTGGGATTTGCGGTGTCACTGGGATGCAGCACCTTCTCGGCGTTTTACGCCACCATGATGGGGGATGACGCCCTCATAGACCGGTTCGTTCTTCCCTACGTGGACTGCAAAGATGCCAGCATCATGAGCTGCTGGGGGATCACCGAGCCTGATCACGGCTCTGACAACCTGATGCCCCGTACCAGCTTCTTCAGGGACGCCGGGGTTACCCAGCAGGTGCGGGCCACGAAGAAGGACGGCTACTGGGTGGTAAGCGGCCAGAAGTCAGCCTGGGTGTCCAACGGCCCGGTGGCATCTGACTGCGCACTGTTTGTGAACCTGGATCCCTCCATGGGGATGTCGGGCGGGGGCATATGCCTTATCGACCTTGACCAGCCCGGCGTGACCAGGGGAAAGCCCCTTGACAAGATGGGACAGCGTGAATTGCCCCAGGGTGAGATATTCTTTGACGGGGTTGAGGTGCCGGAAAACCAGATGATCATCGACCCGGAAAGCTACGAGATGTTCACCGAGCTTACCCTGGCCCACGCCAACGCCACCATGGGTGCCTACTTCACCGGTGTTGCCCAGGCGGCATACGACCTGGCGGTGCAGTACACAAAAGAACGTATCCAGGGAGGACGCAGGCTGTGTGAGCACCAGTGGGTACAGAAAAAGATCTTCGACCTTTTCGTAAAGATCGAATCAGCCCGGGCCCTCTCACGGGCAGCCATGATATACAATATGAATACCACCCCGCCCGATGCAAAGTACTCAATAGCGGCCAAGGTGCACTGCACCGAGGTTGCCTTCCAGGTGGCAAGCGACGTGATACAGATATTCGGCGGGTACGGACTGAGCAAAGAGTATCCCATCGAGAAGATTTTCCGTGACGCACGGGCAGGTATGATAGAGGACGGTTCAAACGATACCCTCTCAATAACTGCCGGCAACATGATACTGAACGGGGAGGATGAGTAAATGCAGAATGTCTACATAATCGGCTCGGGGATGATCAGGTTCAACAAGTACCCGGACGGCAGCGTGCGGGGCATGGCGGAGGATGCCATCAACAGGGCACTGGCTGATGCCGGCATTGAAAAGAAGCAGCTGCAGGCGGCGTATTTTTCCAATACTTTCTGGGGCATGTTTACCAACCAGCATTCCATACGGGGACAGGTGGTATTTCGCAACATGGGGATAGACCGCATACCGGTGACTAATGTTGAAAACGCCTGTGCGGGGGGATCGACAGCCCTGCACCTTGCGTACATGGGAGTGCGGGCGGGAATGTTTGACGTGGCCATCGCGGTGGGCTCTGAGAAGATCACACACGAGAACAAGGGGGTGTCCATGGGAGCCTATGCCTCGTGCATGGACGTGGAGAACTTCGAGAAACACATACAGATGATCATGGACGTGGGAAAAACCTTCAAGATCAAGATACCCGGGCAGGAGGGGTCAGAGCCCGGGCAGGGGAGAAGCATATTCATGGATGCCTACGCCATGGGGGCCCGCTGGCACATGGACCGGTACGGCTCCACCCGGCAGCAGCTGGCAGAGATCTGCGCCAAGAACCATTTTCACGGCTCACTCAACCCCATGTCTCAGTACCAGAATACCATGACGGCCGAAGAGGTGCTGGCAGATAAAGAGGTTGCGTGGCCACTTACCCGCCCCATGTGTGCACCTATCGGGGACGGGGCCGCGGCAGCCATTATATGCTCTGACTCCTTTTTGAAAAAACTGAAGGGAGCCCGGCCGGTAAAGATACGGGCCTCGGTGCTGGGCCAGGGCAGCGACCGGGATCTGGATGGTGAAGATATCGGGAAGCGATTGTCAATGCAGGCCTACGAAATAGCAGGGGCAGGGCCGGAGGACATAGATCTTGCCGAACTTCACGATGCCACCTCCTGGGGGGAACTGCATCAATGCGAGGTGATGGGGTTCTGTCCCGAGGGAGAAGGTGGCCCCTATGCTCTCTCGGGTGCCACCAGGCTTGGCGGTGAGAAGCCCATCAACACCAGCGGCGGCCTGGAATGCCGGGGTCACCCTATCGGGGCCTCGGGGCTTGCCCAGGTACACGAGCTGGTTGAGCAGCTGCGGGGAGATGCCGGGAAGCGCCAGGTTGAAGGGGCACGCATGGGCCTGGCAGAGAATGGAGGCGGTAACATCGGCGTGGAAGAGGCCGCCATGTGCGTTCATATACTGGAGAAATGCTGATACATGTACAGCCTGGAAGGAAAGAATGTTTTCATCACCGGTTCATCATCCGGTATCGGTCAGGAACTGGCTTTGGAATGCGCACGGCTTGGAGCGTTTTGCGTGCTGCATTCCCATCCGGATGGTGAGGATGACCTGCGGAAAGTATCAGCCTGGCTGGAGGATATAACCGGGGTCAGGGCCCCATGGTTTACGGCGGACCTGTCCCTGCCGGAAGGTCCGCGTCAGGCATACGAGGGGGTCAGAGCCCTGGTGAAGCAAGTGGATGTACTGGTAAACAATGCCGGCCTTATGCTTTACGGGAATTTCCATGATCTGGACCTGGATAAACAGGACAGGCTTTTCATGGTGAATGCCCGTGCCTGCATGGTACTGATGCGACTCTTTCTGGGGGACATGGTGCAGCGGGGCAGCGGCAGGGTGCTGAATGTCTGTTCCACGTCAGCATTTCAGCCTTCCGCCCATCATGCCCTTTACGGTGCCACCAAGGCCTTCATACAGAGCATGAGCGAGGGGATACAGCAGGAATTGCGTGGAACCGGGGTGAGTGTGCACACTCTCAATCCGCCATATACCGATACCCCGCTGCTCCATGGCCGGGATTTCCCGGAAAAGGTGTTATGGTACCGTATTGGCGGCCTGATGAGGCCCGATGATGTTGCCCGAAAGGGGGTCAGAGCCTTCATGCGGGGAAAAGGGCTGTATATCCCCGGTTTTCGAAACAGGTTTATCCACCTGTTCCTCCCCAGGGTAATGCCGAGAAGACTGGCTGCAGCTATCTCGTATTATGTATTGCGGTGATATAGGAAGGGTCAGAGCCTGCATGTTTAAAGATATTTACCACAGAGGCACAGAGAAACAGAGGGGGATATGGTTGCCTGGTTGCATATCTTGATACCTGAAAGGTTTAACAGCTAACCATAGTAGTGTAATATACCATAAAGACAGACATAAAAAAAACTTTCTCTGTACCTCTGTGCCTCTGTGGTAAATCCGTTTACGAGGATTATATAGCCACGATGATCTCTTTGGCGAAGTAAAAAGTAAGCACGGCCGCGTAGATGAGTTTCATACCGCTTCCGATCAGGAATCCCATGAATGAACCAAGGCCCGAACGTATTGCTTTGCGGGTGTTGTTCTCATGTATCATCTCGGCGATAAATGCCCCCATGAAGGGTCCAAGGATGATGCCGAAAGGGGGAAATATAAATATACCCACCAAGGTGCCGATCATGGCCCCCCGAACCCCCATCTGTGAGCCGCCGAACCGTTTGGTACCCCACGAAGGAACCACGTAGTCAAGCAGGGTGATGACCAATGCCAGTATGCCGGTGATGATCAGGAAGTTAGTGCCATACTGCACAAAGGTTGTCAGGTGCAGGGCGATAATTCCCAGGAAGGCAAGGGGTGGGCCAGGCAGAACAGGTACAATGGCCCCAATCAGCCCCATAAGTATAAGAATAATTCCGGCGATAATTAAGATGACATCCATATGTTATAAATACTCCTCTTCAAATTGTGCGTGTGACAATATATTAAAGTACCTGTTCAGTCCTGACAACGCAAAAATTTCTTCAATGTTGTCATTTATTCCGTAGAGTATCAGCTCAATGTCTTTTATGATGGTAGACCGTGAGAATTTTACCAGCCCGCTGATTCCGGTGAGATCGACCTGGTACACGTGAGTGAAGTCAATGGCTACCACGAAAGGACGTCGTGATAGCATCTCATTCAGTGCCTTTTCAAGTATGCCGTAGGTATTGATATTGATCTCACCTTTTACATGACAGTTAAGAATAGTGCCAAGATCATCAATCGTATAGGTTAACATAATTCAGTCCGCCATCAGTCATAGTATTGCAGTAATCATAAGAGGAACACCTGCATCAAAAAAGCCGGATATACGGTTCAATTTTCATGCATCACGAACATACAGTAGTAAGTATTGTATGAATTACAAGTAAAAAATTTATGATGACGATTTCAGTAATTGGGACGCAACAATTAGTTCGCACAGCGGCACGGCGGCACAGCGAGTTAGTCAATACAGGTTAGTATCTTTTTTTACTATAGAAACTAATAGTTGTCAGGCTTTTTGTTAGATTTTGTTTTGCAGGCTGGGAGATTGCCCTGTATATATTCATACGCTATTGCTGTCATTCCGGGCTGGAATATGTGTTATTCCTGTATTCACAGGAATAACACAGGATCATCAACCAAAGGCTACATATATACCCTTCATTCCTATTCCTGCGAAAATACCGGGGTATAGTCATAAACCTTATTCACATTACCCGGTGATCTCCTTCCGTAGTTCCTTTTTGAGTATCTTGCCCACATTGGATTCGGGCAGTGCTTCGCGGATCTCGATTTCGGCGGGCCACTTGTACTTTGCCAGTTTTGGTTTGCAGTATTCCATTAGTTCGTTGGCCGTTGTCAGGGCCCCGTCCTTCAACACTATATATGACCTGATGCTTTCACCACGTTTGGGATGCGGTACACCTATGACGGCACACTTTGAAATGGCCGGGTTCTGGTAGAAGACCTCCTCGATCTCCCTGGGGTAAATGTTGTAGCCGCTTGATATGATGAGGTCTTTCTTCCTGTCCACCACGAAGAAATACCCATCCTCGTCCATGTAGGCGATGTCGCCGGACTTGAGCCAGCCGTCAGCAGTAATTGACCGTGCGGTTTCGTCGGGACGGTTGTGATAACCACGTGTTACCTGTGGGCCCCTGAAAAGCATCTCACCCGGCTCTCCAACCGGTACGTCCTTTTCCCCGGTTTCGAGATCAACCAGTCGTACCTCGGTATCAGGGTAGGGAATGCCTATGCTGCCGGCTTTCTTTTTCCCGTTGAAGGGGTTGAGGTGTGTCTGGGGCGATGTTTCCGTCATGCCGAATCCCTCGTTTATCTCAACGCCGGTGAGCTTTTTGAATTCGTTCAGTATTTCAACGGGCAGGGACGCGCCGCCTGAGGTGATCAGCTTGAAGCAGGTGAGGTCTGTTTTATCCAGGCCCGGGTCTTCAAGCATGCCGATGTACATGGTGGGCACAAGTGGCGACATGGTTGGACGGTGTTTTCGTATGGCCTCCAAAAGCTGCGGCGCCTGGGGTTTTGGCACAAGCACCGTTGTCCATCCCATGTATATGGGAAGGTTCATGGCCGCCGACATGCCCAGCACGTGAAATACTGGTGGAGATGCCATGGCGGTCTCTTCGCCCCGTCCCGCGCCGAACCACTTCTCGTACATCTGTACCATGCATCCCAGGTTCCGGTGGGTGAGTTCCGCACCCTTGGACACGCCGGTGGTACCGCCGGTGTACTGGTACACCGCAACATCGTCAAATGATACGGTTACTTCCGGTGGACTGGGGGCGTGGTTTTTTATGCATTCTTTCCAGCGGTAGACCTCAGGCGCAGTTTTCACGTCCGCCGCAAGGCCTTTCTTCTTTGCCACAAGGGGAAAGAGCAGGCTCTTTGGAAATGGCAGGTAGTCGCCGATGGAGGCAACTATGATCTGCTGAATAGCGGTTTTTGGCCGCAGGTCGATCATGCGGTTGGCAAGCAGGTCAATGCAGATAAGTACCTTTGCACCCGAGTCGTTAAACTGGTGTTCGAGTTCCCTGTCGGCGTACAGCGGGTTGTTCATCACCACAATGCCGCCGATCTTCAACGTGGCGTAATAGGCCGCCACCGCCTGTATCATGTTGGGAAGCAGTATGGCAACCGGGTCACCCTTTTTAATGCCGAAGGATGACAGGCAGGCAGCGAAACGGTCAACCATGTCACTGAGATTGCTGAAGCTGATGGTGTATCCCTCGAAGATGAGTGCTGTTTTTCCGGGGAATTCCTTCACGGAATTTTCAAACATCCGGTGAAGGGGGATTTCCCTGTAGTCAATGACTGCCGGTACCCCCGGATCGTACTGTTTCAGCCAGGGCTTTTTCCTGTACAAACTTTCGGGTGCCATGATGTGCCTCCATTTAATGTACAATATTATCTATTATAAATAATATGTACATATGACGATAATATATAAAGTTTGTCAATCAACTATTGACAATTAATTATTTGAGGCGGCATGAATACGTAACAGGGGGTCTCACGGAGCCACGAAGAGTACAAGGGTGGATCTTTATATTTTTACACTCGTCTGAATCAGGATTAGTATTCCTCACAGCAACAGTACAAATCCGTTATCCTGAAAATCCGGATTCAGACAATTATTGAAAACTTTTCGCGCCCTCTGCGCTCTTAGCGCCTTAGCGGTGAATCCTTTCAGGTTGAGACAGTTTTCCAGAATATCGGATAAAAACGGGGGATGGTATCAACCAGTTTCCATTTCATGCCGTGAAAATACCACATGTGTATCTGCCGGTAACAGTACATGTAATACTGGTCAACACAGTCGGAAATGGTAATGGCGGGGTCGATCTCACCATTGCTGATACCCCTGTTGTACACATCGATGATTACCGAGTAGGCATCTTCACGAATATAGGAGGGTTCACGCATCCAGCTGCGCAGGGGGATGGTGATAAAAGCGGTTACCGCCACGCCGGGATTGTTGTCATAGTAATCGAGGGTAACCCAGAATATCTTGCGGATTATTTCTTTCGTGCTTTCAAGGCCCTGTATGTGCAGGTTTACCAGCCGGGCAATTTCACTTATCTTCTCATCGAGTATGGTGAACAGCAGGTCTTCCTTGGAGGTGTAATACTTATATATGGTGCTGGGGCTTATCCCTGATTTTTTGTAGATCTCACGGATATTTACATGGTGAAAGTCTTCCCTCGAGAAAAGCTCAAGAACAGCGGGATACAGCCGATCTTTGAGCTTTTGGGGAAGGGGCAGTCGTTCTCTTGTCGCGTTTTCCATGATGCGATGTTGAACCCCGTTTTCTTAAATTGCAAGTAGATTATTCTCGCAGGGTAACCAGGCCGTCACCTATGGCTTTCTTGCCGGAGTTGTTCAGCACGTTGAAAGGTATGCTGCCGATACCGGGGTCGGGGGCGGCCGTGTTTGACTGTATGGTTATACCGCTTCCCGGCAGCACCATGTCGGTGAACCTGCAGGCGATGGTCTCTATTTTCCGGGCATCACCCCCGGCAAAGGTATTGGTGATCTCCCTGGCGGCCAGTGCCAGTGTGGCGGTTCCCTGCAGTATAATGCCGGGCAGCCCCACGTCGTGGGCGAACTTCACCGATGTATGTATGGGAAAATATATCCCGGTGCACCCGTCGTAAATATATGGAAGCAGGGGGTCGATATGTACTTTCTTTTCCCATCTGTCTTCTTCCTGCTCACCGGCGTAACGGGGAAGGGGGGGGACATCACTCTCGCCCCGTGCCTCTCCTTCGCATTCCACACCCCGCATCAGCCCGCCGATATGCTCGGTAAACACCGGGGTATGGTTGTGATCGGTGGCGTCGAAACGGATGATCACGTGGGTGCCCGCCCGGTGGGGGATTATGGCGGCAATTTTTCCCCTGACAGTAAGCCGGTCGTCCGGCCGCACCAGTCGGTGCAGCCGGAGATGCTCGGTGTAATGCACCTGTGTGCGTATCACCTCAACGGGGAAGGTGTCAGAATCCACGTACTCCCACAGCCGTTCGGTAATGGGCCAGGTGACGGCCACGCAGAACATGGGAGGGGCCATGATACCCCCTTCACGTTCATCATTCAAAAACAGGGGATTGTTGTCTCCTGTTGCCGCGGCGAAATTCATGATGTCACGCCAATTAATGGTAGTAGTGTATTCCCTGAGTGGTGTGCCCACAAAATCTGAACTCAGTTTCATGTGTTCCCCCGTGTTACTCTTCCGCAAGTATCTTTTTCGCGTCGTTTCGAAGTGCTTCCTTGTCAATCTTCCCGTTTGGCAGCAGGGGCAGTGAGGCCTGTACAAAGAATCTCCTGGGTACCTTGTAATTGGCCAGCTTTTCACGGCAAAGTTCCCTCAGGGCGTCTTCGGTGGTTTCCTTTCCCGGCTGCAGCATGATATACGCCCATGCCACTTCCTGGTAGGTGGGATCCGGAACGGCGATGACGGCGGCAAAGAGCACCGAGTCGTTCAATTCAATAACCTCTTCAACTTCACGGGGATAGACATTCTCGCCACCGGTCTTGAACATCTCGGTTGTTCTGCCGGTTATGTGAATGTAGCCCCGGTCATCCTTGAAGGCAACATCACTTGTATAGTACCATCCATCACCGTCAAGCACCCGTGCGGTCTCTTCGGGCTTGTTCCAGTAGCGGGAAAACATGAATGCCCCCCGAACCGCTATCTCGCCGATCTCACCGTCGGGAAGCTCTTTCCTTTCCCTGTCGACGATTTTCAGTTCAAATGGGGGGGCTATTTTACCTGCAGTGTGCAGCAGTCTATCAATATCGTCATCCTTCTCGGTATAGGTGACAAATCCGCATACCTCGGTGCTTCCGTAGCCGGTGATGAGTTTCGCCCCGTTTTTCTCGCATATACCTGACAGGATATTGACCATCAGGGCAGGGGCGGCCGAACCGGCCCAGATGAAGCCTTCGATGCTGCTCATGTCTGTTTCCCAGAATTCCTTTTGCTGAAACTGCAGCAGGAACATGACGGGAACCTGTCCGATAACGTTCAGTTTTTCTTTCTCAATCATTTTTATAGACCCAACGGGATCAAACCTGTCCATTAACACCAGGCAGCCCCCTGAGAGGATGCCGGCAAATCCTATCTCCACGTCGGCGGCAACGTGATTGATGGGAAAGTGAAGCAGTGCCCTCTTGCCGGGTGCAAAGTAGAACTTCTCTTTCTCAATTTTAATGTTTTCGATAATGCTTCTGTGGGTATGCACCACTCCCTTGGGTTTACCGGTTGACCCCGATGTGTACATGAGAAGTGCGTCGTCGGTGTCTTCTGTGCTGCTGCTTCGTTCTTCCAGAAGGGAGTTCATCTGCTCACGTTCTTTGTCCACGTATTCACGGTATTGTTGGGTGCCCTCGATGGGATCTCCTATGACAAGAACTTTCTTTAGAAACGAAAACTCTTTCATAAGGGTTGTGATGTTCCCTGACAGGTCGTTGTCCATGTAGCTGCTGAGGGTTATGAGTACCGCCGGCTGGCTGTCTCCAAGCTGGTAGCGCAGTTCGTCAAGGGTGAACTTGGGGTTGAGTCCCAGCCAGATGGCACCGATCTTGTTGGCTGCCATGTAGGTGATGGGAAACTCCGTTCGTGCCATTGACAGCATGGCAACACGGTCTCCCTTCTCTACGCCTGCTTCCAGGAACGCCTTTGCCGCCCGGTCTACCTGGTTCTTTGTGTTTTGCCAGGTGAGCCTGTCCTCTTCAAATACCAGGGCCTCGGCATCGGGTGTTTCATGGGCCCATTTTTCAACATAATGCCAGGTGAGTGAAAGATCCTTCCACGTCATCGCGAACCTCCGTTTTTATCTGTTATGTGAACGCAATGGTGCAGGTTATGGTAGAAACGACATTCTTTACTGTAAAAAAGAACCTGTCAATACAAAAAACAATGTTACGTAATATCAATATAATCGTAACATTGTTTTTTTCGTCCCAGCTCTCCCCCTGGTTCCCTGAAAATTACAGCTCATTTCGGAATGTTGGGAAAAATTATCAAAATATATTTTTAAGACTTTAAATACATGAAACCGCCCGCTTCGCTCGATACACGCGGATGATTAGTGAACAGTGAGCCGTGCGAAGTGAACTGATCATCCCCGCATCATCTCACTGTCATTCCCGCGAAGGCGGGAATCCATCCTGTTACAGCAACCCGTCAAATAGATCAAGCCAGCCGGGATTCTCTTTCTCTATTAGATTTATTTTCCACTGGCAGTTCCACTTTTTCAACTGCTTTTCACGAATGATAGCTTCGTTAACATCATTTGCCTGTTCATAATAAACAAGATTTTTCACTTTATATTTTTTCGTAAAACCTTCCAGCAGTCCTTGTTTATGCTCATACATTCTTTTAACCAGGTTACTGGTAACCCTGATGTACATCATGCTGTTTACTCCTGGATTCCCGCCTTCGCGGGAATGACATTTTTCACTTTTCACTTAATTCCGTTTATCTGCGGTAAAATACTTTCTATAAATTCTGCCCCCTGCTACAATTGGGCATGCGTATCACTACAAATATATCTGCTTCGCACTTAATCCGTCTTCCTGACCTGCGCGTTTTTTGCGTATGCGCGGTGATCCTTTCAGCAGGGTGCACGGCCGGTAACGGCTGCCTTGAACAAAAGCTGCAACCTTCACCAGTGGAGAAAAATATGAAACGTGCCGGCCTGGTTGACGTGAAAATGGTTGATCCCGATATCATGGTTGATCTGCGGTATTCTACCGAAAATAATTTTCTGGGAAGTGACGTGTACGGCGAAATGGAGCGATGCTACCTGCAGCCCGAGGTAGCACGCATGCTGAAAAAGGCCAATGAAATTCTCAGAACACGATGCCCGCAGTGCAGGCTGGTGGTGCTTGACGGTGCCAGGCCGCGGCGGGTGCAGCAGAAGATGTGGAAGGCGGTGATGGGCACCGAAAAGGAGAAATACGTGGCAGAACCTTCACGGGGGTCCAACCATAATTACGGGGCGGCGGTGGATGTCACCATCGCCAGGGTGTTTTCCGGGCGGCTGGAAGATTATGAACTCCTTGACATGGGAACGGAATTTGATCACATGGGCCCACTGGCCCAGCCCCGTTACGAAAGCCGCTACGCGGCACGGGGATTGTTGAGTGCCCGGCAGGTACGCAACAGAAAACTTCTGCGCGAGGTAATGGAAGGGGCAGGATTCAGTTCTATAATGAGCGAGTGGTGGCATTTCAATGCCTTCAGCAAAGAGGAGATACGCAGGCGGTATACTATCATAGAATAAAAGCGGTTTTCATGAATATACTCATTCTCGAACCATTCTTTTCCGGTTCCCATGCCCAGTGGGCCCGTGAGATCCAGAAATTCAGCAGGCACAATGTGTCATTATGCACCATGACCGGCCGCAACTGGAAATGGCGCATGCACGGGGGGGCTGTTACCCTGGCCCGCAAGTTTCTGGAAAGCGACCACGTCCCCGATCTCATTCTTGCTACCGACATGCTTGACCTTGCCGGTTTTATGGGGCTTGCCCGAAAGAAGCTGGGTAATATCCCGGTGGCCATATATTTTCATGAGAACCAGCTCACCTATCCATGGTCGCCAAAAGACCGTGACCGCAGAAAAAACCGCGACCATCATTACGGTTTCATAAATATACAGTCTGCACTGGCAGCAGACCGGGTGCTGTTTAACTCGCATTTTCACATGCAGTCTTTTTTGGGTGCCATTCCCGGTTTTCTGAAAGCCTTCCCCGATTACAATGAAACGGGGGTCGTGGAGATTATCCGAGAAAAAAGCAGCGTGCTCCCCCTGGGTATGGACCTGGCCCGTTTTGATGAGGTAGAGGCCGTTGATGATATGCCAGGCAGGGCTGATGATAAAGAGCTGTTATTATGGAACCATCGCTGGGAATACGATAAGAACCCGGGGGAATTCTTTGATGTTATGTATTCCCTTGAGAAAAAGGGTGCCGGCTTTTCGCTGGCCCTGCTTGGAGAGGAGAAGGGGAGCACCCATGATGCATTTGTGAAAGCCAAAAAGAAGCTTTCCCATCGTATTCGGCAGTTCGGTTATGCCCCTTCGTTCAGGGAGTATGCCCTGTGGCTCTGGGAGGCGGGTCTTCTTCCGGTCACCTCCAACCAGGATTTCTTCGGCATCAGCATCATGGAGGCCATGTACTGCCGCTGCGTCCCCCTCCTTCCCCGCCGCCTTACCTACCCGGAGTTGGTCCCTGAAAGTGAGTTCCCCCGTGTCTTCTATAATTCGCCTGATGAACTTCTGGGTAAACTCGAACAATTCATCACAAGCGGTCCCCCCTACAATGGAAACGACTTCCGCCAAATCGCCGCCCGCTACGACTGGTCCCGTATGATCGGGATTTACGATGATCTCTTTGAAAAGATTCACCGCTAAGTCGCAAAGAGCGCAGAGGGCGCAAAGAGTTCAGTTCAGAATTAGAGTCGGGGATCAATATTATATTTTGAAGTTTAATTATTGTTTCTTTCTTTTTTAAATATATTTTTGCTAAATATAATAATGAACTGAAATCTAAACCTGTAAAACATGTGATAAAAGGAAACACCCCCTTTGCGCTTCTTTGCGTCCTCTGCGTCTTTGCGGTGAATCTTTTCAGTTTTTTTTGTTGACATACAATCATACGTATTTTATTTTATAACAAACGTTCGATATAAAAAGATGGGGGTTTGGAAGATGAAGGATTTACAGGGAACACAGTTTGATGCCATCGTGGTGGGGACCGGTCCGGGTGGTGCCACCGTGGCAAAGGAGTTGTCGGCGAAGAAGAAGAAAGTGTTGATGCTTGAATGGGGAAGCAGTGCCCCGGTGAAGGGAACCACGATGCAGGCCGCGCTGATGGCGGGGATCCCGGGACGGAGCGCGCTGATTACCTACGGCGGCCTTGCCATGGTGCGGGGAATCGTGATGGGAGGAAGCTCGGTATTGTATTACGCCACCGCCTTTGATCCTCCCCATGACATGTTGAAATCATACGGTATCGATATACGAAAAGAAGTAGAGCAGACGAAAAAGGAGTTACCGGTTGCTCCCATGAAGGATGAACTTGTGGGGCCCATGGCAAGCCGTATCATGGACACCGCCCGCGACCTGGGGTATGACTGGAACAAGCTGCCCAAGTTTCTCTACCAGGACAGGTGCAAAACTGACTGTGACAAGTGTACGCTGGGGTGTCCATACGAGGCGAAATGGAGTGCCCGCATGTATGTTGACGAGGCGCTGAATAACGGGGCACAGCTGATAGATCATGCCCGGGTGAAGCGGGTGATCACCGAGGGGAACACCGCAACAGGGGTTGAATTTTCACGCTGGGGAAAGTCCTTCAAGGCTTTCGCACCGGTGGTGATTATCGCCGCGGGGGGCATCGGGTCGCCGGTGATACTGAGAAACAGCGGCCTTACCGGCGCGGGCTATGATTTTTTCTACGACCCGCTGATCGCGGTAATGGGTACGGTAAAAGACATAAAGGGGGGACGTGAATTCCCCATGGCGGCAGGTATGCAATTCCCCGAAGAGGGATACGTGATGACCGACATGACCATTCCACGCCTGCTCTACCAGGGGTTCACCGCCGAGGTGTTCAGGTTTGACAGGCTTTTCTCTCATTCCCGTACATTACAGATCATGGTGAAGGCAAGGGACAGCCTGGGGGGTAAACTTACCAACAGCGGCGGCGTGCGTAAAAAACTGGCAAAAGATGACAGGGGAAAACTGCTGCATGGTGCAGACCGTGCCCGCGAAATACTGAAGCACGCCGGGGCAAAGCATATTTACAAGAGCTGGTATATCGCAGCCCACCCCGGCGGAACGGTACGGGTGGGGGACATGCTGGATGCCAACCTGAAAACCGAATACGACAACCTCTACGTGTGTGACTGTTCGGTGATACCCGAAGCGTGGGGACTGCCACCAACGCTTACCCTGGTTGGACTGGGTAAACGGCTGGCAGGACATCTTACCGCCGGTGGGGCGAAAAAAACAGGAAAGAAAAAAGGAGCCGTATAATGCCGAAGATCGTTGATCACGACCAGCACAGGGAAGAGCTATTGAACAGCTGCTTTACCCTGTTTGCCACCAAAGGGTTTGCCGATGTGACCATGCGTGAGATTGCCGATGAGCTGGGTGTTTCAACGGGAACACTGTACCATTATTTTCACAGCAAGCAGGGTATTCTTGAGCAGATGTTTCAGATGGTAAATATTCGCGACGTGAACCAGGCGCTTACCATGATGGACGAGTCGTTGTCAAAAATTGAACGGATCAAAAGATTCCTGGTTTTTGTGCGGGAGCGAAGGGAGTATTTTCAAAATCTTCTTTTTATCACCATAGAATATTTCAGGCATCGCACCATGGATGAGGCGGGGGATGTGCTGCAGGACTTTGCCGACTTCTACCGCAGGGCCATGGCTGAAAATATACAGCTGCCGCAGGAGCTGGCTGATTTCCTGTTCATTTACCTGAACGGTTTGATGTACCATGTGCGGTTGTTCCCGAAGTCGGTAGATGTGGAAGATCAACTGCGCCTGGTTGAAAATATGATTGAATGCATGATAACCAGCAGCTCGAAGCCGGGCTGATGTGCCAACTTGGAGGATGTATGAACTATGACGTGTCCAGAATAGTGAAAACCCGGCCTTTTCGAAAAATGATGGCTGATATCATTCCAGGCCTTGCCGGGGCCTGGTGGGGAAAGAACCCGGTAAAAAAAATGATAGCCATGCCGGTGGTTCGTGGATTTCAAAAAGCATTTTCCGCCGTGCACGGCCATGCAGGCAGTGAGGGGGGGCTGTCGTCTGAAGAGGTGGTAGAACTCGGGGTTAACCTCTCGGGGATGTGTGTGCAGGTGGCGCACGCGATAACCGAATCGGTGCAGTCACTGACGCCGCAGGAAAGGGAAAATCTTCTTTCGGGTATCACGAAAAATATGAGCGGTGAGGAGGTGTCCTCACTCCTGTCCCGTTGGTGTGAAATTGTAAACCAGGTGTATGAGCACAATCCCAACCTGCTTGCGCAAAGCCTTGAAGAGCCAATACGCCGATGGATAGAAAATACTGACATGGCTGATGCCAGAGAAGTCTTTGAAAAGATGTCCGGCGATATCGTCGGGGTGTCACGAATTGTCAACGAGGTGTTGTGGCAGTATCCCGCCAAGGTGGTGCTGCTCTTGTCCATTCTGCCCGATTTGGGCAACATGATAATAACAATACTGGCAAACACCCTGAAGCATATGAATGCCCTCTCACCTGATCTTGTGGGTGACGTGATGCTGTCACTGCTGCGTAAAATGGACGGGGAACGTACGGCTGAACTCTTGAACGAGGCAGCCGAACTGGTGCGAAAACTTGACACCGGGAGCTCCCTGCTGGGTGAGCCCGGCAACCCGCAGTTTCCCCAGGAGTTGCATCGATTTTTCGGGGATATTATGAAGCATGCCGATACAGAAAAACTGTTCAGAGCCGGGGTATCAATGGCGGCAGGGAAGAGGTCAATTCACCAGGCCATGGATACACTGATGGGCGAAAAAGAGGGAACCTTCGCCATGGCTGCCAAATACAGGGCAGAGATTACTAATGAAGGTCTTCGCACCCGCAGTCACCGGCTGCAGTGCCTTGAAAGACTGGGGGACCAGGAGGCTGCCCGGGTGGGTTTGGCGTGGACGACGGCACTTGACCAGCAGGCGGTGGCGGACAATATCAACGACACCCTCGTCCTGCTGAATCGCATTCATGATGCTGATCCGGAGTCCGGCTCACGGCTGCTTACCGGGGTGATGTCACAGGTGGATCTCTACGAGCTTGAAGAAACCGTAAAGTGGATGACCGGGGACGGGGCCGCCATCATCAAACCCGCAGGCCGCGCCATAATGCCCCGCATGGTGCATATGCTGTGTGACATGCTGGAGCATTCAGACGATGAGTTCGAGGAGGAAGCGGCAGGGGCACGGACACGCCTGTACAATCTCCTGATGGAAGAGGAGGCGAAATCATGAAACACGCCACAACAGCAGGCCCCATACAGCGTGCCGAAGAATCCGTACAAAATTGGAAACAAAATGGAGGCAGGGTAGTGGGGTATACCTGCTCCTTTCTGCCGGTAGAGGTGCTCAGCGCCGCCAATGTGCTGCCTGCCAGGTTACGGGGAACGGGGGTGAGCCAGGCGGATATCGGCGATACCTATTTTGGTCCCTACATATGCTCCTATCCAAAGTGCATACTGCAGAGGGCCGGCAGCGGCCAGTTCTCATATCTTGACGGGGTGATCATTATACCGGGGTGTGATTCCATGCGCCGCCTTGACGAATGCTGGCGCAAGGCGGGAGAGGACTTTCAGGGTATCGTTCCGGATTTCTTTTTTCATTTCGGGGTGCCCCACAAGGCGGCTGATCACAGCATGGCCTGGTTTTCAAGCGAGATAGAAAGGCTTATAAGATCACTGGAAGAACACTTCGGGGTGAGTATAGGCGAAGATGATCTGCGGAAGGCCATAACCCTCTATAACAAGGGGCGGGAGATGATTGCCCGGCTGAATAATTTCAGAAAAGCATCGGTCAATACCCTCAGCGGAGAGGAGGCATTCGCCCTCTCGGTGGCGGGCACCCTTATGCCCCGGGATGAGTACAACCAGTACCTGGGTGAATACATGGACGAGGTGAGCAGCCGAAAGCCCGGCCTTTACAACGGGAAAACCCGGTTCATGCTTGTGGGAAGTGTGAGCGATGACCTGCAGCTGATCAGCATGGCAGAATCCCTGGGAGGGGTGGTGGCTGCTGAAACCCTGTGCTTCGGTCAACGGCACGAAGGAGACCTTATCGGTGAAAATGAAGAACCGGTTTCCGCCATGGTTCGCCATTACCTTGATGAGTCTCTGTGCCCCCGCATGCTGGGAGGGTACCAGGCACGCCTGAAGTCACTTAAAGAGAAGATAGAAGAAATGGAAATCGACGGGGTGATTTTCCAGAATATACGGTTTTGCGATCTGCATGGATCTGAGAACGCCATATTCGAACGTGACCTCGAGGCCATGGGAATTCCCTGTGTGAGAATAGAGCGTGAATACGGCGCCCTGGCTGACACCGGGCGCCTTCGCATGCGGCTTGAAGCGTTCATGGAGCGTATGACCTGATGGAGGACTATAACGGATGAGACCTGAAATTAAAGAATATAATATCGACTGGATGATATGGAGTATCATCAAAACAGCGGGGCGTACCACCAGGGGGTCGGACAAGGAATTTTATGCAATGCTGGAATATGTTCCCTATTTCAGGGGCATACTGGATCCCATCGTTCGGGAGGGAGAAGCGGGCAAACAATTTCTTGAGCTGGTGGGTGAGTACATGGGAAATATCGTGAACGCCCATGATGATGGGAAAAAACTTGCCATGACCACATTCTGCTTCTCGCCGGCCATCCTGTATGCCATGGATATCATGCCCGTTACCCTGGAGGCCATCTCAACCCTGGGTGCGCTGATGTGGCGAAGGGGTACTTATGATTACCTGGATTACTGCTGCGAGGTGGGTTTTACAGAGACATCCTGTTCATCACAGCGGGGATCGCTGGGGGCCTACCTTGCCGGACTGGGTGAAAATATCGACATGATCGTTTGTGACAGCGCGGGTGTATGCGATACCAACGCCAATGCCTTTGCCTTTACCTCGGCATATCTCGATAAGCCTTTCTACCAGTTGAATTATCCCCCCGAACTTGTGACTGACAGGACAACCAGCTATCACAGGGAGGATTACTACGGCCTGATAGCATTTCTTGAAGAACAGTCAGGTAATAAAATTGATGAAGACAGGCTGCGGGATGTGCTTACAGAGCTGCAAAAACAGGACGAAATACTTACCGACATAGAAGAGATGCAGAGCCTGGTTCCCAATCCCATGCCCATATTGTATAACCTCTTCATATATGCCGGGAGATTCTTTTTCGCGGGAATGGATAACTACACCAGGATGTTAGAAACTATGAGGGACACCGTATCAGCCAACGCCGCGGAGAAGAAAAGCGGGCTGCGTTCGGGAAAGGAGAACCTGCGCAGCCTGTTCTGTTACATCGATCATTTCGCGGTGAACCTGAGCCTCTGGGACTGGCTGGATGAACACGGGATCACCCAGGTGGGAAATATATTGAGCAAGTATTACAACGCGGACGCCCCTTACCTGGAAGGCAGCAGGGAGGCCGGCTATACCATCAATACCGAAAACCTGGTCAGCATGATCGATACCATGGCACAGATGAACGCCCGTATGCCCATGGTTCTCTCTATCAGGGGGCCCTATGATGCCCCCTACATGTGGTTCGAGAACAGCCTCATGCTGGCGAAGGTGTTCAGTGCCGATTGCGTTGTCTATAACGGGACACCAGGTTGCCGTAATACCTGGGGAATGATAAAGCCCTTTGCCAGGGACATGGAGAAAGAGGGGCTGCCCACCTATATCATGTACGGGGACGCCTTTGATGAGCGGGTGGAATCATGGGACGCAACGGCGGAGCGCCTGGAAGAATTTTTTCGTGTGAGGGGGTTGTTATAATGATAACTGCAGGATGTGATATCGGGTCTCTTACCTCCAAGGGTGTCATCATGGAAAACGGACGTATAAAGGCCGCGGCGGTCATTTCCTCTACCAGCAATCCACAGTCTTCTGCCGAGAAGGTGATGAACCTGGCAGTGGAAAAAGCCGGTATGGCCATGGATGATATCGATGTATGCGTGGGCACGGGGTATGGAAGGGACAGGATACCTTTCGTACAGGATACCGCCTCTGAGATCGTGTGCCATGGAACCGGTGCCCGATGGCTGGTTCCCGGTGCCATGACGGTTATAGACATCGGGGGACAGGACTGCAAGGTGATCAGGCTGGACGCCGGGGGACAGGTAGAGAAGTTTATTACCAACGATAAGTGCGCGTCGGGAACCGGGCGGTTTCTTGAAGTTATGGCAAGGGTGCTGGGTGTCTCACTGGATGAGCTGGGAACATTCTCTGCGGGAACCATGTCCCCCATCACCTTTGCTTCTACGTGCACTGTGTGGGCACAGGCCGATGTAATTCGGCATTTAAACGACGGCCACCCGCTGGAGGACATAGGGGCAGGCATCAACAGTGCCATGGCAAACCGGGTGTCCATGCTGGTAAGCGGCAGCAAACCCCGCCCCGAAATATGCATGACGGGGGGGGTGTCAAAGAACCGCGGGGTTGTGCAGACTCTTGAGAAACTTCTGGGAAGCAGGATACATCTTCCCCGAAGGGCCGACCCGCAGCTGGCAGGGGCCATAGGGGCAGCATTGCTGGCACAGAAAAACGGCAGGGGAGGTGCAAATTGATGATTAGCGCAGGATGTGACGTGGGATCACTTACCGCCAAGGGATTGCTTCTGAACGAGTCGGGCATAGTTGCAAGCGAGGTTATCCCGGTTTCGGGAAGGCCCGCCCGGGCAGCGCTGGAGGTGATGAACCTGGTGCTGAAATCGGCGGGGCTTTCCATGAAGGACATAACCCACCTGGTGGGCACGGGCTATGGCCGCAAGAGGATAGATTTCGCCCATTCCATTGAATCAGAGATCACCTGTCACGGCATGGGGGCGTGGTGGGGTGATCATTCCATACGCACCATCATCGATATCGGCGGGCAGGACGCCAAGGCTATACGGGTTAACCACGAGGGCGAGGTGGAGAGGTACGTGTACAATGACAAGTGCGCGTCGGGAACCGGGCGGTTTTTGGAGATAATGGCAGAGGCCCTTGAGGTGCCCCTTGACGGCATGGCCAGTGAAGAAGAGAAGTCAACCCGGGACGTGCATATTTCAAGCCAGTGTGTTATCTTTGCCGAGTCGGAAGTGATATCACTGGTGAACGAGGGGGTGCCGGTGCCTGATATTATCAAGGGGCTGCACGGGGCCATGGCGGCACGGGCAACGGCGCTGGCACGCAGTATTGGCATTGAAGAAAGAATAACATTTTCAGGGGGTGTGGCCCGAAACGGCGGTGTTTTACGGGGACTTGAAGAGTCACTGGGCACTTCACTTGTGAGAACGGGCTCTAACCCCCAGTTAAACGGTGCCCTCGGCGGGGCATTGATCGGGGCACGAAAATGCGGGGTACACGTAAAACCCCCGAGGATGATGAAAGAAGAACATGGAACTGTTCAGGCAGGACATTGAATCCATTAAGCTCATGCGTGACCGCTGGGTGGCCAATGGCAGCGGGCGTGAGATGGCATGTGCCCCGGTAAGCTGGCCGGCAGGAGGGGGCAGGCAGGTTATAATGGGAATAGATACCGGTATAGAACTTGGCAGCCCGTCTGCAGGTTCCATGTCTTTCATGATGTGGACGGAGGAAACCGGTGTGGTGGTTGACGGGCGGATATCCATCGCCGGTCCTGATGTACAGGATGAAACGGCCAGGGGTCAGAGCCTTCCACTGGGTAAGCTGGTGCTTGTGGAAGTGGAAGGGATGGATGCCCACAACCTTCTTCAGCGGCAGAGAGAAATGGAGCACACGCGCTACGCAATCCAGCTTGAAGGGTACAGTGTTCGCGCCGCCTCAAGCATGTTCAGGGAATGGATTCGAATACACAGGGATGCGGTGGACAGGGGGTTTCACCTGTCGATTATGGGGAGCGCGTTGAGAGCCCGCCTGCTGAACCTGGAGTACGTGAAGGGTGTTGAACTGGTGCTGGTTACCAGCCCGGATATAATGGTGCAGCTGCAGCCAGCGGCACAGCGGCTGCGTGCGATTTATGATGCCATATATGAAATAGAGAATTACCCGCTGCATGACTGCGGCAACTGTTCGAACGAAGAGATCTGTAACGAGATCGAGGCCATACGGGAACTGCATAACGCGGCCGGGAAAAAGGAGAATGTGATATGACAGAACACGGAGAGGGTGGACCCGTAATTATCGCGGTGTGCGGAAAGGGAGGGGTTGGTAAAACAACCTTCAGCGCCCTCATGGCCCGGGTGCTCGCTGAGGATACTTCGGCAAGGGTGCTTGCCATCGATGCTGATCCTGCCGGGGGGCTGGGGTTTTCCCTTGGTTTTGAGGTGCCCCGCACCCTTGATGACATACGGCTTGAACTTATCAGCCAGATGGAGGAAGGCAGTAAAGAATCACCCGAAGATGTGCGCATGCGAATGGATTACCGGGTTGCCCAGTCCCTGGCGGAGAGGGACAACATGGCATTCATGTCCATCGGGCGTCCGGAGGGAGAAGGTTGTTACTGCCGGGTAAACAGCCTGCTTCGGGACATACTGACCAGTCTTGCCGCGGGTTTTGATTACGTGGTAATCGATGGCGAGGCGGGTATCGAGCAGGTGAACCGCCGTGTAATGGAGGGGGTGACCCACCTGGTGATGGTGTCTGACCTGTCAATGAAGGGCCTTCGGGTGGTGGCAAACCTGAAAGAGGTGGCCGACAGGATGGTGCACTATTCAGGTGCCGGACTTATCGTCAACAGGATACATAGCGGTGAATCAACACTGAACCTGCAGGTGCCTCCTGGTATTCATGTCATCGGCACTATCCCCGAAAGTGACACCCTGCGCAGGCTGGACATGGATGGTATCAGCATGACACAGATGCCCGAGGGGCCCGTGCTGGATCAAGTTCGGCACAGCCTGGAAAAACTTACCGGTATCCCGCGAAGATCATTCCAGATATAGGGGCAGCTTTGTCGCGATAAACGCGGATGATTAGTGAATAGTGAGCCGTGAGAAGTGAACTGATCATCCCCTCATCATCTCACTGTCATTCCCGTATCACCTCACTGTTATTCCCGCCCCCGCCTGCGCGGGGATAAACTGCGCCGGGAATCCATTCTGTATAAACAAGATCTTTCACTTTATATTTTTTCGTAAAACCTTCCAGCAGTCCTTGTTTATGCTCATACATTCTTTTAACCAGGTTACTGGTAACTCCGATGTACATCATGCTGTTTACTCCTGGATTCCCGCCTTTGCGGGAATGACATTAATTATCTAATTTGTCTACTCCCTCCCCCTTGATGGGGAGGGCAGCCCTGGCGGTGAGTCCTTTATCACGGTATATACTTGACAAAACACCGTTTTTTTGCATGATCAAGATATACACCGGTGACCCTTCAACCACACATGCAGGGGATTCCCTTTGTAATAATCTACTTCCCGGAGGAAATATCATGAAATTGAATGGTGATACACTTTCGCTTGCCGGACCAGACGGCGGTATACGTATTCAAAGGAATGCCCATGGTATTCCTGATATTTCCGGAACTACCTTAAATGACCTGGCATACGGTCTGGGCTTTATGCACGCGCAGGACAGGCAGCTGCAGATACTTCTTACCCGTATTCTCATACAGGGCAGGGCGGCAGAGTGCCTTTTGGGAAGCAGTGACATGGTTGAACTGGATACTTTCATGCGCAGGCTGAATATCCTGCCCGATCCCGAATCCGTGGTGAAGAAGCTGAAACCCCCTGTCCGAAGACAGCTGCAGTCATACGCGGATGGTATTAATTATTACCTGGAAAATGAAAAACCGGTATTCGAATTCAGGATGCTTGGATATACACCCGAACCGTGGCAGCTGGCAGATACCATAATGATAGGCAAGGTGATGGGATACCTGGGCCTTGCGGACGGCCAGGGCAGCATGGAAAAGTTCCTGGTGGAGATGATACAGCAGGGGGTGAGTGAAAAGAAACTGAAAGAACTCTTCCCCTACCTGAAAGAAAAGATCGATTATAAACTGCTTGGGAAGGTAACACTTGATCCACCCATGGTACCCGAAGCCATACGCTGGTTAAGCACCCTCCCACGGATGATGGCCAGTAACAACTGGGTGGTGGGTCCCGGTAAATCATTGTCTGATGCCCCCATATTGTGCAATGACCCCCACCTGGAGGTGAACAGGATACCCGCCATATGGTACGAGGTGGTAATGCGCATGCCAGAAAACAAGCTCATGGGGGCCAGTCTTCCCGGCGTGCCCGGGCTGCCCATCGGCAGGTCGTCAAGCTGCTCGTGGGGGGCAACATATTCCTTCATGGATATGATAGATTATCGAATCGAGGAATGCCGGGATGGTAAATACCGGCGTGGTCAGCAGTGGAAGAAATTCAAGGTTCGGGAAGAAGAGATCAAGGTTAAGAAAAAAGGTCCTGTAACTGTTCGTGTATTTGAAAATGAACACGGCATATTGGAGGGAGATCCCTATACGGAAGGGTATTACCTGGTGATGAACTGGTCGGCGCAGAAGGGCTGCGGCGCGGGTGATATAAATGCCATTTGTTCACTGCCCGCCGCGGGTACCGCCCGGGAGGTGATGAATCACCTGAAGAAAATGGAGGCAGGTTCCTGGAACTGGGTAGTGGCGGACGTGAAAGGCAATATCGGTTACCAGATGTCGGGCAGGATGTTCAAAAGGCCACGTAATGTAAGCGGCCTTGTCCCCCTCCCCGGGTGGGAAAAGAAGTACAATCCTGCCGGGTTTGTATCAAGGGAAGACCTTCCCTCGTTGTATAATCCGAAAGAAGGGGTGATCGTTACCGCCAACCAGGACCTGAACAGCTGGGGCAAGGCCAACCCCATCAACCTGCCAATGGCAGGCTACAGGGCTGAACGTATAGAACAATTGCTCAAGCGCAGGCGCAAGCTGGGGGTGGATGACATGAAATATATTCACTCCGATCTTCATTCCCTGCAGGCAATGCGCCTCATGAAGATCATAGCCCCCATGCTGCCGGATACTGAAAAGGGCAGAATACTGAAAAACTGGGACTGCACCTACAGGCACGATGCCACCGGTGCCATGCTCTTCGAGTCGGTGTATCACAGCCTGCTTCGTGTGGTGTTCGGTGATTATGGTGTGGGCCGTGAGGTTATCGATTATCTCATGAAAGAGAGCCCCCTGTTCAATGATTACTACGGGAACTTCGATGACATACTGCTGAAAAAACGCTCGGCATGGTATGACGGAAGGTCACGGGACGATCTTGTTCGCCGTGCGGTTGAAGAAGGGCTGAACGTGAAACCGCAACCCTACGGGAAAACCCGGAAGATTACTTTTTCACACCTGATGTTCGGCGGCAAGCTGCCCCGGTTTCTGGGTTTTGATTTCGGTCCCGTAGAACTGCCCGGAAACAGGGCAACCATTCCCCAGGGACAGATATTTAAAAGCGCGGGACGGACAACTACCTTCAGTCCATCCTACAGGTTTATTACCGACATGGCCGCGGAAAAAGTATACACCAATATTGCTGGAGGCCCCTCTGACAGGCGATTTTCCAAACTGTACATGAATGACATGGAAAACTGGCTGGCTTACCGGTATAAAGAACTGGGATAATACTTTACAGGGCGCCGATATCTTTTAGAAAGGCATGCACCTGTTTTTCGTATTCCTTTCTGTTCACGATAATTGATTTTGAATGCCCCGCACCCGGACATATCCAGATCTTTTTCTTTCCATTATACCTGCTGTATAATCGTTTTGAATGTTCCACCGGTATTTCGCTGTCCTCTCCCCCGTGTATGAAGAATATGGGGGCATCTGCCTGGTTGATGTGTTCTATCGGCGAGATATCCCCGAACCACATGGCACCACGCACCCGGCTTGCAAGGCTTGCGGCCTGAAGCAGGGGAAACCCTGGAAGCCCGAAGTCCTTTTTCATCCGGTAGGCAAGTAGCTGGCCCAGGTCGGCCATTGGTCCGTCAACTATGTAGAAGTCAGTGCTGTCAAATTCTGCCGCGTGCAGAAGACATATGGCAGACCCCATGGATTCGCCGTGCACACCGATTATCCCGTCCTCCCCCTGTTTCTTTTTAACCCAGTCAACGCAGGCCTCAAGGTCGTGCTTTTCATACCTGCCGAATGTGACATTGTCTCCGCCGCTTTTCCCGTGATAACGGCTGTCGAACATGAGGGCGTTATACCCGCGTGAACGGAATATCTCGAGGTACTTGTAATCTCCAAGCAGCGTGTAGGTGTGGCCGTGCACAAAGATGACTGTTTTATTAGTGCCCCGGGGGACATACACCGCGTGCAGCCTGTAGCCGTTGGGAGAGTCAATGTAGAGGTCTTCACCGGGTAGACTATCGTAATACTCCCGGGTGAAGCGCCCGTATTCCAGTTCGCTTGCGAGGGTTTTATCATACTCCCATACACCCGGCTTTACTACCAGGCCGGAGAAATAGTATCCTGCCCCCAGTATGGCAACTAGTATGATTAAGAAAAGTACAGCTGTTATAGTCAGGATTCTTTTTTTCACATTCATGGCCCTGTCCTTCATGAAAAGCTCAATGCGCAGCATACAGTATGGGGGAGTGTGGATAGTATTGTAAAGAAGAATACTATGCACCACATTCTCAAGGGGATTGTTCAATGCAAGCCCCTGTTTCTCATGAAAATACATGAAGTTATTCAAGATGCTAAACGAAATCCCCGACGCGCTGCGTCGCCCCCTTCACTAAAGGGGGCTTTCCGGGATGAAGCTTGCTGGTTTGTGATGTGGCCAGTGTACGCGGTCACGCGGAGAGTAAAGGGTTAGTTGGAGGTTTTTGAGGTTAGTTAAGGTTAGTACCCAATGAAGTCCCTCTTTATTAAAGGGGGACTGCGCGGCGCGCTGGGGGATTCGTTAAGGTTGATGGAGCCCCGTGTGCGTCCGTACCACTATGCCTCCGTGTCGCCGTGAGAACCCCCCGTTCAGTTTTTCTGCTTGCAGAAAAAACCCTGCCGGGATTCAACAGACACATGAAATTTATTATTGAAAACACCGACACCCTTACCCGGGCAAGGGCAGGGGTGCTTACCACCAGCCGTGGTGAAATACAAACACCGGTATTTATGCCGGTGGCTACCCGGGGCACTATAAGGGCACTGACCCTCAGGGACGTGGAGGAGATCGGGTTTGATATTATTCTCTCAAACACCTATCACCTGTATATCCGTCCTGGAATGGAAATAATGGAAAAGATGGGGGGACTGCATGCTTTCATGAATTATCATGGTCCCATCCTCACCGATTCGGGCGGGTTCCAGGTGTTCTCCCTGGCCGATCTGTGCAAGATCCGGGATGACGGGGTGGAGTTTCAGTCCCACATTGACGGGTCACGGCATTTCTTCTCGCCTGAAAAGGTGCTTGATATTCAACGAACCATCGGCTCGGATATCATGATGGTGCTGGATGAATGCACTGATTACCCGGTAACCCGTGAGAAAGCCGGGGAGGCGGTAACGCGGACACTGCAGTGGGCCCATGCGTCCCGGCAATACTGGGGTGAAACCTTTGACACGGATGTGCAGGCCCTGTTTTCCATCGTTCAGGGGAGCGTGTATGAAGACCTGCGGCGTGAGTGTGCCGCAAAACTGGTTGACATGGACTTTCCAGGATATGCCATCGGCGGCCTCTCAGTAGGGGAAACCGGGCAGGAATACCGTGAGATGACCGAGCTGACCACCGCCCTGCTTCCCCGTGAGAAGCCACGCTACATGATGGGGGTGGGCAGTCCAATGGAGATACTGTTCGCAATCGCCCAGGGGATCGATATGTTTGACTGCGTGATGCCCACCAGGATTGCCCGCAACGGCACCCTCTACACATCGAGGGGCAGAATACACATAAAGGCAGCAGCCCACGCCGCTGATGAGAGCCCCCTTGATCCCGAATGTCAGTGCTACGTGTGCAAAAATTTTTCGAGGGCATATCTTCGTCACATCTTCAAGGTTGGAGAGATATCCGCCCTGGTGTACAATACCTACCACAACCTGTATTTCATGAAACACTTCATGGAACGCATCCGCCAGAGCATCACCGACGGTACCTTTAAAGAAGAATACGCCAGGTGGGGAAGCGTCTTCACCGAAAAGATTCACCGCTAAGGATTTACCACAGAGGCGCAGAGGTACAGAGAAAGGAATAGGGATATTTATTTCTTTCTTGATGTATGTTAAAACAGTATGGTCACATGAAAGATCATGAGGTACATGATATGCAACCAGACAACCATATCCCCCTCTGAACCTCTGCGCCTCTGTGGTGAATCCTTTTAAGCAGGAAAATTATTTACTATGCTACAAAATAATTTAACTTGACACTTTTTTGTCAATTACATAGAATGTGGGCTAGCCGAATTAAGAATTTTGCAGATACTTCCCTTGGAGCTTGTAAGGATGGATATAACGAAACGTTCAAATGACGATGTGGTGATACTGGATATCGCTGGAGAAATTGACTTATATAACGCGCCTGAAATTAAAGATATTATCAACGGCCTGATTGAAGAACAGAAGTTCAATGTTATCATTAACCTGGAAAAAGTAACCTATATCGATTCTTCCGGGATCGGGGCCCTTATCTCCAGCCTGTCCAACCTGAAAAAATACCAGGGCGGATTAAAGATCATTAACGTTTATGCCTCTGTGCGAAAGGTGTTTGAATTAACGAAGCTGACGTCATTCTTTGATATATACAATTCAGAAGAAGAAGCACTTGAGTCTTTCGGCAAGTGATGATACATATATCCCGTTCTCTTCCGCCAGTGAGAAAACATACAGAGGGGCTTAATCGGCCTCTTCATTTATAATAAAATAAAAAAACAGGTGAATACTATGAAACGCGCAATCCTGATACGATCTTCCGTGATCATAATGGTGTCACTTTTCGCCATGGGCTTAAGCTGCGGCGAAAAAATTCCAGTGAAAGAGATGTCTCTTGCCCGGCATGAGATATCACGGGCCCAGTCTGTGAAGGCTGACAAGTACGCCCCGAAAGAATTGAAAGAAGCCAGGGATTTTCTTCTGCAGTCCCATTCTGATGTGAAAGCAGATGAACTGGAAAAGGCAAAAACGGATGCTGAAAAGTCATTCGAAAAGGCCCGGGAGGCATTCGAGATATCTATACCCGTGCTTGCCAAAGATACAATCGTGATCGCCGAGGACAGTTTCGCAAAGGCAGATGAGGCATATGCCGCGGAGCTGGCTAAGAACGAATATGAAACAGCACAGAAAAGCCTGAACATGGCAACTGAGCAATTCGAGAATAAGGAATACTACAAGGCATATCAAAGTGCCCTGGAAGCGGACAAGCTGGCCAAGGATGCCAGGAATACCGCCCTTGGGAAGAAAGAGATACTTGCCGATGCCATGAAAGAAGTTGAAGTGACCCTTGCCGAAGCGAAGGAATACAACGCGAAAAAGTTTGCGCCGGAAAAAGTAAAGCTGGCAGAAGAGAATCTCGTTATCGCTACTGAATCATATGACGGGCAAATGCTGAAAAAGGGTTTCGCGGCGGTTGAAGTTGCCAAGATCAATGCTGATGAAGCATATTTTGAAGCGTTAAAAGGATCTGCCCACAAGGAACTGCAGGAAGCCGAAGCGGATGTGGCAAAGGCTAAATCTTCAAAGGGAGCCAAATACGCCACCGATGAGCTCAAGGCGGCTGATGAATCGCTGGTGGGAGCCAGGTCGCTGTACGAGGATGCCCGTTTCAAGGAGTCCATATCATCATCCAACGAGGCATCAAGACTTGCCGGTGTGGTAGTTGGGGCAACGGCCACAAAGAAAATCGCCACTGCCGACAAATCCAAAGATACTGCTGAAGGTGTAGAAGGTGAATACAAGGTATATACCGTCAAGTATATACCCGGTGACCGTGACTGTCTCTGGAAAATCGCGGAAAAGTTCTATGGTGACGGGCTGAAATGGAAGCGTATCTATAACGCCAACAAGGACAGGATCAAAAATCCTGATCTCATCAAGCCGGGCTGGAAACTGAAAATACCCGCCCTGCCGGCAAAAAAAGAAAAGCAGGACGAAGTAAAGAAAGATGAGAAGGCTGTAAAAGAAGAATCAGAAGTGTCAACAGAGATAAACATCATCGACGAAGAAGGTGATACTGTTGACCAGGACATTGAGACCGACGAAACACCGGAAGAAGATACCACCGAGTAACCGGTAAAAAGCCTGAAACAGGGCTTGTATATATGACTGAAACAAAAGGCGGATCATGGCGATCCGCCTTTTTCGTGGATTAATTTGTAACTTTACCCAGACTTGTTATACTATATATAGTGAGTGCCGCAAAGCGCTCAACTCTTCATTCGAACTCCTCTTCTCTCATTTTCAATTTCACGATTGTCGTCTGGGAAGGGGAGTCTTTTTTAATATCAGGGATACAAAAATCTTCAATCACGCGAGGATGAGCATGGAGCACGCTGAAATTCAATCGTTGACCCGTGAAGTTGAGCAGGAATATGGAATAGTAAATTCTCTTAAAACAGAATTGCGCAAAGCAATTATCGGCCAGGACTCACTGGTTGACCGGATCATTATCTCTTTTCTATGCGGCGGGCATATCCTCATAGAAGGATTGCCGGGGCTGGCAAAGACCCTCACCATCCGTGCCTTCGCCCGGTCAATTGATACTACCTTTTCGAGGATACAGTTTACCCCCGACCTGCTCCCCGCTGACCTGGTGGGAACATCCATTTATAATCCCAGGAACATGGAATTTTTCGTAAAGAAAGGCCCCATGTTTACCAACATACTTCTTGCCGATGAGATAAACAGGGCACCTGCCAAGGTGCAGTCAGCCCTTTTGCAGGCCATGGAGGAGAAATGCGTCACCATCGGTGATGAAACCTTTACGCTGGATGATCCCTTCATGGTGCTGGCAACAGAGAACCCCATAGAACAGGAAGGCACCTATCCCCTGCCCGAAGCACAGGTTGACAGGTTCTTTATGAAGGTGCTGGTGAATTATCCCGGTATTGAAGAAGAAAAGGAGATACTGCAGCGGCAGGGTACCCTGACCCCTGATTCGATCACGCCGGTGGTAAATGCAGTAGAGCTGAAGAAAAAGAATGAACTGATACGTTCTGTATATGTTGATGAGAATCTTTACGATTACATAGTAAAAATAGTAACCGCCACCAGGAACAGGGCAAACCCTGAAATGAAACGCTACATTGAATATGGGGGAAGCCCGAGGGCATCTATTGCACTTCTCCAGGCATCCCGTGCCATGGCCTTCATCAATGGCAGGGGATACGTGACACCTGATGACATCAAGGCTATTGGGGCCGATGTGCTGCGGCACAGGCTGATTCTTACCTTTGACGCCGATGCGGAGGGGGTGAGTGCTGATGACGTTGTTCAGATGCTGTTTGGAAGTGTGGAGGTTCCCTGAGTGGAAGACCGGGTAAAGGAACTTGTAAAACGTATAAAGCTTACCGTTCATCGCAAGATGAATACGGTTTTCGTGGGTGAATATCATTCCGCGTTCAAGGGATCCGGTCTTTCCTTCGAGAGGGTGCGTGAATACCAGGCCGGTGACGAGGTGAAGCTGATAGACTGGAACGTGTCCGCCCGTATGAACCACCTGTACGTGAAGGAGTTTTCTGAAGAGCGTGAACTGTCCATCGTGTTTCTTGTTGATGTGTCGGCGTCGCTGGATTTCGGTACAAGCCGGATAAAGCGGGATGTGCTGCACGAGATTGTCACCCTGCTTACCTACATGGCCCAGAGCAACAATGACAGGGTGATGATGGTGCTGTTTACCGACAGGGTGGAACGGGTAATTATGCCCCGCAAGGGAAGAAAATACCTGCTGCATATTCTGGGTGAGCTGGCAGGGTTTGAGCCGGCGGGCAGGAAAACCGATATCGACGGGGCCATTGAATATACCCGTCGAATTCTTAAAAAACGAAGCGTGGTGTTCTGTATATCTGATTTTATCGGAAACTACTCTGCTACCGCCCTGAGACGTATGGCGGGCAAGCATGATCTTATCCCGGTGGTGATCAGTGATCCTGCCGAGATTACAATGAAAAATTTCGGACTTGTTGAATATATAGACCTTGAAACGGGGGAGACAATGCTGAGAGACACGGTGCCGTCCAAAAGAAAACTTCCCGTCTTCAACGGGATTGATGCCATGTACCTTTCTACCGATACGCCGGTGGAGGTTCCGGTGCTGCGTTTCTTCTCAAGGCGTAACAGAACCCGACTGAAAATAACCGGATGAGTGTTCATGATGAAGAGTATGCTGCAGGTGGCATTGGCCATTATGTTTTTAATTGTTTCATTTTCACTACCCGCCGCGGGTGAGAAGGGTAAGTCTATCTCGGCGGAGGTTACACCCAGGCAGGTAACCGTTGGGGAAACGGTTACCTGCCGGGTGACACTGGTTAATTTCGATGAAAACGAGATAGAGGTATCCCTTCCCGGGGAAAAAAGGTATTGGCCCGACGATGAGGCTGATTCTCCCGGCCCCGTCCCCCTCTATGCCGTTACCGGGGCTAAGAAGCTTGACGAAGGCGGGAGTGATTCTTCACGTCGTCAGTACGTGGTGACCATGGTGTTTTTCCGCCCGGGAAAGCACCCCGTGCCCCTCGTAGATATCCGTGACAGGGATGGAAACCGGGTTGCCTACCGGCAGCCCGAGATCACGGTAAAGGCGGTCAACGAGAAGGGAGCCCTTGCCGATATTGAGCCCCCCGTGGCAATCGGCACCGGCACGAAGTACTGGATATTCTTTCTGATTGGGGGAGTGGTGCTGCTTCTTGCCGGATTCGGGGCATATTCCTGGATCATGGCACGAAAGGGGGCAGAGCCCGGGGATGATTCACCATCGGTGCAGCCATATGATATTTTTGATGCGGAACTGCACTCCCTTCTTCTGCAGTATTCTAAAAATACCGCAAAATACGAGTGGTTTATAACTTCACTTGACCATAGCTTCAGGCAGTTTCTCAGCCGTCAGCTGGGTGTTGATGCAATGGAGATGACATCCGGGGAGATCAGCGACGCGGTGCAGGGTAAGGTGACCCCGCTGCAATGGGAATATCACCGGGAAACACTGAATAACCTTTATACACTCTGGAACGCGGTGAAGTTCGCCGAGTACGAGCCCGCAGAGGTTGAGTGCCGGCAAAGTGCAGAGCTTGCCAGGGAAGCGGCATCACGCATGAGAAGGGAGGTGCTTCCGGTTGCTACCTGATTTTAAAAATCCGTTGTTTCTATTGTTGCTGATACCCCTTGCCGCGGCGTGCGCCTGGTATTACTGGAAAGGCATGACCGGCAGGGAAAGCGGTGTGGGGATCTCTTCAATTTCGGTGATCAGCGGGAAACGATCATGGCGGTCGAAAACCTACCCCCTTCTTTCAGTGCTGCGAGTGCTGGTGCTGGTGCTGCTGGTGACAGCCCTGGCACGTCCCGGACAGCGGGTGAATTATACAAGCTTTAAAGACCGGGGCATCAACATCATGGTGGTGCTTGACGTCTCAACATCGATGAAGGCTGAGGACTTCAAGCCAAAACACAGGCTGCAGGTTGCAAAGCAGGTGGTACAGGATTTCATCTCACGCCGCACACATGACAGGATCGGGCTGGTAGCTTTTGCTGGTGACGCGTGGCTGCAGTGTCCCCTCACCACAGAACATGAGATGGTACAGAAACTGGTGGGCTACCTCGAGTTTGCCTCACCGCAGGAGGACGGAACCGCCATCGGCGACGCCCTGGCCCTGGCTGCCTCCCGCATGAAGGATGATGAGACAAAGGATGGGGTAATACTGCTGCTTACCGACGGGGTGAACAACAGGGGCATGGTTGATCCGGAGACGGCGGCGCGTATGTGCAGTGATATGGGCATACGTATACACGCGGTGGCCATAGGTTCAAGCGGCGCCGCCACGTCACTGCGTTCAGGAATATTTGGCGGGGGGCTGAGGCTTCACGGTTTTGATCCCGATGCCCTGCGGCAGCTTACTACCATCACCGGTGGGAAATTTTACATGGCCGACAGCTCGGGAGTGCTCTGGGAACACATGAAACAGATAGACGCGCTGGAAAAAAAGGAATTCACCCGTCGTGAATACTCGGTGTTTCACGACGGGTTCAGGTGGTGGCTCTACGCCGCAGCCATGCTGCTGGCACTTGAGCTGCTGCTTCGTTCACTTGTATACAGGAAGGTGCCATGACACTGGCAGGATACGACATACTGGTATACGTGGTTCCGGCATCCCTCGGGGTGCTGGCGGCATTTTTATATTATTCAACCTGGCGCAGAAAGGCGGCAGGGCATTTCTTCGGACGTGAATGGCACCGCTTGCGTGATGCCATTCCCCGCGTGCGTATTGTGAAAGACGTGCTGATAGTGTGTGCCGTTATCATCATGGCTGTTGCCGTGCTCCGTCCCCGCTGGGGATTCGTGGAGCATGAAGTTCCCTACGAGGGCAGTGATCTGCTTTTCGTGCTTGACGTGAGCAACAGCATGGGTGCGGAGGATGCCGGCTCAAGCAGGCTTGGTCGGGCGAAAAACGCCATTCGCTATATCGCCGAGTCAATGCCCGGCAACCGGTACGGACTTATCGTGTTTGCGGGCAGGGCCTATATCATGTGCCCCTTTACCGCAGATCTCGGGGCATTTACCATGTTTCTTGACTCTGCGAAACCTGCCATGATACAGCGGCAGGGAACAGACATGGCAGCCGCACTTGAAGAAGCGGCCCGGGTGTTTGAGAAAGAACGGCTCACCTCGAAAATGATGGTTCTCATATCCGACGGGGAGGATCATGAGGGACGGGTGAAAGACGCCCTTGCAACTTTTTCAGGTAAGGACATTGCGGTGTATGCCATGGGTGTGGGAAGTGAAACGGAAACCCCCGTTGCCATTGCGCAAACACCGGGTTTTCGCCAGGTTATGCGGGATGATGAGGGTAAGATCATCAATACCAGCAAGAACAGGAAAACACTGGAGCTTATTGCCCGTAAGACAGGGGGCAGCTACATCGATATAACCGATGATCTTTCGGGGGCCGACGCGGTACTCAGGGCGGCATCAAGGCAACAGAGCCGCAAAACCGGCACAATGAAGCAGAAAGAGCCCGTGGAACGATACCAGCCCCTTGTACTTATCTTGATACTTCTGCTGGGAATTGAACTCTTTGTTCCTGAAAGGAGGAAAGCCCGTGTATCGTAATTGCCTTTTACAAGTATGTGCTGTCCTGGTGACCATCACCTGCCTGGCATGGATCGATCCCCTGGGGGATCATGTGAATAACGGCAACTCGAAGTACGAAGAAGAAGAGTACTCCGGTGCAGAGGGTGAATATACACAGGCAGCAGAATATGCCGAGGGTGAAGACCGCCTCAAGCTGCACCTGAACCAGGGTGACGCTGCCTTTAAACAGGAAAAATTCGGCAGTGCCCTGAAACATTACCGGGAGGCTTCCCGGTCAGAAAATGCTGATATTCAGAAAAAAGCATACCTGAACATGGGGAATACTTACCTCAAGCAGCAAAAAACCGGTAAAGCGGCGGATTCGTATATACAGGCCCTGAAGGTTGACCCCGGTTACATGCCTGCCAAGAAGAACCTGGAATATCTTGTTCAGCAGGATGAAAACCAGAAGAACCAGGGCAAAGAGGGACAGGGCCGTGATTCAGATAAGAATAAGAAAGACGGGAATGATCAAAATAAGAATAACCGGCAGCAAAATTCAGGCCGGAAAGATCAACAGAAAAATTCACAGGGTAAAGAACAGGCTTCCCGGGGGGAAAAGAAAGAAGAGGCTCTGACCCCCGGGCAGGTTGAGAAGCTCATGGAAATGATGCGGCAGAAACCGGTGAGAAAACCTGGTAATAATGGAGAGAAGGGTGTTGAATCGGGCAAAAACTGGTAAACTGGCTGTCCTTTTACTGCTGTTGTGCTGGAGTCCCCTGTGGGGAGGGGACATTTCTGTGTCAATGGAACCGGAGACGCTGCGGGTAAACGAGACGGGCAGCCTGGATATACGGCTTGATGATGCCGATAGCGTAAAGCTTGTCTCAGTTCCCGAGGTTAAGGGACTTAAAATTGAGTACGCGGGTACCGCCCGTAATTTCGAGATGGTGAACGGGAGAATATGGTCTGGAATGATTCTCCAGATGCGGGTCAGGGCCAACGCGAAAGGAAGCTACACCATACCCCCCATCAGGATACGTGTTGATGGAAAGGTGCAAACAACGGAGCCGATAACCTTCAAGGTAAAGAAAACAATCGATGCCCCATCGGGGGGTGAACGAATGGCGTTTGGCATAATGGTGCCCTCCCGTACCCGTGTGCACGGGGGTGAACCGGTGTTGCTGCGTTATTACCTGCTGCACACCGGCGTAGATATTCGGGGAAGGGGAGGTTTCAGAAAGATGCCCGTGGCAAACGGGGCTGTACTTGAAGAAATCGAAGAAAGCATTGATGATGAACCCATACGGCTGAAGGGTTCAACCTTCACCAAAACCCACCTGGCAACCATGATCATGACCCCCGTAAAACAGGGGGAGGTCACCATCGAAGGGGGTACCTTCGTGGTGGAAGTGATGAAACCTTTCGGCTTTATGCGGGTGCCCGGGCATATGAAATTCCGCTTTGAGAGCGCAACCGTGAAGTCGCTGCCGCTGCCTTTAAAAGGGCGGCCGGTTGATTTCAAGGGGGACGTGGGGCATTTCAGCATTACCATTGATGATGCCAGCAAGAAGGTGCGTACATTCGAAGAGGCACGGTTTACCGTGACAGTGAAAGGCAGCGGCAGCATTCATACCCTGTCCCCCCCGGAGCTTTTCAACAAGCCAGATGAAGTAAAGGTTATTTCTGCGCAGGGAGCCAGCTCGGCGGCACCTGCCCAAAATACTGTCGCAGGAAGCCGTGAATTCATCTATACCCTCATTCCCTCCAAACCGGGAACGTACCGGTGCGGTCCGGTGGGTTTCAGCTATTTTGATACGGTGCTGAACCGGTATGTCACGAGAAGTACCGGCAGTATTTTGCTGGAAGTTACCGGTAAAACTCCCAATGCTGATGACGGGACGGAGAAAGGCCCCGACACCGAAAAGGATACTTCCGCTGGCTTGACGGGAATCATCATTGCCGGTGCGGGTGGGGTTCTCGTTATAGTCCTGGTTATGGGTGTGCTCATGTACCTTGACCGGAAAAAAATACGTGATGTAGATGAAGAAAATGCCCGGAGTGTATCCCCCCCGCCGCGGCCCGCACAAGCCCGCAGGGATATACCTGCAGACGATATTCAACTGCGGCAGCTGCAGAACATGATGCGTCGATCACTGCGCAGGGAGGAGACGGGGCAGTTTCTCTCCCTGGCCGAAAAGATGACCGCCATTTCAGGGTATCCCGGTATGGCAGAACTGAAAGAAGAAATCTACCGGTTCAGGTACGGCGGTGAACAGCCCACCCTGGAACAATGCCAGGACCTGTATAACCGGATGCATGAAATACTGCGTAAAGGATAGAATACAAGTCATTCTGCAGCATGGGGCAACCGCCCTGTTTGATATCGGTGGTGCGTTCCTGGCCGGGAGTAATGTTCATGTCGGAACTAACATCCGTTTTTCTTAGACTCATTCCATAACTGGTCAAGCTCTTCAAGGGGTATCTTGTCCATGTCCCGCATGCTCTCATCAGAGCGTTTCTCCACGTACCTGAACCGGCGCATGAACTTGTCGGTGCTTTTGAGCAGGGCTTCCTCGGGGTTCACATCAACGAAACGGGCTATGTTCACCAGGGTAAAGAGCATGTCACCCAGTTCTTCGGTGATATGGTCATGGTCAGTTGAGCCCAGCGATTCCCTGAATTCCCGGATCTCTTCTTCAAGCTTCAACTCCACATCGTCGATCTTGTCCCAGTCAAACCCTATTCGTGAAACCTTCTGCTGTACCCGGTAGGCTTTCAGCAGGGCGGGCAGGTGTACCGGCACCCCGTCGAGTATGGATTCCCTGTGGGCCTTTTCCTTCTTCTTTATCTTTTCCCACTTGTCTATAACCTCTTCCTTCGTGCCTGCTTCTTCATCGCCGAACACGTGTGGATGTCGGTATATGAGCTTGGCGGCGATTCCCTCGGCAACATCATCGATGGTAAAGGTACCTTCCTCGTCGGCGATCTGGGCGTGGGCGTATACCTGGTAAAGAAGGTCGCCAAGTTCCTCTTTCATGTCATCGGGGTTGCCGCTTTCGATGGCTTCGTATACCTCGTAGGCTTCTTCGATCAGGTATGGTTTCAACGTTTTCGATGTCTGCGCCCTGTCCCAGGCGCAACCACCCTCTGCCCGAAGTATGGCGGCTATTTCTTTGAGTTTATATAAAGACGTGTTGCTTTTGAATTCCATGAGATCTTCCTTGAATGTATTAGTTGCCCTGATATACGGGGGTTGATGGTGCTGTTGTCAAGAAGTATATATGCTATCGCCGGGGGGTTTGCATGGGAGGAATAGTGACGGCAAACCAGCAAGCCCCATCCCGGCAAGCCCCCTTTAGTGAAGGGGGCGACGCAGCGCGTCGGGGATTTCGTTACGTTCGCATGACATCTGCAGTAATTATGAAAACACCTTGGTGCACCTGCAACCTGAACGAATCCCCCCGCGCGCTGCGCAGTCCCCCTTCAATAAAGAGGGACTTTACTGGAACTAACCTTAACTAACCTCAAGAACCTCAAACTAACCCTTTTCTCCCCGCGTTCCCCGGGGTTTCAGGGGCCTGTCCCCATGTCGCCAAACAGTATTTTTAGTTGACAACCGGTCAGCGTTGTACCATAGCAGGGTATCCCAATAAAATTATTCAAGGAGCAAGACATGGCTACACAGAAAATGCTCAAGGATTTTGATCCTGAAATATTTTCCACTATACAGAAAGAAGACCTGAGGCAGCAGGAGTCTCTCATCCTTATCGCCTCGGAGAACTATACATCGCAGGCGGTTATGGAAGCTTCTTCATGCACCATGACCAACAAGTATGCTGAAGGGTATCCCGGCAAGCGGTATTATAACGGCTGCCAGTGGGTGGACGAGGCTGAAATGCTTGCCATTGAGCGTATCAAGAAACTCTTCGGCGCGGAATATGCCAACGTGCAGCCCCACAGCGGCGCCCAGGCCAACATGGCGGTGTTCATGTCGCAGCTTGAGCCCGGCGACACCATCATGGGTATGAACCTGGCACACGGGGGTCACCTTTCACACGGGTCGCCGGTAAACTTTTCGGGGCGCTATTTTAACGTGGTAGCCTACGGTGTGACAGAGGACACCAACGTTATCGATTATGACGCCGCATGGAAGGTGGCAAAAGAGCATAAACCAAAGCTCATCATTGCGGGTGCCTCCGCCTATCCCCGTATCATCGACTGGCAGAAGTTTGCCGACATGGCAGCCGAGGTGGGAGCCAAACTGCTCACCGACATCGCCCATATCGCCGGCCTGGTGGCTACCGGTCATCACCCGTCCCCCGTCCCCGTTGCCGATTTTGTTACCATGACCACCCACAAGACCCTGCGTGGACCAAGGGGTGGACTCATACTGGCAAAAGAGGACTACGACAAGGAGATGAACAAGAACCTCTTCCCCGGTACACAGGGCGGTCCGCTTATGAACACCATCGCTGCCAAGGCAGTGGCTTTTAAAGAAGCCCTGCAGCCTGAATTCAAGGAATATTCCGCCAATGTTATCAGGAACGCGAAGGCACTCTCAGAGGCCCTCATGTCAAGGGACATCAGGATAACCTCCGGCGGAACAGACAATCACCTGATGCTGGTTGACCTGCGGGAGAAAGACCTCACCGGGAAGGACGTGGCCAACAGGCTTGAAGAGGTTGGCATCACCTGTAACAAGAACGGGGTACCATTTGATGACAAGTCGCCCTTTGTTACCAGCGGTATACGGCTGGGAAGTCCCGCCCTTACCACCAGGGGTCTGAACGAAGACGACTTCAAGCGAATTGGAAATCTCATAGCCGACGTTATAGAGAACATGGACGATGACAAGGTGCACGCGAAAGTGAAAGCCAGCGTGGCAGAGGTGTGTGCAACGTATCCTACTGACTTCCTGCGATTAGAGCCCAGATAGGGATTTAAGTGAAAAGTGAAAGGTGAAGAGTGAGCTGCATTATTTGCTTGACTATGGCATAATATTTCACTAATGTAATTCATGAAGAGCCAACCATATTGATTTCTAACCCATAACAGGAGGAAGTATACATGAAAAAGTATGTATCGATACTGGCGGTTGCGGGCATTTCCATGCTGCTGATAACCCAGGTATCTTGTAAGAAGGACAAGGATCTGACCCTTGCCAGGGAAGGGTATGTGAACTTTATAAGCGGCAAGGTGCTGCTGGTACAGGCTGACGGTAACGAGGCCGAGGCTGCCGTCGGTGATGTTGTGAAAGAAGGGATGAAGATCAAAACCGATGGTGACAAGTCATTATCAGAAATATATTTCGGTGAAAATGCCATAAAGATATTAGGCAATACTGTTGTCAGCGTAGAGAAGCTTATTACCAATATCAAGACAAATGGTGAAGAATCGGTGTTCGTTGTTGAAAATGGAAGTGCTTTCTCAAGGGTGAAGCAGAAATTATCCAAGGACGATTCGTATACCGTTAAAACAACCACTGCAATTGCTGCTGTCAGGGGTACAGATTTTCTCGTTACCCAGGAAGATGGCAAGAGTAACGTTGCCTGTGTTGAAGGCCTTGTTGCTGTTCTCAACCAGTCTCTCGGGTCAGGTGAACCCCTGGTGCTTGAAGACAAAGAAGAAGTGGACGTAGTTGAAGGCAAGGACATGGTGAAACAGCAGATCGCTGCCGATAAGCTGCGCATGCTGAACATCATAAGCGAGATCCGTGACATGCGCATGGAGATCCGAAGAAAGTACGAAGAACAGCGTGAAGAGATACTGCAGCACGTGAAAGACCAGAAAGAAAAGAACAAAACCATGCTGGAAGAACAGCGTGAAAAGGACAAGGCCCTGGTTGAAGACCAGAAAGCACGCGACCGTGCCCTGATAGACGAGGCAAAAGGCAAAGCCGACGAGAGCGCCAAGGAATCGCTGGACCAGGCAAAAGGTGAAATGGAATCTGCAAAGGCCGTGGATAAAGACGCCTCAACATCAGCTGCTAAAGAGCAGATGGAATCCACCAAGCCGAAAATCGAAAAGCCCAAGATAAACATGGACCAGTTCAAGCAATAGCAGTATTAATATTTACTTGAAACCAAAAACGTCCCATGCACCCATGGGACGTTTTTTTGCATTATCCATAAATCCCAATAGAATGAGATGATACAATACAATACTCTGACGAAACGATAATAAAGAAATCAAATCTCCGCGTACTTCATATCTCCGTGCCTCCGTGAGAACCCCCGTTAAGCCCGCGTGTTGACACAGGTTACTATCTCTGGTATAAATATACTTATGAAAACATTAAAACTTGCATTCCTGGGGACGGGTACCTGTAATGCTACCCCCAATAATCCCCAGTCGCTGCTCTTCTCTAATGGTGAAGAACTGGTGGCTGTTGATTTCGGCGGCGGGGCCTATCATCAGATCAGCCGGCTGCAGGATGAGCATTTCAACTATCGAAATCTTACTACCGTGATCCTTACCCATTTCCATGTTGATCATGTTTCCGGTCTGCCCGACCTGCTCTGGGGAGAGATGTGGGACTCACAGGGACATCGCACAGAGCCCCTCACACTTGTTGGTCCCCATGGGCTTGAAAACTTTTACCGGGAAAGGCTGCTTCCCTTCGTGGGTGATTATCCTCTTCCATTTGATGTGCAGCTTGTTGAACTGGGAGACGGTGAACGGTTTGAAGGTTCTTTCTATGAAGCCGGAAGCATTAAACTGGCACATGGTGAATTCTCTACGGGGTATCTTTTTGATTTCGCGGGTGAGAAGATCGGGATAACCGGTGATACGGGGTATTGCACTGCCCTTGAAGAGTTGCTGCGGCAATCAGACCGGGCCGTGATGGAATGGGGTATTCCCGACCTGGAAAGCAGGTATGAAAAGCATATTTCAAGTGATGATATACTTACCCTCATAAAGAATGATGCCCTGCCTGGTAAAGTCTACATCAATCACATGTACCTTAAACCCGGCCTGTCTTTCGGCGGGCACGTGGATAAGCTGCGCGCAATGCTGGGCGAACACGCCGCCCGCTTTTTCTTCCCCGTGGACAGGGAAATCGTTACCATATTTGAATAGGCTTTCATGTTGTCTTTTGATGATATGAGCTGAAACGGGGGGTCACGCGGAGCCACGGAGTACACGGAGAGTTTTACAATACATGATAGTTTCGTTTTTTTCCAGTATTGCAGTATGTAGTTGCTGGGTTTTGTTTGGGGTATGTTTTTTTACAGGCCTGTTTTTGTAAATGTCATCCTGAGCCTGTCGAAGGATACATGATATCAATTAGTTTCCCTCTCAAACTTCGACAGGCTCAGTGTGACCTGTGTTTGCAACTCAGTCGCCGTGTGAACCCATTGTTGAGTTCAAGACAACATTAAAGACCATCACTCGTAATGCGTCCACATGCGGATCACCTTTACCACCTTCTCCTCTTCAAGTACCTGGTAGACCAGCCTGTGCTGTATGTTTATACGCCTGGAATACGCACCGGAGAGGTCGCCCACAAGCTTTTCATACGCCGGGGGATTGGAAAAGGGATCTTCCCTTAGGATATCCAGTAATTCTGAAGCTTTCGCTTTCAGGCCAGACCTGGCCAGTTTCTTCGCATCCTGCCGGGCATGCCTGGTGAACACCAGCCTGTAGCTCACCACTTGAGCTCTTCTGAACATTCATCAACGGGTGTATCAAGGCCTTCCCGTATGGATTCACGCATGCCGGGTGTGGAAAGCAGGTACAGCGTTTCCTGTATGGCATTCCAGTCTTCCTCGGAAACCAGTACGGCGTTCTTTCTCTTGCCGGTTATATGTATTGGCTGATGATCCTGACCGGCCTCGTCGATGAGGCGGTAGAGCATCTCTCGTGCCCTCGTGGCGGTTAATGTTTTCATGGTTCTCACCCCCGTGATGATAGTGCAATATAGCGTACGGGATAGCGAACGTCAAGTATTTTGGAGGTTCACGCACCACCTCTTCCCCTTTTAAGGGGGAGACCGAGAGGGGGTTGTTCAGGTTGCAGGTGTGCCCTGTGGTTTTTTATGATACGTGAAGGTGTTATGAAACGTAACGGGGGTATCACGCGGAGGCACGGAGAGAAAAAGGTTAGTTTAGGTTTTTAAGGTTAGCTAAGGTTAGTTCCAGGGAAGTCCCTCTTTATTGAAGGGGGACTGCGCGGCGCGCGGGGGGATTTAGGGGGATGATAGCTGAATGACAGAGTTCGCTGATATGTATCAGCAGTTGTCATTCACAAAATATCCAGGAGGCGTTTCTGGAACTCGGTGAGCAGTTCGCTTACCTCCTGTTTATTCATGTCGCCTATGATGGACAGCATGGATGTTCCCTCGTGGAATGCAACCATGCTCCAGGCCAGCCTTGCAGCCATGTCGGGGTCTTCGGTGTTCTGTTTGAAGATCTCTGTCAGCTGCGTGACCCACTCCCGGTACATTCCCTTTATGCGGGTATGCACACTTTTATTGTACATCGAGATCTCCCATATCTCGATGAAAATGGAGGACAGGTTCCTGTCCAGGGTTATCTGCCTGTTCATGTAGTTAAACACTGACAGCAAAAGGTCACGGAAGTCGCTGATATTATCTGAATTCTTTTCCAGCCAGTTGGCAAAGTCGGTTTTATATAGTTCCAGTATGTAATCAATGAAGGAAAGGAGTATGTCGTCTTTACTCTTGTAGTAATAATGCAGCATGCCATGGTTCATGGAGGCCTCGGCAGCGATGTCTTTTATGGTAGTGTCACGGTATGGTTTTCGCAGCAGGCAGCGGTAGAGGGCATCCAGTATTTCCTGCCTGCGCTGCTTGCGTATTGGTTTTCTTCCCACCTGTTATCCCTTTTTAGTATTAAGAATTTATTGCAAAGATTTACCGCAAAGTCGCTAAGTTCGCAAAGGTTTTTGCAATTCGTTTGTCATTCCGGCTAATGCAGGAATCTTATACAAGGCTATTTTGTATTAACTAACTCTCCGCGTTCTTTGCGCCTCTGCGTGAAATATCTATTCCAATTGTCAGGATCAGTTGTATCTTGATTATTAAGTAATATAACATAAAAAGATAAATGTTAGTTGACAACGTATCACGTATATGTTAGTCAGTCAACTGATAAATGAAATATATTGATAAAGAGGTTTGCCATGAAGGGAGGCGCTGAAGAGGTGAAGGCGCAGGCGCTCCGTGATTTTGCAGAGTACATAAACCCAATGAAGGTGCGCACGCTGAAGAGTGCCGGTCTTGATATTATCGAGGACCGGCGTGAGGGGGCGGGGGTGTGGGACATCACCGGCCGTAAGTACATAGACTGCCAGACGGGTTCGGGCATCATGAACGTGGGAAGGCATAACAGGGAGATAGTTGAAGCCCTGAAGAAGGCCCTGGATACATACGATATCGGGGTTTTCCTGTTATGCTCAAAACCCAAGGCCGACCTGGCCAAAAGGCTGGCTGAGATCTCGCCGGGAGACCTGAAGTGCACGGTGTTCGGGGTGGGCGGTGGTGAGGCAAATGATGCCGCCATAAAGATAGCCCGGGGCTTTACCATGAAAACCGGAATTATCTACGCGAAGAATTCGTATCATGGTCACACCGGGTTTGCACTCTCGGCCATCGGGCGGGAGGCCTACCGTGAGCCATTCGGCCCGTTGATGCCGGGATTTAGCATGGTGCCATTCGGTGACATGGACGCCATGAAAGAAGCCATGAACGAAGAAACTGCTGCCGTGATACTTGAGCCAATTTTAGGGGAGGGAGGCATTCACGTCCCCCCCGATGATTATCTGCCCGCGGTTCGCCAGTTGTGTGATGAAAATGAAGCCTTGCTCATTCTCGACGAGGTGCAGACGGGTTTTGCCCGCACCGGGAAGATGTTTGCCGCCGAACACTGGAACGTGGTGGCCGACATTATGACGGTGGCAAAGTCAATGGGCGGGGGTATATATCCCATTTCGGCCACGATATTTAAGGAAGAGATCATGGACTTCTTTATACCTCACCCTTTTATTCACCTGTCCACCTTCGGAGGATCAGACCTGGGGTGCATGGTGGCACTGGCGGTGATCGACTACATAGAAAAGAACGACCTTGCCGGGCACGCACAAAAGATGGGTCAGCGTTTCAGTAAAGGATTTGACAAATTGCTGAAGGAGTACCCGGAACTTTTGCTGGAGGTGCGCCAGAAGGGCCTGATGATGGGGCTGCAGTACACCAACGAGTCTATCGGTCCTCGAATGAGTAAGAAGCTCTCGGACAGGGGGGTGATCGCCGTGTATACCGGTAACGACCCAAGTATATGCAGGTTGATGCCCCCCCTGGTGATCTCCCCGGAAGAGGTAGACCTGGTGCTGGAGGCCCTCGAGGGTTCCATGAAAGAACTCTCAAATGAAAGCGGTATCGGGAAGGACGATTGAGCTGAACAAATGCAACCACAGGGGCACAGAGATACAGAGAAAGGATTTGTTATGCCTGGTTTATTGATATTATCCAAAAGTATGGTTACCAGGTAATCTTGTTGGGTATCATTATATACAACAGGATTTCACTTGCAGATCCAAAAGATAAATGAATTCTCACCGACCAATATACTTTTCTTCTCTGTCTCTCCGAGTCTCTGTGGTAAAAAAAACAGGAGGACGGTATGGCTGCGAGTAAAGAAATTATGGAGGCCCTGGCGGATTACCAGGTGCAGTGTAACAACAACAAGCGGCTGCGGCGTATGCAGCGGGACTGGTCGAAGCTGTTGCATTTCGTGGGTGAGGATACCGGTGACAAGTTCACCATGGACGTGGTGAAGGGCGAGATAGTTTCCTTCGCGGAAGGTGCCAGCGGCACGCCTGATATTATTGTTACTGCCAGCAGCGAGGATCTGTGCGACATGTTCTGGGGCGACCTTAATCCCTCGCAGAAATACCTGGAGGGTGAGATCAAGGTAAAGGCCTCCCAGGAGGACGTGGTGCGGCTGGATGCCATTACCATGATCATCTGGCCTGACGTGTAGGAGGCTGCCATGACAACATTGAAAAAGGTACTGAAACTGCGGACGGTGGTATCAACCTCGGCTGGCATGGCCCTTGCCACCTCGTGCTACCTGGCGGGGCTGCAGGTTGCCACCATGCTGGTGGGTGAGCTGGCATGGATATCCATACTGGTAGCAGGGCTTTTCTGTATGCTCTCGGCCATGTGTTTCTCTGAGCTTACCTCGTTGTATCCCACCGCCGCGGGTATCAAGCTTTTCATACAGAACGCATACAACGAGAAGGCGGCCATCTCTATCGGCATGTTCTACGTGATCCTTGGCATTTCCATGGTGGGGGCTGAGAGCTACCTGCTGTCAAGCGTCCTCACCGAGTCTTTCAACCTGTTCGGCCCACAGGCTGACCGTCTTTTCTGGATGGTGATATTCATCCTCTTCGTGGGATATATCAACTACCGGGGGATATTCATCACCGGCCTTTTCCAGGACATTCTTACCTATACCATGATCAGCTTTCTTATTATCGTATCCATTTATACTTTTACCATTCTTGATGTGCAACTGGTTGAGGCTGTTACCCGTCCTGATTTTACCGTTTCAAATGTGCTCACTGCCGCGGGTGTAGGGGTGTTTCTCTACGTGGGCTTCGAATGGGTAACCCCGCTGGCTGAAGAGACCACCGATTACCGGATGATAGGCAGGGGAATGATGATCGCAATCGGCCTGTTGTCCATCACCTATTCCCTTTTCGTGGTGGCCATGTGGACGGGACTTACTGAGGCACAGCTGAAGGCGGGTTCCCCCATACCTCATATTCTTTTCGCCGGGAACGTGTTCGGACCGGTTGGAGTTGGTGTCTTCGTACTGATGAGCGTGCTTGCGTCGGTAACCTCGTTTAATGCCGGTCTTCTCAACACCTCAAGGTTTGCCTATGCCATGGCCCGGGATAACGTGCTGCCGCGGGTGTTCAGTAAGCTGCACCCCGACCATGCCACACCATGGGTAGCCATTTTGGGGCTGGTGGTGTTTGCCATTGCGCTGAGCCTTTTGATATTCTTTACCGGCCAGTATCTTTTCATCATCGTGATGGCGGCGGCGCTGGAATGCATCATCTACGTGGTGATGGCCCTTTGCGTGCTGCGCCTGCGGAAGCGTCAGCCTGAAAAGGAACGGGCATACCGCGTGCCCTTCGGGAAGGTAATCCCTGTGATTACCATTATCGTTTTTGGCGGGCTGTGCTTAGGATTATATGCCGACGTGAGCTGTGATTATGCCGGCAACGTGCTATTCCACAACTACTGGGTGGCCCTGGTGATGGCTGCTTTTGGAGGCCTGACCCTGCTGTATACCCTGATGGTGGTGCCGGTGTTCAAGCGCAAGGCGGCTGAACGGGCAAGCCAGCGCAAACGCCGACGGCCGGGGAGGTAGTTTGGAGGTTAGTTGAGGTTTTTGAGGTTAGCTAAGGTTAGTTCCAGGGAAGTCCCTCTTTATTAAAGGGGGACTGCGCAGCGCGCGGGGGGATTCGTTCAGGTTGCAGGCGCAACCGGGGGTTTTCATGATACGTGAAGGTGTCATGGAACGTAACGGGGGTCTCACGCGGAGGCGCGGAGGGCGCGGAGAGTTTGTCAATAAAGGTAAGTTTCGATATTTAGTATATCAACCGGTAGTTGTTGAGTTTAGTTGAGAATATGGTTTTCGCAGGCTAAGAAATATATTAAATCGAATCAGGTGCTACACATATCCCATTACTTTAAAAGATTTTGATAGATTGAACTAATGAGATACCCCGACGAAACGAAAATAAGAAAACCAATCCCCCCGCGCTCTCCGCGGCTCCGCGTGAAACCGTTGTTGCGTTTTATGCTGCAATAATGTCATATTTCAATTGACAAGTAATCCATTTCTCCTTACATTAAGAAAGTAAGGAGAAAATACTATGCTCGCGAAGAAAACCTCAAAAAACCAGGTGACCCTGCCCAGGGACGTGGTTAAAGAGTTTCCCGGTATCGACTATTTCGATGTCGAGATCAGGGACAATACCATCCTGCTCAAACCGGTGAAAGTGGTACCTGTTGACCAGGAAGACAACAGCATCTCAGCTATTCGTGCGAAAATGGAAAAACTCGGTGTTACTGAAAAAGACGTAGAGGACGCGGTCAGGTGGGCAAGGAAAAAAACCCGGTAAAGGTTGTGCTTGATACAAACGTGATCGTATCTTCCATTCTTTTTGGAGGACGACTGGTGCTACTGGTGTCCATGTGGGAGAAAGGGAAAATTATTCCATTTCTGTCAAGGGAAACATTCGAGGAATTACGGAGAGTGCTGGAATATCCAAAGTTTTCTCTAACTTCTGATGAAATACACTACATCCTGTATGATAAGATAGTACCATTTTTTGAGATAGTTATACCGGATGAATACGTGAAGGGTGTAAGCCCTGATCCGGATGATGATATTTTTCTTTCAGTTGCCCTTGCTGCCGGTGCCGATTACCTGGTAAGCGGCGATTCACATCTTCTTTCCTTAGGGGAATACAGGAATGTGACTGTAATAACTCCATCAAAATTATTATTAAAATTGACTTAACGGGGGTCACACCGCGATGCCTCGGCTTCGCTCGGCAACCGGGGCAGAAGGGTACATGGGTAGTTTCTGTTTTTTGTGCCGGCAGAGGTTCACTCCCAATGAAGTCCCTCTTTATTAAAGGGGGACTGCGCGGAGCGCTGGGGGATTTGTTCAGCCGGTGGGGTACCGGTGGTTTTTCATGATACGTGCTGGTGTCATGGAGCTTAACGAAATCCCCCTAACCCCCTTCAATGAAGGGGGAAATGATGCAGAGCTTCTGGTGAATCCCCCCGTTGAGTATATATAACAAAAAGTCCCAAAAAAATTTGTCCATATATGCCCCAAACCGTCACTAACAGGTAATAACAAAAAAGTGACGGAGAATACCCATGAAAAAGCTGATCAACCTGGTATTTCGGCAAAAAAAGATCAACTCTATCGAAGAGATGGACCTCTACCCTGAATTCATGATACGATGTGAACCCACATTTCAACCGTGGCAGGACAACCTCGTCCTTCATGGTATTCGTTTCTCAACCCTTCTTGAAGAGAAAGCCAAAAGAAGAAAGCCCATGCCAAGACGCTATTTAAACGCGGAAAAGCGCATACACGACCGGTTCGCCCCCGTAGAACGCAGGTTCACCATCGGCACATCCCTCTTCGGGATAGTACTTCTTGCCCTGGCTTTGCTGGCACGATTCTATTTTCACGGGGTGACTTTCTGACACCATGAATTTCAATCACTCCCGGGTTACCTCCAAACCGAAAAAATATTTTTAATTGACGTAAAAAGCGGGCTACAATAGTTAAATCTTTATACAAACTCATACAGAATTGTAACGAAATTTAATATTTAATAGAGTAATCAAGGAGCAATCATGAAGGTAAGTGTTATAGGAACAGGATATGTAGGCCTTGTGGCCGGGGCGTGTTTTGCCGCCATGGGTAATGACGTGTTGTGCGTTGATACCGCGCAGGAGAAAATCGACAAGCTGAAAAAAGGAATTATTCCCATATACGAACCGGGCCTTGAGCGCCTTGTTGTTGAAAACTATAAAAAGGGAACCCTGCAGTTTACAACAGAGATCAAGGATGCAATGGAGAAGTCCAATATCACCTTTATCGCTGTGGGAACACCGATGGGGGAGGACGGGAGTGCCGACCTGCAGTACGTGCTTGGCGTGGCAAAGGACATCGGTACATACATGAAGCACGACATGATCGTGGTGGACAAGTCCACCGTCCCCGTGGGAACAGCCGACAAGGTTAGAGACGCGGTGCAGAAAGAGCTGGATGCCCGCGGATCGAAACTGAAAATCAACGTGGTAAGCAACCCCGAGTTTCTCAAGGAAGGAGCCGCGGTAAATGACTTCATGCGTCCCGACCGTGTGGTTATCGGCTGCGATAACGAAGATACCCTTGAAACCATGAAAGAACTTTACGCCCCGTTTACCCACAACCATGAGCGGTTTATCGCAATGGACATACGCAGCGCCGAGATGACCAAGTATACCGCCAACGCCATGCTGGCCACCAAGATAAGCTTCATGAACGAGATCGCAGGACTGTGCGAACTGGTGGGCGCCGACATCAACATGGTGCGCATGGGTATAGGCAGTGACAGCCGGATCGGGTACAGTTTCATTTATCCGGGTGCCGGCTACGGCGGGTCATGTTTCCCCAAGGACGTGCAGGCACTTATCAGAACCGCCAGGGATTACGGCTATGACCCCAAGATCATCAATTCTGTTGAAGAAGTGAACTTCAGGCAGAAGAAGGTGCTGGTAGACAAGGTGGTAAAACGATTCGGTGAAGACCTGAAAGGCAAAACCTTCGCCCTGTGGGGACTGGCATTCAAACCCGAAACCGACGATATGCGTGAAGCGCCTGCCATCACCATTGTAAAAGAACTGGTAAAGCGCGGCGCGAAGATACAGGCATACGACCCCCAGGCAACCGAACAGGCCCAGGGATTCTACCTGAAAGACGTAAAAGAGATAGAATACTTCGAAAGCAAGTACTCACCGCTGAAAGACGCCGAAGCCCTGCTGCTGGTTACCGAGTGGAAAGAATTCAGAAGCCCTGATTTCGAAGAGATCAGGAAACGCCTGAACAACCCCGTTATCTTCGACGGACGTAACCAGTACAATCCTGAAAAAATGGATGAACTCGGGTTTGAGTATTACCAGATCGGGGTTAGGATGGAGGTTGGTTGAGGTTAGTTATGGTTAGTTGAGAAAGCTCCCTTTGATCAAGGGGGCTTTTTTTATTCATTATGCGTAACGAAGATTCACGCGGAGCCGCGGGGAACGCGGAGATTGGTTCAATACAGGGTGCTCTCTTTTTTTATGCAGGGTTTTGGATTTTCAGGATAAAGGGTTGATGGTGTTGCTGTGGGGGAGACTCATCCTGTTAATCCTGATTCAGACGAGTGGAGATTACTGCCACATTGAGCCGTGATACCGGGTGAAACAATAAAACAATTGACTGCCGGATATTTCAATCATACATTACATCTGTATAGATCGTATACGTAATGAAGTATGAATATTATAGAAGAGGAATAATTCAATGAAATTCAAAGTAGTTATATCATATGATCCTGAATATGAGGGATATGTGATTGATGTGCCGGAGTTGGTGGGATGTATGAGTCAGGGTAAAACCATCGATGAGGCACTTCATAATATAAAGGATGCAATAAGGGGATGGCTTGAAGCTGAGAAAAGTCATGGTAGACTGGAACATTACGAGGAAAGAGAGGTTTTTCTTGGTGAGGTTACTGTTTAATGGGCATTCTCAGTAATATTTCCGGAAAAGCAGCCGTAAAAATATTCAAGAAATTCGGCTATTCAGTTGATCGACAGACAGGGAGTCATATGATCTTATATCATGAATCAAGGGCAACGTTGTCTATACCTGATCACAAAGAATTGGCGCCTGGACTTGTAAGAGGTCTTATTCGTAAAAGTGGACTATCAGTAGATGATTTTCTCAAGGAAAAATGAATCGGCAAGCCACTTTCTCTTCATTTCTGCAAGAACAATCTGAAAAGATCATATTTTTCGGCAGTTATGCAATTGGCAATCCCGGTGAGGATAGCGATATCGGATCAGGATTTACAGGATTATTGGATTTTCAGGATAAAGGATCAACCATATTGTTATGATGAACACTAATCCTGCAAATCCTTAAATCCCGAAAATCCTGATTCAGACAACTGCAGATCGCATGAAAACCTCAAAATCATTGACAACTCACCCAACCCATGATTTTACTGCATCATACCAATACCACCCGGAGTGAACCCATTGAAAATAGCCGTAATATTTCCCAAAGACTCGGAGGCCCTTTTTAACCGGAATTCAAGCCGTACTTTCGGGGGGGCCAATGTGCAGATGTTCATGATTGCCCGTGAACTTGGGAAGAAAGAGGGTGTTGAGGCGTATTCTCTTGTCCCCAATTATGAAACTATCGATTTTAATGACAGTGAATATTTCAACCTGGTGAAGACTTTCAATGAACATGATTCCATACTGAAGAAAGTGGCTACCTATCACCGTGTAATTCGTGATATAAAGCCGGACGTTATTATTCAGCGCGGGCTTACCCTTATTTCATGTTTTCTCTCGGTATACTGCCGCTTGTTTGGCACCAGGTTCGTGTTCATGTTCGCACATGATATTGAGAGCCACGGACGCTACCAGCGTGACCGTAAACGCTGCCTGTTGTTTCCCCTTTTGATGCGGACAGTATACCTTGCTGTCCCGCAGAACCAGTACGAGAAGGACCAGCTGAAGGGGTATGACAGGGGAAGCAATATTAAAATTTTGAAAAAAGGGATTGAAATTGATACCATCAGGGGTTTTATTAGTGATGATGCAGCGAAGAAGTATGACGCAGTCTGGGTGGCCCGGTGTGAACGCTGGAAACACCCCGAAATATTTCTTGACCTGGCACAGGAAAACCCCAAACTTCGTTTTTTGATGATCTGTTCACCGGTTGACGGTCAGGAAGAGTATTATAATACGGTGAAAGACCGGGCCGAAGGCATTAATAATGTTGAGTTCATTGCCTTCGTGAAGAACAATGGTATCTACGAACTGCTTGCCGCCTCCAGGGTGTTCTGCATCACCTCCGACATGGAGGGTGACTGGCCCATGACGGTACTTGAAGCGGGGGCGGTAGGGGTGCCGGTGCTGAGCCTGAACCTTAATTATAGTGATCTCATCGATGGATATGGCGGCGGCATGTATTGCGGGGGGAGCCGTTCGAAGATGGAAGAAAGCCTTCGGCTGATGGTTGCGGATGAGGATGTTTATCGTACAATGTCGGATGGGGTGAAGGGGTATATACAGGAGACCCATGATATTGCGCGGAATGTGGGGAAGCTGGTTGAGTTAGTTGATAGTTGATGGTGGTTAGTGATGGTAGTTGGTAAAGTTGGTAATAAATATGGTTTGGATGAAGTTTACTGCCAAATTGAGCCGTGATGCATAATATATCAGAATACCCTCTCAAAATAGATTTATACCCCAAAGTGCGGAATCTATAATACCAAACAGTAATTGACAATATCGGGCAGGCGTGATTTTACTGCATGATATTCTGAAATTTGTGGATAGATGTATAGTTCTATAGTTTTGCAGGTACTTTAACTTGCAGTAATAACCAGCTCAGGGTGGAGTCTATAATGTCTAAGAATTTACAAATCGGTTTTGCAGGTTGCGGAAGGATATCTAATCGTCACTTTGAGGCGGTTGAAGCCAATGATGGGGTAGATATCGGATTGGTATGTGATATTGATGAAGGAAAGGCAAAAAAAGCGGCTTCGCGGTTTGATGTGCCCTATGTTACCGAGCTTTCCAGTATTCGTGATGTTGATATCGTGACAATTGCCACACCTTCGGGCATGCATCCCCGTAATGTAATTGAAGCAGCTGAAAATGTTGATTCTAAGTATATTGTCTGTGAGAAACCCGTGTCCCTCACAGTTCGTGAAGCTGTAGAAATGTTTAATTTCGTTGAAAAGCAGAATAAAATTCTTCTGCCAGTGTTCCAGAATAGGTATAATCCCCTTGTAGCTTTTACCCGTGAACTGATCACTGGCGGTACGCTTGGAACAATTTACCAGTTCAGCGTGAATATATTCTGGAACAGAAATGATGATTATTACAAAAACAGCTGGCATGGCAGTTTAGACCTTGATGGGGGTGTGCTGTATACCCAGGCAAGTCATTATGTGGACATGCTTCTGTTCTTCTTTGGCCCGATAATGGAGGCCAAGGGATATGGCGGGAAACTAAGGGGGTTTCCAACCCAGGACAGTATATCGGCCGCAATAGTATTTGAGAGCGGGGCAGTTGGCAGTCTTAATGCCACAGTCTGTTCATATGGACAAAATTATCGCACAGAAGCCACTATCATAGCCGAGAAGGGAACGATAAGGCTTTCGGGTACTAACCTGAATACAATAGAATACTGGAACGTTGAAGACATGGAAAAACCTGACATGGACTTTACCATTGATCATATATACGGTAAGGGTCATGATACCATGTACAAGTATATTGTTGACGGTGATTGGGACAGGTTTCCAAGCTATGATGAAGTAATATCCGGTATCGCCCTAATGGAAAAGTTATCCTTTTAACAGCGGTATATAATGGAAAATAATTATTTTATACATGAATCCGCCTACGTTGATGAAAATGTTTCAATAGGGGAAGGTACAAAGATCTGGCACTTTACACATGTATTGCCGGGCTGCCAGACAGGACGTAATTGTGTGTTAGGCCAGAACGTTATGATGGGTCCGGATGTGACAATAGGTAATGGCTGCAAGGTGCAGAACAATGTATCACTGTATAAGGGTGTTGAACTTGAAGATGATGTTTTCTGCGGACCTTCAATGGTGTTTACCAACGTAATTAATCCACGTGCCTTTGTAGAGCGAAAGAATGAATTTAAAAAGACAACAGTAAAAAAAGGCGCTACAATCGGTGCTAATGCCACAATTATTTGCGGTAACAGTGTCGGCATGTATGCCATGATCGCTGCCGGCGCGGTTGTTACAAAAGAAGTTCCCGATTATGCCCTCATGACCGGTGTCCCTGCAAGGCGTACCGGCTGGGTGTGTAAATGCGGTGAAATTTTAAAGAACAAGAAACATGAATTGTTTTCCTGCGTATGCGGAAACGATTATAAAGAAGAGAATAATTCTCTAATTGCTATTATTGAATCATAAATGATTATTACTGGAGATTCCTGAAAATGAGTTCATACGATACTTTATTAAAAAGGGTAAATGACAACGAGATCCTTGTTGGTGTGTTGGGGCTTGGCTACGTTGGGCTCCCTCTTGCCGTGCTGTTCGCGAAGAAAGGTACGAAGGTGCTTGGTTTTGAGAAATCAGAGCAAAAGACTAAAAATGTCAATAACGGGATAAATTATATCGGTGACGTGGAAGACGATGAGCTGAAAGAAGTAACGGCTAACGGCAACCTGCAGGCAACCACCGACTTTTCAAGGATAGCCGAGTGTGACGCGCTGCTTATCTGTGTGCCTACCCCACTTGACCGGTTTAAAAAACCGGACATGACCTATATTGAAAGTGCCTGTAAGGATATCGGAACATACATGAAAAATGGTGTGTTTATATCCCTTGAAAGTACAACCTATCCTACAACTACAGAAAACCTGATGCTGCCTGTTATAGAGAAGCATTCCAGCAAGAAACACGAAGAAGACTTCTGGCTCTGCTTTTCTCCCGAGCGTGTAGATCCGGGAAACAAGCTGTACAAGACCGAGAACACCCCCAAGGTAATCGGGGGTCTTGGTGAAGAAGCCATTCAACTGGGGCTTGCTATATACGGGAAGGCAATTTCATCACTTCACCCTGTTAGCAGTCCAAGGGTATCCGAGATGGTGAAGATTCTTGAGAATACTTACAGGCTGGTGAACATCAGCCTTGTGAATGAACTGGCACTGCTCTGTGGAAAGATGGACATCGATATATGGGAAGTGATTGACGCGGCGAAAACAAAACCATTCGGTTTCCAGGCATTCTATCCCGGTCCCGGTATTGGTGGACACTGTATTCCCCTTGATCCATTTTACCTGGAATATATTGCCAAGAACTATCAGTTCAACCTTACCATGATCAACACAGCGGACAACATAGAAAACCTGATGCCACACCGGATGTCCATAAAGATCAATTCGGCTCTGAACCGTCACCAGAAGCCAATTAACGGGTCGAAGGTATTGTTTATGGGGGTGGCATATAAGCCCGATATCGCTGATGAAAGAGAAAGTCCTGCCTTGAAGATCATGGACGAGATAGCGAAAAAGAACGGCGTGGTATATTATAATGATCCATATGTACCAGAAGTAACTACCGGTGAAGGCAGGATTTTTAAAAGCTCTGATCTTTCTGATCAGCTTGTTAGTGATATGGATTGCGTGGTGTTCGTTACCAACCATTCAGTATATGATGTAAAAAGAGTTGTTGATAACGCAAAACTTGTAGTTGACCTGAGAAATGCCACCTATGAGATTGATGACAAGGATAAAATATATAAACTATGAACATGGTAACATAATATTGTCGTGACTATCCCAACAATATATATTGAATGGTGCATGAAATATTATAACTCCGGGGGATCCCATGAAAGCTATAAAGGTATGGGCAAAAAAAGTTGAAAATGGATACCTGATACCATCAGGTATTTTACAGGATTATTCAGATGATAAACTTTTACTTGAAGTAAAGGTTAAAAAAGATAATAAAAAGCCGGAAGATATACATAATGACTATAAACATTTAAGTGATAACGGTATTTGGGAACGGTATAAGGCCAAAGATGAAAATAAAGAGTCTTCACGTTTAACTGATCATGAAATTGATCAGGTCAGTGAAGAATTTGGACTGATGGCTGAAAGTATTGAAGACCTGTTGAGGTTATAATGAATTTTGTTATCGATGTGAACATTATTGTTGACCTGGTTCTAAAACGTAATGGATACCGGGAATATATAAAAATTCTAAACAGCCTGATCTTTAACAAAAACGGTTTTCTATGTGTGTCTTCAATCCATACAATCGATTACGTGGTCAATAAAATTGACAGTTCAAAAAGGTCTAATTTACGAAAACTGATTGAAAAACTTCAGTATTGCAAGTCGCCTTCGTATATTGATATAACACATAAACATTTTCAGGTTGATCCTGAAGATTACATAGTTGACCTGTCCGCAAGGGCCATTGGCGCGAAAGTGATAACAACAGACAAAAAGTTTCTCAGGGATTCTGAAATTGCCATCCATCCCGATGATTTTTTTGATACATTAAGGGAAGACAGGTCTACCATGAATTTTATTGACCTGGAAAAACAGAATTCACGTATATCAACTTCCATTGAAAGAAAGATTGATGCCGTTTTCAATCACGGTAAATTTATCATGGGCCCCGAGATCGGTGAGCTGGAAGAACTACTGGCAGATTACGTGGGGGTGAAGCACTGCGTGACAGTGTCAAGCGGTACAGACGCGCTCATTATTCCCATGATGGCCCTGGATATTCAGCCAGGTGACGAGGTGATCACCAGTCCCTTCACATTTATTGCCACAGCCGAAATGATCGCCCTGCTCAGGGCAAAGCCGGTGTTCGTGGATATCGATCCCAAAACATATAATATTAACCCTGATCTTGTTGAAGGTGCCATAACCGGTAAAACAAAAGCTATTATGCCAGTAAGCCTTTACGGTCAGTGTGCTGATATGGATCATATTAATAAAATAGCGGCAAAACACGGGTTGCCCGTTATTGAAGATGGGGCCCAGAGTTTTGGTGCCACATATAAAGGTAAGAGGTCATGCGGCCTGTCAACGGTTGGCTGTACAAGCTTTTTCCCCTCCAAGCCGCTGGGTTGTTACGGTGACGGGGGTGCATGTTTCACTGATGATGATGACCTGGCAATGAAGATGCGGCAGATCAGGGTGCACGGACAGGACCGGCGTTACCATCATCCCCTGGTAGGCATGAACGGTCGAATGGATACCCTCCAGGCGGCGGTTCTGCTTGCAAAGATGGAGATTTTTGACGATGAAGTGAAATCCAGGATAGAGATTGGTGCGCGGTATACAGAATTACTAAAGGACTACGTGGTTACACCATATATCGAACCATTCAATACGAGTGTGTATGCACAGTATACCATACAGGTGGATGAAAGGGACATGCTGCGAGAGAAACTTGATGAGGCAGGTGTTCCAACCGCGGTACACTATCCTGTTCCACTGCATAAACAGCCGGCCTTTAAAGAGCATGAGGGTGATTTTCTTCCGGTGGCCGAAGAGGTTTCAGCAAGGGTGTTGAGCCTGCCAATGCATCCGTATTTAACTAAAGAGAACCAGGATAGAGTTGTTAACCTTCTGATCAAATGATTTGCGTTTTGTTTATGTTTCTGCATATATGTGAATATAAGTTGAGTCATTAACTTATTAAAAATCTAATTAATATAAAGTTGAAAAGTTATGAGAGAACTGGTAACAAAATTATATACTTTGCTTTCGTCAAGGGACAGGAAAAAACTGTTTTTCCTGATATTCGTTATTATTTCCAGTTCATTCATGGGAGTAACTGGTATTGCATCTATCATGCCTTTTGTATCAATATTGTCGAACCCCCAAACAGTACATTCAAATAAATATCTTTTATGGTTTTATGAGAATCTGGGATTTTCAGATGTAAATACGTACATTCTTTACGCGGGTGTTGCATTGCTTTTTGTTTTCTTGTTAAGCAATCTCTTTCTTTCTTTTACTGTGTGGTTCAATCTTCGTTTCGTGCGGTTCGTTAGTTATAATCTAACCAGAAGGTTGCTTTATAAATATTTGAGTAAGCCTTATGAATTCTTTTTACGAAGAAATACTGCCGATTTAACTAAAAATCTTTTTTCAGAGATAAATCTTGTAGTTACTGGTGTTATACGACCTGCAACTGAATCGATGGCACAGGGAGTATTAGCAATATCTATACTTGTTTTTTTGATTATTGTAAATCCTCTACTTGCGTTGATGGCTTTTGGATTAATGGGTGGGATGTATGTTGTAATATTCATATCTATTCGAAGGAAATTGATTCGGATAGGGAAGGGTCGTGTGAAAAGAAATAAACAAAGATTTACTATCGCAAGTGAAGCATTAGGCGGTATAAAGGATGTCAAACTTCTGGGCAGAGAAAAAATATATCTAGAACGTTTTTCTGTTCATGCCAGGAGATATGAAATATACATGGCGACAACTAAAATTCTGTCCAAGTTGCCCAAATACATTATGGAATTTGTCGCTTTTGGTGGTATGCTCATTGTTGCATTATACCTGTTTGCAACTAATAATAAAATCGATAATATCTTACCTATTATGGCATTATATGCATTTGCAGGTTACAGGTTGATGCCTGCATTACAGGAAGTGTTTAGAGGTTTTACAGAAGTTAGAGGAAATATGTCATCAGTAGATGTGTTATACAATGATCTAAAAGATACAAGGTTAGATAAGGAAAAAATTAGTACAGATGTGATTGAACCACTTAAGTTCGAATCCAGTATTTCCATGAAGAATGTTCAGTTCACATACGAGGGAACTTCAACACCTGTTATAAGTGATATCGACATTGAAATCAAGTCCAATACAACAGTTGGTTTTGTTGGAACAACTGGGTGCGGAAAGACCACTGCAGTCGATATTATCCTGGGATTGTTAATCCCACAGGAAGGTCAGATTGTTGTTGATGGTGTGCCTGTAACCCGTGAGAATCTTCGAAACTGGCAGAGAAACCTCGGCTATGTGGCCCAGTATATATACCTTGCGGATGACACGATAACCAGAAATATAGCTTTTGGTGTTCCCGATGAAGAAATAGACATGGAAAGTGTGATAAGAGCCGCAGAAATTGCTAATATACATGATTTCATTGAGAATAATATGAAAGATGGTTATGAGACTGTTGTAGGAGAAAGAGGTGTGAGAATAAGCGGAGGTCAGCGTCAGCGTATTGGAATTGCCCGGGCCCTGTATAATGATCCCTCCCTGCTGGTTCTTGACGAGGCAACCTCCGCACTGGATAATGTGACCGAACACGCAGTTATGGAAGCAATCGATACACTTGCACGAAAAAAGACCATCATACTCATAGCTCACAGGATCTCCACGGTGAAGAAATGTGACGTGATTTATTTGCTGGATAAAGGAAAGATCATTGCCAGTGGCAGCTATGAGGACTTAATCGCCAGCAGCGAGGAATTCAGAACCATCGCCACAAGGAGCTGATATACATGAAACTGCTAACCATCCTGGGGGCGCGGCCCCAGTTCATCAAAGCCGGCACAGTCAGCCGGGAAATACAAAAACATACAAACATTAAAGAGATCATAATTCATACCGGGCAGCATTATGATTCGAATATGAGTGATATATTTTTTGAACAGATGAAGATACCCCGGCCTGATTATAATCTTGGTATCTCCGGCTCTTCTCATGGTGCGATGACCGGTCGTATGATGGAAAAAACTGAAGAGCTGATGCTGGAAGAAAAACCCGATGTGGTTTTGATATACGGGGATACCAACAGTACACTTGCGGGGGCCCTTGCCGCGGCAAAGCTTCATATCCAGGTGGCCCATGTAGAAGCGGGACTGAGAAGTTTCAACATGGATATGCCGGAAGAGATCAACCGTATTCTTGCTGACCGGATAAGCACATGGCTTTTCTGTCCAACTGATACAGCCATGGGTAATCTTGAGAAAGAAGGATTTCCCCACAGGCTGGCTGCAGGAACCTCGCAGAAAATGGTGAAGTCAGGTGATGTGATGCAGGATGGTGCGATTTTCTATGCAGACCTTGCGAGAAAACCGGAAAACGTACCGGTTGCGGATAGCTTTATACTGGCAACAGTTCACCGGGCTGAAAACACAGATGATCCGGAAAGACTTCAAAATATCGTTGAAGCCATGAATCAAATTGCGTCAAACGGGGAGAAGATAATTCTTCCATTGCACCCCAGGACGAAAAAAATGCTTAACAACATTCAACCAGGTTTTAACAGTGATGTTGTAATCATTGATCCGGTTGGTTACCTGGAAATGGTATACCTGCTGCGTAATTGCAGTATGGTTATGACAGACAGCGGCGGACTTCAAAAGGAGGCCTTCTTTTTCAAAAAACCCTGTATTACTCTCCGGGATGAGACTGAATGGGTTGAACTTGTGGAAAACAGGTTCAACGTGCTTTCGGGTGCCGACAGTGAAGTAATAATTGAAAAATACAGCAAGGCAGGCTCACTCTTTTCTGATAATTACGACATAGACCTGTATGGAAACGGAATGGCCAGTGAGAGGATTGTCAGCGAGCTGCTGGCAGGATGAAAAACAGCACAGAATAAAAAAGATAAATAAACAATATGAAAAAAAATGTACTTATAGCCGGTGTGGATTACGCAATGCCCAAGTTGTTCTATTTCAAAAAGTACTGGCATGAAAAAGGTTTTGGATACGTGTTCTATGGCAGTGACAGAATGAATGTTATGGACAAGCTGCCGGATGTTAAATCGTATAAATCACGTCTGAATAAAAATACCGATTTCAGATTTGCCTTAAGGGACCTTTTCTTATTGATGAAAATCATAAGAAAAGAGAAGGTGAAATATTGTGAGTATTATTATACGGCCCCCTTTCTCCAAATGATAATTGTTCTGATCGTTTTGAAGTTATTTCGTGTAAATATTATCTCAGTATACCGGGGGGGGGAGATATATTACTGGGATGGCCATTCGGTATTGAAGAAGCTCTTCCTCAAAATGGCAAACAGGTTATCCCACAGAATAGCATATAAAGAGATGTACATGCCTGAACTTCTCAAAAAAAACGGCATGTTTCCACGGGACAGGGTGTATCACCTGGCAAATTCCATCGAATACAAAGAATTACCATCCGATTATATTTCGCAGAAAGAGAACATTCTTCTTTTCCATAACAGTTTTAAAGAATGGCGGCATCCCGACTTTCTTATTGATGTCATACACAGGTTAAAAGAAGAAACAGGTGACTTTAAACTGGTCCTGGCCGGCTATCGTGATGGGGCAGATGATGATATTATGACTGTTATTAATAACAAGATAAAAGAATATGGATTGTCCGGTTTCGTGGAGTTATATGGATTTGCCAGTAATGATCCCGAATACTATTATAAGAGATCAAAGATTTTCCTGCTGCCTTCGGAACTTGTATATTGTAATTACTCACTTTTGGAGGCAATGAATTTCGGGGTGATACCTGTTGTAAGTGATCTTGATGAAGACAGCAATTTAATTATCGATCATGAGGTTGACGGGTACGTTTTGCCAAATAATGTGGATGATTGGAGTAAGGCTATACTTGGTATTCTCAGCAGCTCGAGCCGGTTTGAAAGGATGAGTAAGAAAGCTAATTTAAAAATATTTAACAGTTTTAACTCCAGGAAAAGATTTGAGAAGTACCATAGCTTTATAAGGGGTGAAAAGTAAATTATACTTGCTCCTCAAGGTAATGATTCAAAATGAAAAACCGGGAAAATAAAAAAATTGCATTAATTATAAATCATTTATCAGGTGGGGGTGCTGAACGTGCTGTCGCTAAGATTTCTTTTGCCTTCAGCAAGTATTATGATGTGTATTTAGTTCTGTCTGATGCTTTCAGGATCGATTATAACTACAGTGGTGAATTGGTTGACCTGGGTATTAAACACAGCAGTAATATTTTATTTAAAGTTATTAATTTCTTCAGGCGGGTTCACAGGTTACGTAAAGTTAAAAAACAGTATAACTTTGATGTGGCCGTCAGTTTTCACGAGTTATCAAATGTTGCAAACCTGTTTTCAAAAAATAATGAAAAAATAGTTCTTTCGGTTCGTAATGTATTATCTGAAAGAAATAAAGCTGTGCTGTATGATCGTTTCTACGGGATACTGGTTAGATTCTTTTATAACCGTGCAGACAGGATAATTGCCGTATCGCAGATGTGTAAGCATGACCTTGTGCGGAATTACCACCTTGACAGTGAGAAGGTAAGGGTAATATATAACCTGTATAATATTGATGAAATAAGACAATTATGCAGTAAAGGCATTGATGAGGATGTGCTGCCTGAAGGGGATTATATAATTACCATGGGCAGGCTTTCACATGCCAAGGGGCAGTGGCACCTGGTTCGCGCGTTTCAAAAAGTTATTGAAGAATTTCCAGACCTGAAGTTATATATTCTTGGAGATGGAGAACTCAGGGATTACCTTGAAACCCTTGTAAGTGAAATGGGTTTGAAAAATAACATAGTATTTAAGGCCTTCCAAAAAAATCCCTTTGCTTATCTTGCCGGTGCCAGGCTTTTTGTTTTTCCTTCACTTTTTGAAGGTTTCCCTAATGCACTGGTTGAGGCGATGGCATGTGGTATTCCGGTTGTTTCCTCTGATTGTTTCTCAGGACCCAGGGAGATCCTTGCTCCTGGTACTGATGTAACATATCAGACCAGTGATGTTGAATATGCCAAATGGGGTGTTCTTGTTCCTGTCGGGGACGGGAGGAAATACCTTTCCGGTGATCCTCTGAGCTATGAAGAAAGTTTAATTGCAAAGGCCATTATTAACATGTTGAGAAATGAGCAGATGCGAAAAAAATATTCTAAAAAGGCTCAGAGAAGAGCACATGATTATAAAGTTGAAAATATATCTGAACTTTGGATTAATGAAATTGGGTCAATTCACGAATAATCCAGTCATACTATATTAATTGAGGTTAGAATGTTAAACGATAAGGTTATTTTAATCACTGGTGGAACAGGTTCTTTTGGTCAAAAATTTACGAGAAGAATACTAACGGAATACAAACCTAAAAAAATCATTATCTACTCCCGGGATGAGTACAAGCAATACATGATGCGTTCAAAATTTATACAGCATGATGACAGGATAAGATATTTTATAGGTGATGTGCGTGATAAAGACAGGCTTTACAGGGCGATGGATGGTGTTGATGTTGTTATCCATTCCGCAGCGCTGAAGCATGTCACAGTTGCTGAATACAATCCTATCGAGGCAATAAAAACGAATATCAACGGCGCGATGAATATAATTGATGCAGCCATCGATTGCAAAGTTGAAAAAGTGGTAGCGTTATCTACCGACAAGGCCTGCAGTCCAATTAATCTTTATGGTGCGACTAAACTCGTGTCAGATAAGCTTTTCGTTTCAGGTAATGCATATGCCGGTGGTAAAAAAACTACTTTCAGTGTAGTACGATATGGGAATGTTACGGGAAGCCGTGGTTCAATTGTTCCATTTTTCAGCACATTGGTTCAAGACGGGGCAGACGAATTACCAATAACTGATTTTCGTATGACCCGGTTCTGGATCACCTTAGACCAGGGGGTTGACCTTGTGTTTAAGGCAATAAACGAGGCAAAAGGTGGTGAGATATATGTCTCAAAGATCCCATCTTACAAGGTTATTGATCTTGCGAAGGCAATGAAAGATGATGTTGAGTTGAAAGAGGTGGGTATACGTGAAGGTGAGAAGCTGCATGAGGCGATGATTACCGAAGAAGATTCAAGACTTACATACGATTATGGGGATCATTATATTATATATCCTCACTTTGACTGGTGGAACCTCGAATCTCATTTTAAAGAAGGCGGCAAAAAGGTGAAAGACGGATTTCGGTATTCATCTGATAATAATGAGGAATGGTTATCCATTGAAGAAATGCGTGAACGATTGAAAACTACCGAAATTGTCTATTGAAGCGGGAGATAGTATATGGAATTCATATCATACGGTAAACAATGGATAGACGATGATGATGTTGAAGCGGTTATTACAACACTTAAGTCTGATTTTTTAACCCAGGGGCCGGCTGTAAAAGATTTTGAAGCAGCTATTTGTGAATACACTGGTGCGAAATACTGTGTTGCGTTATCCAATGCTACAGCAGGGCTCCATTTAGCAGTCTCTGCCCTTGGGATAAAAGAAGGAATGGAAGGGATTACAAGCCCAAACACTTTCGTGGCAAGTGCGAACTGTCTTGTATATAATAATTTGAGACCGGTGTTTGCTGATATAGAAAAAGATAGTTATAATATTGATCCTGTTGAGATAAGAAAAAAGGTTACTCCAGAAACAGGTGTAATAATACCAGTTCATTTTGCCGGGCGGCCATGCAATATGAATGAAATAAAAAGAATTGCTGATGATAATGACCTTTATCTCATTGAAGATGCTGCACATGCTATTGGTAGTAACTATCCTGATGGTTCGAAAGTAGGTAACTGCAAATACTCTGATATGACAGTTTTTTCATTTCACCCGGTGAAAACCATGACAACTGGAGAAGGTGGTGCTGTTACCACTAATTCAAAAGAGCTATATGAAAAACTGGTGCTGCTGAGGTCTCATGGTATTACAAAAGACGCGGATAAACTAAAAGAGAACCATGGGCCGTGGTATTATGAGATGCATGACCTGGGATTTAATTACAGGATCACTGATGTTCAGGCTGCACTTGGTATATCCCAGCTAAAGAAACTTGATGGATTTAAAAAAAGAAGAAAAGATATTATCACAAAGTATAACAGTGCTTTTTCAAATTATGACTGGATAATCCTCCCGCTGGTGGATGATAGTGATCCATGTTTTCATTTATACGTAGTTCTTATAGATTATACTGCAATAAAAACTACACGATCTGCAGTTATGCAAAAACTAAAAGATCATAATATTGGCACACAGGTTCTATATATACCAGTTCACACCCAGCCATATTATATGGACAAATTTGGTTACAGCTGGGGCGATTATCCAGTTGCCGAAGATTATTACAACAAGATGCTGACTATTCCTCTATATCCAAGAATGACTGACAAGGAAGTGGATTACGTCATTGATAACATCAGAAAGATGGTTCAATAGATGAGTTTGATTTGCATAATTCCTGCACGTGGCGGAAGTAAACGTTTACCGGGAAAAAATATCAGGGATTTCTTGGGAAAACCAATAATTGCGTATTCAATTGAATCCGCATTGGAAACAGGGGTTTTTGATGAAGTCATGGTTTCAACCGATGATGAAGAAATATCATCTATCGCAAAAAAGTACCATGCGAAAGTACCATTTTTAAGGAGTGAAAAAACATCAAATGACCACGCAGGTCTTTCAGATGTTATTATTGAGGTACTAAAACAATACGAGGAAATCGAAAAATTTTATGATATGGTTTGTTGTGTATTGCCTACAGCTCCATTTATTACCTCGAAAAAATTAATGTACGCAAAAAGGATCATAGACAAAGGGATTTATGATAGTGTTTTTCCAATCGTAGAATATAGTTATCCAATTAAGAGGTCATTGAAAATTACAAATGATTATGTTGCAATGCGATGGCCTGAAAACCTTAATGAACGCTCACAGGACCTTGAACCATCTTATCATGATGCCGGCCAGTTTTATTTTATTAAAACCCGGGTATTATTAAGCGAGAAAAAACTCTT
>Ga0272443_10000474_pt1 | contig 74393 bp, 51 predicted proteins | sample SSMAcet12_FD_193581 | JGI IMG/M metagenome (GOLD analysis project Ga0272443, IMG submission 193581) | Marine sediment archaeal communities from Little Sippewissett salt marsh, Falmouth, MA, United States - SSM-Acet-12 | ecosystem: Environmental > Aquatic > Marine > Wetlands > Sediment ...
CGTCAATGATGCGCAGAGGGACATTCGCAAACGCATCATCGAGCACCTGTCGCTTCAGCCAACGGTGGATGTCAATGCCTGTCTGCTGTTGATGAGTGTCGTCAAGGACGCGGAGCGGCTGGGCGATTACGCCAAGAATCTCTACGAAGTGACGCAGCTTCAAGACAAACCGATGGACGTTGAGCTGTTCCGACGCTATTTCGATGACCTGGACAAGGAAGTCTCGACCCTCTTTCGCCTGACGCGTGAGGCGTTTGTGGAGTCCGACGAGACGAAAGCGCAGATGGCGTGGGGCTATGAGAACAAAGTGGCCAAGTGGTGTGACAATGTGGTGAAGGAAGTGGCCAAGAGCGATTTGTCGGTGAATGAGGCGGTGTGCTTCACGCTGATTGCGCGGCATTTCAAGCGGATTGTCGCGCACCTGGTGAACATCGCGACGTCTGTCGTCTTGCCCTTGAGCGATCTGGACTACTTTGACGAGAAACGGACAATCGAGTAAGGTATGTGGCGACGTAGTGGTGGCGCGGCTTGGCCACGTATGAGCCGGCCCGAACCGAACCGGGCCGGACAGGACTGTTTGGCGACGCAGAGACCAACCAATGCTCAGAAAACGACTTATTTGGCAGCTCTATCCGTCCTTCCTGGCCATTACGCTTCTCGCTCTTCTGGTTGCCACGGCGTATTGCTCCTATACGCTCAAAGGATTCTATATGGAGCAGGTGGAGCGTGAGCTTCACCTGGCGGCCGACGTGGCGGCCTCGCAAATCACCCTGACACTCCCGGGCGGGAACGCCGCGGAGGTCGATGCGCTGTGCAAAAGGCTGGGCCGGTCCGGCGATGGCCAGATGCGCCTGACGGTCATCGATGCCTCCGGCAAGGTTCTGGGCGATTCGGAGGATAATCCCGCGGACATGGAGGACCACTCCAACCGGGTCGAGATCGTCAACGCCCTGCGGGAGGGATACGGCCAGTCCCTGCGTCGCAGTCCGACGCTGGGCAAAAACATGATGTACGTCGCCATCCCCGTGCTGGACGACGGTCAGCCGGTGGCGGTCGTTCGCACCGCGGTCTTCTTAACCGATATTGACCAGGCCCTGAACAACATCTATGTCAGCATTGTCTACGCCGGGCTGATCGTCATTCTGTGTGCCGCCTTCCTGAGCCTGTTGCTGTCCCGTCGCATCAGCCTGCCGATCACGCGCATGAAACGCATCGCGCAACTCTTTGCCAATGGGCAACTTAACATTCGGGTGCCGACGGGCGGAGCAGCGGAACTGGACGAGTTGGCCACGGCGCTCAACGAGATGGCCACCCAGCTTCAGGACCGCATCTTGACGATTACTCGCCAGCGGAACGAGTTGAAGGCAATTCTTTCGAGTCTGGTTGAAGGCGTGTTGGCCGTGGATTCACGGGGTCGCATCGTCAGTGTCAACAAAGCGGCCGCCCGCCTTCTGAGCATCGATCCGGTCCATTCCCTGGGCCGCAGCGTCGAGGAGATGATCCGGAACGTGGGATTGCAGCAGTTCGTTCGTGATACGCTCAACAGCGACCGGCCCTGTGAAGGCGACGTCTCCTTCCCGGAGGAAGGCGGGCGCTTCTTTCACGTGCACGGCGCCAGCCTGGCCGATCCGCAAGCGGAGCGCGCTGGCGCGGTGATCGTCCTGAGTGATATGACGCGGATCCACCGTCTTGAGAATCTGCGCCGAGATTTCGTCGCCAACGTCTCGCACGAGTTGAAGACGCCTGTGACTTCCATTCAGGGTTTCGTCGAAGCCCTGCTGGAGGGCGGCCTGGATGATTCGGAGCAGAACCAGCGCTATCTGGGAATTATCGCCAAGCACGCCGAACGCCTCAACGCCATTATTGATGATCTCTTGAGCCTCTCACGACTGGAAGAGTCCGGCGAGCGGCGGGCGCTGCTGTTTGAGAAAATGGCGCTGCGTCCGGTGCTGGAAGCGGCGCTGGAACTGTCCAGCGTCCAGGCCGAGCAGAGAGGCATCAAGTTGGAGTTGGCGTGCGAAGCGTTGATCGAGGCCAAGATCAACGCTCCTTTGCTGGAACAGGCGGTGGTCAATCTGGTCGACAATGCGGTCAAGTACAGCGACGAGGGAGATGTGGTCTACATTGCCGTTGAGCAGCAGGAGAAAGAGGTCCTTCTGCGTGTCACCGACAACGGCTGCGGCATACCGCCGGAGCACTTGGCTCGCATTTTCGAGCGGTTTTATGTGGTGGACAAGAGCAGGAGCCGGAAATTAGGGGGAACCGGTCTGGGCCTGGCCATTGTCAAACACATTGCCCTCGTTCACGGCGGGCGCGTAGAGGTCGAGAGCGAGCTGGGGAAGGGCACAACCTTCGCCATACACCTGTTGCGGGGATAATATAGGACGTGTCGCGTCCTTGATTCTGCGTCTTCACTTGTCAGTTGCGCGTTTCTGGGCCTGTTTTCAGTAGTGATACGGCGTATCCTGCGCTTTGTCTAACACAATTCTAGCGCAATGCTGATGTATCTCTAACGGTTTGGAAATAATTACAGCCTAGGACGACCGAGCGCAGCATCCTGGGACTGGCCTGAGGATGTTGAGAGCACCCATGTAATCTTCAATGGAGACGCTGAGATGGGCAAGGAAGAAGCGAAGGGATGGTACGTGGTCTTGTTGGTCCTGAGCCTGGCGATCTTGCTGGGACCGGTGGCGGCCGGGGCCGACGAATTGAGCGACTTGGAACAGGAGCTGCAGCAGCAGAAGCAGCGTTCGTCGGAGCTCGAAAATCGGGTCAACCAGCTCGAAGCGCGGCAGAAGCTCAAGGAACGTTCGTTCAACGAGAAGATCGAGGATCTGGCCCAGCAGAGCGAGGAGAAAAAGACGGAAGCGGCGCCGACGGATCTGCGCGTCTATTGGAAAGAGGGATTGCGACTCGACACTCCGGACAAGAATTTCCAACTGAAGATTGGTGGACGCATCCAGAATGATTGGCTGTGGATCAGCGAAGACGATGACATCAAAGCGGCTATCGGCGAGCAGGAAGACGGCACCGAGTTCCGACGGGCCCGTCTGTACGTGCAGGGCCTGATCTACGGCAACACGGAGTACAAGCTGCAGTTGGATTTCGCCGGCAGCCAGGTGGCCCTGAAAGACGTCTATGTGGGTCTGACCGATCTGCCTATCGGCAAGCTGCGGGTGGGCCATTTCAAGGAACCCTTCAGCCTCGAAGAACTGACCAGTGCCAAGTACCTGACGTTTCTGGAGAGGGGCCTGCCCAACACCTTTGCCCCCAGTCGCAACACCGGTTTCATGCTCCATGATACGGCTTTCGATGACCGTGCGACCTGGGCGGTGGGCTTGTTCCGAGACACCGATGACCGGGGGATGGATATGGATGACGGGGGGTACAACATCACGGGAAGAGTCACCGGTCTGGCCTGGTACGAGGACAAAGGCGCCTCTCTGCTGCACTTGGGCGCCGCCTACAGCTACCGCAATCCCGACGATTCGCTGCGGTACCGCGCCCGGCCGGAGGCCCATCTGACCGACCGATTCGTCGATACCGGGACCTTTGTCAGCGATCAGGCCGATCTATTGGGATTGGAAGCCGCCTGGGTTGACGGCCCTCTGTCTCTGCAGGGCGAATACGTCATGGCCAGTGCCGATCTGATGGGGGGCTCCGACCCCGATTTCAGCGGCTACTACGGACAAGCCAGCTATTTCCTCACGGGCGAGCACCGCAAGTACAAGACCTCCAGCGCCGCGTTCGATCGCGTTAAGCCGAACAAAAACTTCGCCTGGGGCGCCGGCTGCGGAGCGTGGGAAGTCAAAGCCCGGTACTCGCATATCGATCTCGACAGCAACGCCATCAACGGCGGTGAACTGGAAGACATCAGTGCCGGCGTGAACTGGTACCTCAATCCCAATCTGCGGGTCATGTGGGACTACATCCACGCCGACACGGATGACAGCGGGGAGGCTGACATCCTCATGATGCGGTTGCAGGCCGACTTTTAGACCGCACTTCACGGCATCTTAATGCAATGCTAATGCGATACTAACATTGGTGCCGTAAACAGGAGGAAAGTAGATGACTATGTTGGCCAAAAAAAGGAGGTCTGTTTATGAGACGAGCTATTGTTAGTGTGGCGGTTCTGGGACTGGCCCTGAGTGTGGCGGCCCAGGCCGAAACCCTCCAGATCGAGGGTTCGACGACGGTGGGGCCCATCGCAGATGCTTTTGCGGGCTATTTCAAGAAGGTCTATCCCGACCTCGACATCACGGTCAAGAAGACCGGCAGTGGCGACGGGGCCGCGGCCCTGGTCGATTCACGCTGCGACGTTGCGACCATGAGCCGTTTCATGAAGGACAAGGAGTTCAAAGACGCGGTCGAGAGCGGCGTTTATCCCGTGGCCCATGTGGTGGCGATGGATGGCGTCTGCATTGTCGTGCATCCGTCCAACCCGGTCAAGGGGCTCACGAAGGCCCAGATTCGCGACATTTACATGGGTAAGATCACCAACTGGAGCCGGGTGGGTGGCCCCAACATGCCGATCGTCGTGATCAGTCGGGATACCTCGTCGGGCACCTATGAGACGTTTCATGGTCTGGTCATGGAGAAGAAGGAGATGGGCTCCGGCGTCGAGTACGTCAACTCGAATCCTCAGGCCCACGCTCGCGTGAAGACCACGCAGGGAGCCATCGGCTACGTGGGCATCGGTTTCCTGGATCGTAGCGTCAAAGCCGTTACGGTCGACGGAATTCTCCCGAGCCGCCAGACGATCGCCAGCGGCGTCTATCCCGTGGCGCGTCCTCTGTTCCTGTTCACCAATGGGTATCCAACGCTGGGGTCGATGGTCCACAAGTTCTGCACCTTCTACCTGACGGAAAAGGGGCAGGAACTGGTCGAAGCCAAGGGATTCGTCCCGCTGACGGTCTACTGAGGCTGACTACAAGAAGTCTTGACAAGGCCTGGAAAAGGGACGCATGGACGATCAGAATCTGACTCTCACACTGGGACCAGCGGCCGAGCGAAGCCGGCCGCTGGTGCTGACGCCCGGGCAGGATCTTTGGGGGTACGCCGCCTCTCACCTGGGACGCGCCCTGCTGTTTCTGATCACGTGCAGTTCGGTTCTGGCCGTGCTGCTGATCCTGATCTTCGTGATCGTCCGGGCGGTGCCTTTTCTCAGTACCCATGACCTCGGTAATTTCCTGTCGAGTCAGGCCTGGCATCCCACCTCGGATACGCCCGCCTTCGGCGCGTTGACGCTCATCGTCGGTTCGCTTTACGTCTCGTTGGCGGCCCTGGTTTTTGCCGTTCCCCTGGGGATCATGGCGGCGGTCTTCCTCAGCGACATCGTTTCCTGGAAGGTGCGCAACGTGGTCAAGCCGATCGTCGAGATTCTGGCCGCCATTCCGTCGGTGGCCTTCGGGTTCTTCGCGGTTTTGGTGTTGGCGCCCTGGATGCAAAGACGATTCGGGTTTTCCACCGGGACCAACGCGTTGAACGCGTCCTTGATTTTGGCGGTGATGGCGCTGCCGACAATTATCAGTGTGGCCGAGGATGCCATCTCGGCCCTGGGCCGCGAATTGCGCGAGGCCTCCTATGGCCTGGGGGCCACTCGCCTGGAGACGATTGTCAAGGTTGTCCTGCCGGCCGCGCACAGTGGGATCATCGCGGCCGTCGTGCTGGGCATGATGCGGGCAATCGGCGAAACCATGGTCGTCTGGATGGCTTCGGGCAATGCCACCCAGATTCCCAGCCCGTGGTGGGACCTGTCTCTGTCGATTCGAACCATGACCGCCACCATTGCCGGTGAAATGGGCGAGGCTCCGGAAGGGTCGGATCATCGCAGCGCCCTGTTCGCCGTTGGTGTGCTGCTGTTACTGATGACGTTTGTTCTGAACATCATCAGTGAGTACTTCCTCACCCGAGCCAAGAAGAGTCTGGGGAAAGGCTAGATGAAACTCGCCACGCGCGGCATGTTGGACAAGGGCTTCACGGTGCTGACCGGTCTGTCGGTGGTTGCTCTGACGCTGGTCTTGATCGCCGTGCTCGGCCCCATGGTTTACCGGGGCAGCAGTGCGGTGCTCTTCACGGGGACCGTCGAGTTTCGCAAGATGCAGCGCGATCTGTTCGATCGGTCCAATCCGAAGCGGTTGAGTGCGGAGATTGCGGAAACGGAGGCGGCGCGCCAGGAAGTCTACCGCATGGTGGATGCGTTCAAGAAGGGCATCGACATCGATGCCATGTCGGATCGGGCCCGCGAGATCAACCGGGAGTTTGGCCGGGAGTTGCGGCACAAGGACACCCCCACCGAGCAGTACACCGAGTTGCGCAGTCGGAGCCGGGACATCCGAGACAAACTCTCAGGTGTTTTCAGCAGCCAGGACATCGAGGCGATTGAAGCCGGCGTCGAAGAGGTGTTGGTGCACGCCGACGATCCGAATTTCCAAGGCACCTGCGCTGAAGAATTCTTCGAACTGGCGCGGAATTTCCGCGACGCGGCACGGCAGGTCGATCTGAGCCATTATCATGATTACCTCGTGGCCCTGGAGGAGGTTGAACTGGTTCTCTTCGGCTCGGACGAACGCAACGGGCTCTTGGGCCCACGTCCGGAGGAGCCCAAGCGTGCCCTGGCCCAAGTCTGCTACGGCGCCACGCGCATGGACCAGGCACGGCAACTTCTCGATCGCCTGCTGGTGGCCGAGCAATGGGTGCCGCAGGAGGGCAGTGAATCTCTGGTCAAGGTTAGAACGCCGCGCGTCGAGCAATTCAAAGGGACAGCGCTCGAACCGCTGTTTCCCTACGTCGAGAGCAATCTGAGCAAGCTGCTGAACCCGCGGTTTACGTGCTATTGGCAATTCTTCGTCGACGACAACGTCAACAGCCACTACTTCGGTGGGGTGGGGCCGGAGATTCTCGGTACCATTTTGATTACCGTCTTGGGGATGGTATTCGTGGTTCCGTTGGGTGTCATCGCGGCGGCGTATCTGGTCGAGTGCTCCTCGGATGGATGGATCATTCGGCTGATTCGCATGTGCATCAACACGCTGGCGGGGGTTCCCAGCATCGTGTTCGGCCTGTTCGGCTTGGCCTTCTTCGTCTTGTTCCTGTTTCCGCTGCTGGGTTTCGAGCAGAAGCCCTGCATTCTGGCCGCTTCCATGACGCTGGCGATTCTGACCTTGCCCGTGATGATCCGGGCCAGTGAGGAGGCGATCCGCACGGTGCCGATGTCGTATAAAGAAGGGTCGCTGGCGCTGGGCGCCAGCCGGTTTCGCACGTTTGTTACCGTGATTCTGCCGGCGGCGCTGCCCGGGATCTTGACCGGGGTGATCCTGAGTCTGAGCCGGGTGGCCGGTGAGACCGCTCCGATCCTTTTCACCGGCGCGGTTTCACTCGGACCGGTGCCGAAATCGGTTTTCGATCCGACGCGCACCCTCTCCTACGGTAGCTACGATATGGCCGTGGGCGATCGACTGGCCATGATGGTCCCGCACAATCAGTATGGCATGGTGGTCACCCTGATCCTGCTGATTCTGATCCTGAACGCCATGGCCATTGTCTTGCGTTCGCGTGTGTTCAAGAAACTCAAAGGGCATTGACCCTCCGGTACGTGCCGCCGAAAGGTGATTGTTTAATGCGGGAGAAAGAGGAACCCATGCAAGTGTCCGCTACCGCCAACGACATCAAGAAGTCGGATGTTACGACCACGGTCTCCGTTGGGAATCGACCCGCGCCGCAGCCGAAGGCGCCGGCCACCGAGTGCCCCTGTACGATTGTCCGGTCAGAGGGCTTCTCCCTGTACTATGGATCGAAGGCGGGAGTCAAGGATATCACTATGGATATCTACCCGTGCAGTGTTACGGCGATCATCGGCCCCAGCGGCTGCGGCAAGAGCACGTTCCTGCGCAGTATCAATCGGATGAACGATCTGATTCCGCACGTCCGTACCGAGGGCGTCCTGGCGGTCGACGGGCACGACATCTACGACAAGCGCACTAACCTCGTGAGCCTGCGGCAGCAGGTGGGTATGGTCTTCCAGAAGCCCAATCCGTTTCCCAAGAGCATTTTCGATAATATCGCTTACGGCCCGCGCTTGCAGGGTGTCCGGCGCAAAGGTGAATTGCAGCATATCGTCGAGCAGAGTCTTAAAGCCGCGGCCATCTGGGACGAAGTCAAAGACGATCTGAAGAAGTCGGCGCTGGCCCTCTCCGGTGGACAGCAGCAGCGGCTCTGTATCGCCCGGGCCCTGGCCACACGGCCCCGCGTCCTGCTGATGGACGAACCCTGCTCGGCCCTCGACCCCATCGCGACCGGGCGGATCGAAGACTTGATCGGCCAGCTCCAGAGTACCTATACTATCGTTATCGTCACCCACAACATGCAGCAGGCGGCACGCGTCAGCGAGCGGGCAGCTTTCTTCTGCCTGGGTGAGCTGATAGAATACGATAAGACCACCAAGATCTTCAGCAATCCGAGCAAGAAACAGACTGAGGACTACGTCACGGGACGTTTTGGATAATAGGTCCTATCGGTCCTATCGGTCGTATAAGACCAATATCAAGGAGCAAGCCGTTATGCCGGCCCATCTGCTAAGAGAAGTTGAGAATCTCAAGAAGGATATCCTAAGATTGGGAGCGATGGCTGAGCAGGCCGTGCGCGACGCGGCGCTGGCTATCGAGAGCCGTGACGAGGCGCTCGCGCGGCGGGTGATCGAAAACGATATCACGCTGGATGAGATGGAGGTGCAGGTCGAGGAAAGTTGTTTGAAGATTCTGGCGCTGTACCAGCCGGTGGCGACGGACCTGCGCTTTATCATCGCGGTCCTGAAGATCAACAACGACCTGGAGCGGGTCGGTGATCTCGCGGTCAACGTGGCCGAACGGGCGGCATTTCTGGCGACGCAGCCGCCCGTCGACATCTCCTTCGGTTTCCAGGAGATGGCGGCCAAGGCGCAGGATCTGCTCAAGCGGAGTCTCGATGCCCTGGTCAGCTTCAATGCGGAGATCGCCCACGAGGTCTGTGCGGGCGACGACGAGATCGATGCCATGAATCGCCAGGTGTATCTGATCATCGAAGAGGCGATTCACGCCCATCCGGAGCAAACGCAATCACTGGTCCACACGCTGTCGGTGTCGAGGCATCTCGAACGCATTGCCGATCATGCGACGAATATCGCCGAGGACGTCATCTACATGATCGACGGCAGCATCGTGCGGCACAAGGCCGAGGAGTACAAGCCCCATCCGGCCGATGTGAATCTGCCCCTTCAGTAGTCCTTGAAGTCGCGCATCCACTGAGGCCAGTCGCTCGGGAGCACACCGCCGGCTTTCGTCCAGGGCCCGGCGGTGTCGAACGACCGGTGCCATTTCAACGTCCACAGTTCCTTCAGGCCCACCTTCCGCGCCGACCCATCGGCGAACAGGCAGTTGACCGCGCCATGGTGCCGGTTGACGCAACACCGCGCCATGTGATTGCTCGACCAGGCGGCAAATTCATTCGCCGCCGGGCCATCGGTGTACAGGGGCCACAGGTCGAAACGCAGGGCGTCGACGAACCACGGCACGTTCCCCGTGTGTGCGATGCTGTCGAAATTCCGCCAGCCGTCAGAGCCTCGGATACCTCCTTCGTACGAAGCCCAATCCGGAACGGCGATGGTGTAGCCGTTGAGGCCATAGCTGCCGGCGATCCCGTCCGGCCCGAGCAAGCCGTCGCCAGAGAAGATACCCCAGGCCTTCAAGGTCATGGACCCGGGCGTCGAAACGCCGAATTCGTCCACCAGGGGCGTGGCGGCCGTCGGGCAGAACCACGTGCGGTTCTTCTTCCAGCTCTGTGTGGTTTCATCGAGTTGCGCGAGCCACCAGTAACCGGTCGAGTTGGTGCCGGTGAAGAATGTGCCGTCGTTCTGCTGGCGGTAGTCCTGGAACACGGCGTGCCACTGGCTCAGGTTGGCCAGGCATACCATCTCCCTGGCTCGGCCCCGACCCTGTGGCCCCACCGCGCCGACGCTCGAGATCAACAGCGCCGCGCCGAGCGCCAAGACGACCACATCGGCCTTCCGTAATTGTTGTCTGTGTGCCTTCATGAGCGAAACTCCCATGCCGGGATCGTTCTACCGCAGTGATTTGTAGGGGAAGTGCTCGGCCATGTAAGTGACGTCCTCCTGCTCATCCTCGGGGGGCGTCATCATGAACGCGAAAGCGTCTCTTTCCATGGCCCTGCGGCACCAGTCGATCAGACTCTGATCGTGCCAGCGGCGGATCTCCGCATGGCCGTCGGCAAAACCCAGTGTGGTCGATTCCTCATGCCACATGGCCAGCGGGTCCACCCAGGTCTTCGAAGCTGGATTCATCTGCCACGAACCGATGTTGACACCTCTCGGATCGGCCTCTTCGACGAAGATGTATCGTGTCGCCGGACTCTCCAGATCGGAATAGAACCTGGCCTTGTCGTATTCGGCCCAACTCTCCCCGTTGGCGCCGCCGGCGATGGAGTACGTGCGAAACAACGGATAGTTGGGATCGTTCAGTGCCCGACCGGCGGGGCAGTGATAAGCGTTCAGATCCCCCACGTAGGGAAACAGCAAGCCCCGGCGGATGGCGTCCAATTCACTGTCCACAGAGTTGGGAAAGGGCGTACGGTCCACCCACTGGCCGGCATCCACGTGCCCGCCGACGAGGGCGCCGTCGTTGTCGTCGGCATAGGCCACCCAGGCGCCCGTTAGCACCTCCTGGTTGCCCAGGCAAGCGAGTTCCCGCGCTAGCCGTCGCGCCGATTCACCCGCGGCACCCAGCGTCATGACGGCCACGACGATACAACCGATGACGACGATCACATCCGCTCTCTTCATCTTGTTAGGATGTCTCATGATCTCTTCCTCCCGCTGCGATCCGTTCCGCTAGTAATCTTTGAAGCCCCGCATCCATGCGGGCCAGTCGTTGGGTTGTACCCCTCCGGCTCTCGTCCAGGGTCCGGCGGTGTCGAACCGCCGATACCACTTCAAGGTCCAGAGCTCTTTCAAGCCCACCGCCCGCGCCGACCAATCCATGAACAAGACGTTGACGCTGCCGTCATGCCGAACGATGCAGAAGTGATTCATCTCGTGAGTGGTCCCCATATTGCCCCAGCCAAAACCGAAAGGTTGATCAATTGGGCCGTCCGTTTCGGTCGGCCACGCGTCGTGCCACGTGCTGTCGGCAAAAACGGGAATAGCGCTCGTGCCCTGCACGTCACGAGTCGTTCTCCAGAACCACTCCCATTGCTTCCACCCCCGATCGTATGTCATGCAGTTCGTCCACGAATTGATGCCATAGCTGGAAACATATCGATGTGTGCCGCCGCCCGGGGTGGTGGTGTTGCGGTACCAGGCGCTGAATGTTCCGGAGCGCGTGCCATTGTCCGCCATTTCCGTGGCGGCCGGACATAGCAGCAGCGACCACTGGTCTTGGTAATAAGGACGCAGAGCGTTCATCCAGAGCGTGGTTTCGCCCACGTTCCAGCCGGGATTGAAGTTGCCGTCATGGTCGTCGGTGTAGGCGCCGAACAGCGCACCCCATCGCTGGAGATTCGCCAGACAGACCATGTCCTTGGCCCGCTGGCGTGCCTGTTGACCGGCGGCGCCGAGGCAGGAGATGAGGGTCAATGCGCAGAACGCCAGTACGACCGGGTCCGGTTTTCGGACGTGCTGATTCTCACTACCCATTGTCTCATCTCCTGACTACGGCTCCGTTACCGCATATCCAAGCCGACCCCACACCGCCCGCTGCAGGCGGTGCAGATCCTCGCGGCCTTCAGGTGTTTGCGGGACGCGGTTATTGCTCATGTGGACACGATCCGCGAGCCGGGCGTACTCGACAGTGTCTACGCCCTTCCACTGCCAGTATTCCGCGTGGCCGTCGGCGAAGGAGACCGTCGTGCCGTCGTTGTGGCGGACAGGCGCATCATCCCACCACCTCTCATGCTGATAGTGTGTGCCGAAGCTGTCCGGAGTGATCCACCCCTCGTCGATGAACACCGCGCGCTGGGCCGGCCCTGGCGCGATGATCTCGCTGAAGCTGCGGACCCAGAGCACAGTATCGTCGATTTGGAGACCCTGACTGCCCCACGCGGTTCCGCTCCGGCTCAGGCCGTTCATCCCGTCGACGATGTTGTAGTTGAGCATTTCGGCGGCGTAACCACTGGGACAGCGATACAGCTTCAGCTCCTGGAGGTAAGGCCATAGGGCTCCATCCTGGATTTCTTCTTTCTGGATTGCCCCGTCCAGTTGCTGGCCGATAGCATAGTTGCTATGCCAGCACTGACCAACCCAGGCCTTGGCATCCGAGCGGTCGATGCCGGCCATGCCGTTGACGAGTTGGCCGTCGTGGTCAGCGGCGAATTGGCGCCAGGCTTGTGTGAGCGCCTTGAGATTGCTCAAGCACACCGCCCGCTTGGCCCGTTCACGTCCGGTGGTGCCGACCGCGGCGCCGTTGGCCAGCAGAAGCAGTACCACGACCAGGAAGGTCGCGGTGTCGCTTCTGGTGATTTGCCTCCTCGATTGCATACTTCATTTGCCTCCACATTCCGACAAGGTTTGGAAAAACCTCAGGTGACGCTGGCGTCGCCAACGCCTAGCGTCCGCCCCCGCCCGTGTTCGGTTCGGGTTCCGACTCGGGCTCGGGCTCGGGCGCCGGGTCCTGAAGCGATTCGACCGACAGGGCCTGGATCAGATTCTCGGCATTGTCAACCAGCATGGAGTAATCCTTCGAGTCCCCGACGAGCACGGTCCCATCGGCCGCGACCACCGGGTAGATGGGCCAGCCCGCAGTCTCCCAGCGGCCGATTTGCAGGCCGTCTGGGTCAACCACGTAAACATAGCTGTCGTCGCAGGCGGCGTAGACCCAGCCCCGCGCATCGACCGTCAGCGTGAACGCGCCGACGTCACCCAGCTTCGCAGCCCACTTGATCGCTCCGCTCGGATCGACGGCCCGCAGATACGGATCGTCCAGGCTCACATAGATTGTGCCGTCCGGCCCCAGCACCGGCTCGGACCATCCGTCCGCATCGGTGTTGAAGTCCTCGGCTTCGCGGTCGATGCCCGGCGCGTCGAGCAGGTCCGTGGCCCACTGAATCGTTCCGCCTGCCGGCTCGATCGCATAGAGGTGGCTATCATAGAGCAACGTCTGGTAGATCGTGCCATCGGCGCCGACCACGGGTGAGGCGAAAGGCCAGCCGCCTGCCTTGGCCGAGTTCGGGTCGAAGGGGTTTTCGGGATAGAGCTCGAAGTTGCACACCCACTTCACACTACCATCGGCCGGATTCAGGGCGTAGAGATTCGGATCGTACAGACCGGCCGCATACACCGTCCCATCGGCGCCGAGCGCAGCCGATGCGAGCACGGCCCCCGTCGGTACGACACCGGGGCCTTTGGTCGCGAACTGCCACAACGGCGAACCATCGCTGGCCACGGCATACAGCGCGCCGTCCGACGAGCCGAAGTAGACGTTGCCGTCGTCCGCCACAGCGGGTGAGGAGTAGATCGCATCGCCTGTGCCGTAGGTCCAGCGCACTGTTCCATCTGGTGCGATCGCCCGCAGTCGTCCGTCTTGAGCGCCGACGAACAGACTGCCGTCGGGTCCGATGCTCGGCGCGCTGAGCAGCGGGGTGTTGACATCGATGGCCCGCAGGGCTATCCCGCCGGCGTCGAACGTGTAGAGCTTGCCGTCCTCGCAGGCGGCGTGAATGCGGCCGTCATGGCCGATGGTGACACTGCTGAGCACGGCGCCCTCGCTGCGCTGCTCCCACGCGACGGCCCCTTCGATCAGGGCTTCATTGGCGCTCGATCCGCTTCTGCCGTAGTCACCTCCAAGCGAGGGCCATGCGGACGTCACCTCGGTTCCGGTGGCGTCGAGACGAATCGCGAACGCACCGCTGTCGGTCAGGACGATCGTCGAATCCGACGCATTCGGAACCACCGAGATCAAACAGGCATCCGACTCGACGGTCTCAGGCAGTTGCCACAGGTAGCCGTCGGCATCCGCCACGGCGGTGGCGACGGTCTGCCAGGTGGCGCCGTTGTCCAAGCTAAAGCGAATGTCAACGGCATTCGCATATCCCGACCAGCGGATCTCGTGGGTGCTGCCGGCAGCGAAAATCTCGCCCGCTTGGGGTCTTGTCACCGTCAGATGGGGCACGACCTCGTCGGCGCCGATATCGACCCGGCCGCCCATCACGCGGGCCTGGCCATCGATATCGGTTTCATTGCTGCCAGCGTAGGCGGGATCGCCCGCGTCGATACAGGGCGAACTCGTCCTGAGGTGATAGCCGGCGACGTCGATGCCGAGGCTGTTGGTGCTGGCGCCGGTGAACTGAGGGCTGCGGTCAATGTTGCCCGCGAGGCCCGCGAAATCGAGCGCCGCCTCGGTCATCGGATCCGGGTCGGGCGCGTATGTGCTCCTAAGACAGGAATACGTAACCGTCGAAAGATCCGCGATCCGCAGGCTCTCAGCCAGATTGCCATAGATAATGGTGTGGGTAATGACGGGCCGGGGGCCACTGCAATCAACCTCGTAGCCTCCGTCCGGCATCCAGGAGTAGTACGCTTCGTTGTCGGCAATGGTGCAGTGGCGAATCTCGCTGCCGATGTTTTCGGTGCTGTCGCCGACGATGAGTATGCCGCCGCCACCGTCCCGCACCGTATTGTTGGCGATCACGCAATGGCTGATCACGGCGCGGCAATCGCCAACCAGCGCCATTCCACCGCCGTAGGCCATGGACGGACCCGACCGACTACCCGTGTCGCCGTTTCCCGTGATGTTGCAGTGTCGTATGGTGGGGGAACTGTCCTGGCAGAAGACACCGCCACCGCCGTTGCCGAACCCGCTATCGGGATGGATCATTGACGTCCCACTGCCCCTGGTCAGAGTGAGGCCCTCGAGAACGCTGGCCGGGGTTTCGCCGTGGTCGAAGACCACACAACTGCCGTTGCCGCCGCCATCGATTACTGTGCTGCACACGGTTTCCCAGTCGTTCGGGTCGCTGCCGGTGACCGTGATGGCCTTGCCGTCGAAACGGATGTTCTCGCGATAGAGCCCGGGCGGGACCACGACGGTATCCCCGTCCTGAGCGGCCTCGATCGTCGCCTGGATTGTGATCGTGGCAGGACTGCTGCCGACGAAACGCATCTCTGCCCCGCAGATTGACGCCTGAAGACATAAGATGATGACCAGGAATGACTTAGCACTCATAGCACGCTCCCCTTTCTCGCTCATGGTTCCGCACGTTCGCCCTGTCTCGTGACGCTTCCATCCCTGCAAGACACACAATATCGATTATAGGACCTCGATGGCCGCTCCGCAAGCGTTTGTGGCCGTCTCGGGGCTCGTGCCGTCGCGGGCCCTGCCGGTCCACACTTGCTTCGTTTCGTAAGATAAGTCCACATCAATAGACCCGCGTTACGTCTATCTTCGTCATTTTTTTGGGCGGACTTTCCCTCGATTCGGCCCTCGCGCGGGCCGGAGGGCGTGGCAGGGCTGCTCCGCGTTTTTTTTCGACGGCGCGTGTAACAGCGCCGCTGGCATCAGGACTATAATAGAGTAGATGAACGAACAAGATGACAATGCGGCCTTGGTGGCCACCGTCACCAAGGCGCAACAGGGTGACAGCCTGTCCATGAACCGCCTCGCGGAGGGGGCGGAGAAGAGGCTCTACGCCTACATATACCGTTTGACACTGGACCACGATCTGACCGAGGAATTGCTGCAGCAGACCCTCTTGAAGATGGTCGAGTCCCTGGGGGAGCTGAGAGCGCCCGAGCTGTTCTGGCCGTGGCTGTTTCGTACCGCGCTGGGCCACGTCCAGCACCATTTCCGGGCGGAGAAGCAAAGGAGCCGAAATGCCATGTCTGAGTGCCATCGGGAGCGGCTGAGAGATCGGCTGGCCGAGATGCACGACGACGGTCTGACGTTTGCCTCGCGCAAAGAACTGCTGGGAACCATCTTTCAGGCCATGTCCCAGATCAAGCTCAACTACCGCAACGTCGTGGTACTGCGCTGTATCGAAGGCATGTCGTACGGGGAGATCGCCGGCGTGCTGAACTGCAAGGAACTTCATGCCCGCGTCCTTTTCTTCCGGGCGCGAAACGCCCTGCGCCGACAGTTGACGCGTCGCGGCTATCGCGAGGGGCTGTTGCTGACGGCCCTGGGCCTGTTCAAGCTGGCGACGACTCAGGCCAAGGGGGCCGGCGCGGCCGGATCGATACAGGCGGCCTATCTGGATGTGGGCGTGCTGGCGGCCGTCGTCGGATCGATCGGGACACGGATCGGGATCGTTACCGCCGCGTGCTTCGGCTTTCTCGCCGCGGCCACGACCCTGGAGATCTTCGTATGCGTGCTGGCCCTGATCGTGCTGGTCTTGATCTGTGCGGCTGTGACGCTCTACATCGAGTTGCTTAGTCCGTCTTGATCGACGCACATCCCACCAAGCGAGAATGGGTGACGCGGCCCGTGCACCGGCTCGCAGCCGCTGATATTCTCTAAATTGCCCTTGACGGCATCACGCCAATTCGTTCTATTTAACACCACTGTGGCCAGGGAGGGACCCATCCCCAAGGGCACGAGGTCCTGAACTATTCATGCCGCTTTTATAGGACGACGTACGTAGGCGACTTGATATTGGAAAGGATTGGATTATGCGTAGTCTGAAGCTCTCGACCGTTTTCATGATTTTGGTGCTCGCGATGGGCATGACATTCGTCAGTGGCTGTGGTTCGGAGTTGGCGGATCTGAGGCTTCAGAACGACACGCAGGCCAAGCGTATCGACCAGTTGACGAGCGAACTGGAAGCGGCGCGGTTGCAGCTCGATCAGCTCAAACGGCGCCTGGCGGGCGCCGAGCAGGAAGGCGGCGTGGAGGTCGACACCCTGCGCCAGCGGATCGCGGCTTTGGAAGAGGATCTGGCCAAGAAGGAAGAGTTGATCCGGTCGATGCAGGAGAAGCTGATGGGGGTGTCGCCATTGCCGGTGGAGCTCAACACGGCGCTGGAAGACTTCGCGGCCAGCAACGACATGGTGGAATACGACGCCGAGCGCGGCCTGGTGAAATTCAAGAGCGATCTGCTCTTTGAGCGGGGCAGCGACACGGTGACGACCAGCGCCGCCGAGGCGGTTCGCACGCTCTGCGGCATTCTCAATACTGATACGGCCAAGGATTTCGATATTATCGTGGCCGGCCACACCGATGATATGCGGATTGCCCGTCCGGCCACCCGGGCCGCCCACCCGACCAATCGCCACCTGTCGTCCCACCGGGCGATCTCGGTGGTGCGGGTCCTCGAAGGCTGCGGCCTGGAAGGCAAGCGGATGAGCACGCGGGGCTTTGGCGAGTTCCGCCCCGTAGCTCCGAACGCCCCGGGCAACAAGGGCAACGCCAAGAACCGCCGCGTCGAGATCTACATCGTCCCGAGCGGCGCCTAGTCGCTCGCTGGCCCGGCACCGCGCCGGCAATGTGACAACTGGCTATAGCGTGACAAGGAGCGCAACGTAACGTTGCGCTCCTTTCTTCTTTTTGGGGAGGAATGAGGCGGGCTCACTAACCTTGATCGTCGTCGTCGCCAAAGACATCGGTAAGAGCGTGGTGCAGGCTCATGGTATAACCGACACAGATGGAATACGTCAGTGCCCAGTGGAACTGGAAGCCATACTCACACACCCCCAGCAGAATACTGACACAGAGCAGAGTGAGGACGACCTGCCAGAACTTGGCGCGCCGGTCGAGGATGCAATCGGAGTCCAGCACACCGGCACAGAACAACAGCAGCAACAGCAGACCATTGATGACGTTCCAGGCCGGAAAGATGAGCAGCCAGCCCCGCGCGGTCTTCAGCATGACATAGCCGGCGTAGGCACCCGTGCCCGCAGTGACGGTCACAGCGAAGGCCAGCATGGGCCACTTGACCCACTCGGGTTTCGGCTGTTTGACGAAGATGCTGAACAAGGAGAACACCAGGCCCGCGCAGGCCGCGCCCGGCAGGAGCGGCTCGTCAAGCAGATACGTTCCGATCTTCGACAGCTCTGTGTGCATCCTGGGGTTGATAGCCAGCAACAGCAGGAACGTCACGCTCAGAGCGAAGAGCGTCAACTCATCGTATCGAGGCAGCAGGGGGGACGCCGCGGCCTTTGTGATGGCCCGCTCTCGATCTCCCGGCTTGAGCAGCCGGTCGCGGAGCAAAAGGTTCGCGATTTCCTTGTTGCTCTTGCCCTCCCACAGTTGCGCTTGCGTCGGCGTCGCGGCCGGAGGATCGGGTGCCGCGGTTTGCTCGGAAGGTGGCGCAGGCTTCGGGATCAGCACAACGTGTCCGCGCGCCGGACAGGGGGCCTTCCGGCCCACCAGCCTGGCCTGGGCCCGAATCTTTCTGCCGCAATACATGCACGAAAAGTGAATCATCGCATCGCCACCCGCAAAACCGCATCAACAATCGCTCTATCCAATAAGATACCCCATCCCCCGTGACATTCGCAAAAAAAACCGGCCGGGATCGGCCGAGATGTGAATTGGAAAAGTGTACTTGCCATTGGCGCGCGAGAGCGCCCTATGCATAAGGCACGCTGGGGGCGAGAGGTAACACAAAAAACTACATTTTCCGCTACGAGCCTGATGTGGAGTGGGCCAGGTGTGCCACGATCGCCTCGGCGACCTGCCGGGTTTGGGCGGTTTTGCCTTCGTTGTTGAAGTGGACGCCGTCGGAGCTGAAGTACTCGGGATGGTCGATCACCAAGGCGTACAGATCGTCCACGGCCAGATTCGCCTGGCGGACGAATTCCAGCGCGATCTGGTTGCGCTCTCGGACGCGCTGGGTCTTGCCGTCCAGTCGGGGCGAATCACCATTCGCCCTCACCCACACCGGTGTGGTGGTGGTCCAGATCAGTTTCGCGTTCGGGTTCTCCCGCCGCAGGGTCTCGAGCAGTCTCGGGAACGCTGCGCGATACTGCGCTTCGGTGTAGCCCCAGCCGTGCAGGCCATTGTTGAAATGAATCACATCGAACGCATATTGGCGGAGGACCATTTCCAATTCGTCGAAGAAGACCGGGTCGCAGATGCAGCGCGACGTCGTCAGTCGGGCGCAGTTGGCCTGGCCCTCGAGTGCTTTCTCGACGCCGCTGAAATAGCCTCGTGTGATTGAGTCACCGATCAGCAGGACGCGGGGCAAGCCGTGTTTCTCGGCATTCGTGATCCAGATGTCACACCATTCGATGCGCTCCCGGATCGGTTCGGTCGTACCGGTGTGCGAAACGACAAACTGCACGATGGGCGTCGGATCTTCGAGACTGTGGGGATGGTGGCCGATGCCCGGTTTGTGAATGACTCGGATCGATCCGCCCAAAGCTGTATAGCGCTGCTCGAGAATCGCAGTGTTCTCGGCCACCGGGACGACTTCGTCCGCATCGCCCACCACGTGCAGCAGCGGAATGTCCGCCCGGGCCAGCGGTTGGAGTCGATCGATCGGGTTGCATTTGGCGGCCAGCGCTTGCGCTTCGGTCATGCCATAGACCTCGAGGCATTGGTCCCAGTCGCCTGCGCTGCCAGGGCCTGCGCCTTTACCGCCGGGCCAGCTTTTGAAATCGCAGACCGGGGCGTCGGCGTAGATACAGGCCACCTTGTCGGGATTCTGCGCGGCCCAGTTGTAGATGATCAGGCCGCCGCGACTCATCCCTTCCAAGGCCGGTTTCGGCGCGAAGCCATGGACCTGCGTCAGATACGCATGAAACTGATCCCAGATCGCCACGGCCTGCGGTGCCCCGAACAGGGCCGCGACATCGATATATGCGACGTGGAATCCTCTCTCCAGCAAAGCGACGTCGGTCTGAGGCTCGTGCCCAAAGAAACGGGCCCGCCAGATCCAGGGCTTGCCCGGCGCGACCGTTCTCGGGACCACGACGATGCACGCCCGGTCCGCATAGGTGAAGTCGTACCGGTCGAAGGAATGAAACGAAGACCGCGTGCCCGCGAAAGGCGGACACTCAGGCGCACCCGCCTCTGCGACGGTCGACAGACTGAGCAGAATGGCTGAAAGAAGGATGCCAAAGACGTTTCGATGTTCCGCAGTTCTCACGAGAGGATTCTCCTTGCCGCTGTATTCTGATTCGATGGGCGGAAGCGATGATCCGCCTTTGCGGTCTCAATCGTAACGTCGAGTTGCCGTATAGGCAAGCGAACCCACCCGAACAAGGTTCTACTCAACCGGTAGGCCCAGGAGCGCCATCAAGAGATTCTACCAGCGGTCGGAATCTCCGTCGGCTGTGTGCAGTTGCACTTGTTTGTTGTTAACGGTTTCCAAACGCATCCGCGCCAACGCCTCGCGTGCCTCGGCCGAGAGTGCGTGTGCCTCGGCGGCGTCGCCGCCGCGCGACTCGCCCGTCGGGGCCGGTTTCGCGGCACGCCGCGGCAGGTGTTCGAGTTCGCGCTGGTCGAACCAGATGAAGTGACAACCCTGGCACACATCGAGCTGTTCGGTTCGTTGCCCCGCGCGGATGGAGACCTCCGTCATCGGACGCCGGCACCCGGGGCAGGAACGCTTATGGGGCTGTCCCTCGGATCGCGCGCGTTGCCAGAGCTGGTTTACGAGCGCCGGAGGGATCAGCTTGCGCAGCATTTGCAGCGTGACGGCACGACCATGACAGGAGGTGCAGACCCACAAGAGGCCATACTGACTGCGCCTTCGACTCAGGGGCGTTTGACAGCTTGGACAGACAAAGGCATTCACTCACAACCTCCCGTGACGGGTCCACATGATGTCTTCTTATACCGTGTCACGAGGGCGATGTCAACGGTCGGTTCAGACGCAAGGGCGACGCGTGCGTCGCCCCTACGGATTTGGCTCCGGCGGCACTCGGCCGTGCTTGAGATGCAGCGGAATGTCGAGATCGACCGAACGTACATGCACGTCGCGCTGCGGGAAGGCGATCTCAATGCCGGCCTCGCGGAACTTGTCGTCGATGGCGACGTTGATGTCGTGCCAGAGTGATAAGTTGTTCTCAATGCCCGAGTAATTGATGCGCAGTTCAAAGTCCAGGCTGTTGTCGCCAAAGCCTTTGAACAACACGATGGGTTCCGGATCTTTCAAGACACGGGGATCACTCTCGGCAATCTCATAGAGCAAACGCTCGGCTGTGCGGATGTCCGACCCATACGCAATGCCGACGGGAAAATCGCGCCGCAGGATGTTGTCCGACAACGTCCAGTTGATCAATTGGCCTGTGATAAATTCCTTGTTCGGGACGATCAACTCGCGCTGGTCCCAGCGGCGGATGGTGGTCGCGCGAATCTTGATCATGCTGACGCGCCCGGTGACGTCACCGACGGTGACGATATCATCGACACGGATCGGCTGCTCGAAGAGGATGATCAGGCCGCTGACGAAATTGGCGAAGATCTCCTGCAATCCGAAACCCAGCCCGACGGTCATCGCGGCGATCAGCCACTGGACTTTGGACCACCCGATGCCGATTTCCGTGAACGCCCACACGACACCAATGATGACGAGGACGTAGCGGCAGATCGTGATAATCGCAAAACGGACACCGCGGTCGAGCGGCAGACGCCGCAACACGATAATCTCGAGCAGGCCCGGGACGTTTCGCGCCACGATCACGGTCAGGATCGTCACGACCAGGGCCGTCACGATGGCACCCAAGGTAATGATGCTCTCCCCGGCCTTATACAACTCGTGCTCGCCCAGCTTGGCGAAGGCGGGCAGAACGTCGTTCCAGATGGCCCACATGCCCAGGATGAGCAGGATGGTGGTGCCGGCCCCGATCAGACGTCGCGTTTGCTGCGACATCTCGAAGATGGTCGGTTCGGGTTTGGCTTTGGCTTCGCCGCTTTCGGTTGGTGGCGGAGACGCCGACGGATCCCGGTTTTCCAGGCTCTTCTGTTCGGCCGCGGCCATGCGCTTCTGCCGCTCCAGCAGGGCCAGACGCCGTTGGGCAATCATCAATCCGCGCACGAACAGGGCGCGGATCAAAATCACGACCAGGATCAGTCCGATCGTGATCAACCACTTCGCGTTCAGATGGCGGGCGCCGTAGACGTAACCCATGCCCGCCAGGATCGCCAGGGACAGGGGAACCAGCAGGCACAGCGGATACCAGACATAGCGCAGGCGGTCGAGCCAGCCCCCGCGTCGCTGCTTCAGATAGGGGTCCATCAGCGGGGCCGTCGGTCGCAGGACGATCGACAAAAAGGCGCCTACGCCGACAAGGCCGATGACGAAGAACAGCCGGCCAACCGTGCCATACCAAGTGTCGTTGACCTGCTGAACGTGCATGGCTTCGAGGACCAGCACGATGGGAATTACCAGGATAAGAAACCAGCGCAGGTGACGCCGGAGAAAGGCCAACGGTTCTTGTCGCAGTCGGAAATGGTCTTGAGCCAGCCCGTGGGGTACGGCCAGGTGGTGCAGGAAGCTCAGAAAGAAGATGGCAAAGGCCACGCGGAACAGACCGGCCGCCAGGGCGCGGGCAAAATCCTCGGCCGCGACCGCATTCAGGCGCCACGCCGCCAGGAGCAAGAAGACCGGCCACGTGGCAGCCAGTGCGCCCGTCACCAGCAAGGCTTGAAGCGTGAGCAGAAAGCTGTCGGTTTGAATCTGACGCACATTCTCGGAGATGGTTTCGATACGCCGGTGGAGCCGGGCGTGGAAGACCGACGTCGCTGCGACCAGCAGGGCGATCAACAGGTACACCGATGGCCCCCGCTTGAAATCGCTCCAGAGGGCGGCGCCGACCGCGCGCCAGTTCGTCGGTGCGGCCAGCCAGGCCAGGGCGGCAACCGTGCGGCGCACGTCGGAGAGGACCAGGTTGCCGCTGCTCTTGACCCAAAGGACGTTGGCATCGATGAAGTTGGCGAAGGCGTCGGTGGTCTTGACCAGAGCACGTTCCTTCGTGTCGAGGTTGGCCAGTTTGGTGGCGTAGTCCAGCGAAAGATCGGAGAGCGCCTTGAGTATCTTGCGGCGTGCCTGCAGGTGCTCGATCAACTGGTTCCGGATTGCGTCACGGTTGGCTTCCGTCAAGGCGCCGGCTTGCTCGAGAAGGCCGTCGGCACGCTGCTCGATGCCACTGAGCTCGGACCATTTGCTGTCGTATTCGATCCACTGGAATTGCGCCTGGGAGATTTCCGAGGGGCGCTCTTTGATGCGGCGGCGATTATCGCCGGTTTTGGGTAGCGCACTGCGTTTGCCCAACAAACGTACCCCCAGGACGTTGGTGACGCCGCCGGCCTTTCCCACCTGGTCCTGGATCTCGGCGAAGCTCTTCTCCAACGCCGTCAACTGCTCGTCGACCTTGGCCGCATACTGCGCGGTCTTCTCGATCTGGTTGACCAGAGCGGCCTGCTCGCGCGCCAGGTCAGCGTTGGTCTGGGCCGCTTCCTGAATGGCCGGGTGGGCGTCCTGCGTTTGCTTCTGAACGCGCGCCGCTTCCTCCTTGGCGGTCTGGGCGGCCTGCTGCCGCAGGGCGCTGACCCTCTCCTGCCAGAACGCCACCAACTTGTCTTGATTCGCCACGCGGCGGGCGGCCATATCCCTCTGGCCCGCGAGCAGATCGTTCGTGGCGTCATAGAAGAGCAACTCTTCGGTGTTGGTGGCCAGACGCGCTTCCGTCGCACGCTGCAACAGCAGCGAGGCAATGCGATTGATCTCCGTCAGGGCCGACGTTTGCTCCTGGGCCGGCGCCGCGTCGAGCTTCTTCTGAATCTCCTCCAATTGCTGGCGGGCGGCGTTGGATTCCTCCGGAATCTTCGTGCGGCGGTCGGCCCGTCGCTTCGGCTCGTTCTCCAACTCCGTCGCCTTCTTGCGTGCATCTTCGAGGGCGGCGGTGGCCTGTGCGAGCGTCTGTTCGGCCTGGGCCAGCGTCAGGTCCGAGGCGACCTCGGGCAAGGCCGTCGCGGCCGGCTGGGCGAGGGCGGTCTTGATCTCGGCCAGTGCGGTCGGAGCGGTCTTGGCCGTCTGATTGTACTGCTTTCGGCGGGCGATCAGCTCTTCGGCCAGCTTCAGTTGCGCGATGGCTTTGTCGTACGCTTCGGCCAGCTTGGTCTTGACCTCGTCGGTCAGATCAGGCGATTCCGTCGCCTGCTTCTTGCGGTTCTGTAACTGCTCTACCGTCAGCTGGGCCACTGCCTCGGCGTTGGCCGCGGGCACCAGCGCCGTGGGTTCGACGGCGTTGGGATCGTTCGGCTCGGCCGCCTCGGTAGCGACCGGGGCTGGGGAGGGTTGTCCTAACAGGTTGTGTGGGCACGTCAAGAGAGCCCCAAGGCCCATCGCTGCGGACAGGATCGCTCGTATCCTGGTTTTGCCCGTTGCCGAATGACGCATTGCTGATCTCCGCAATCTCCACACGGGTATTGCCACCGATTGACATACGCATCACACCCCGCGCAGGACCACACTTCCCACGGTGGTCTGCGTCGAGTCAGTCTAATCGTTGCCATAGCCCAGGAACAGAGAAAATCAGAGCTCGAAAGCCCTGTGTTGTGGCGGGATTTTCCGGCTTGAGATAATGATCATCGACGCTATCCGATTCAAACGGCACGCGAGAGAAGTACAGTCCCATATAGTCTGCCTGTTGTCGCCGACTTGGCCCTTGCTGGCTCGAAAACGTGAATTCCTCCACGAACGAGTGGCGTGATGAAGCCGGATGGACGATGAGCCAGGAGCAAAGGGTGTCAACATGATCAATGGGGTGGGCTTTTCGCTCAACACGAATGAGTGCTACGATTGTCGGAACAAGAGCAGATCGGACATGGTGCGCCATCGTTCTGATCCTTCTTCTTGTGGCAGGTCCTTGGGTTTGTCGTGCGGAGATCGCATCCGATCCTGCCGGCGAAAGCTTCTACCATATGTCACTGGAAGAACTGATGGAGGTCGAGATTGTCTCCGCCTCTCGTCAGAAACAGAAGCTGATGGATGTCGCCATGCCGGTGAGCATTGTCACGGCTGAGGATATCCACTACAGCGGCTTGACGAATCTGTACGAGATCCTCCAGTTCGCTCCTTCGATCGACGCCCTTACGGTTGATCGAAATCGCTACGCCCTCGGGGTGCGCGGACTTCACGACACCTGGTCGGACCGGACGCTGACCCTGATCAATGGGCGCGTCGCCGACAATCCGATATTCGGAGGTTCGGAGTTTCTGCGTTTGCCGTTGCTGCTGGAGGATATCAAGCAGGTCGAGATCTTGCGCGGCCCCAGCGGAGCCGCCTGGGGGGCCAACGCCTTCAATGGGGCGATCAACATCATCACCAAGAGCCCCGAAGAGTGCAAGGGCCTGCTGGTCTCGAGCAGTGCCGACCATTTCGGCGACAACTATCACCGCCTGCGTTGGGCCGATGCGACCGATCAATGGGGCTGGCGCGTCTCCAGTGCCTATGAAGATGTGGTCTCCTCGACGGATGTGCTGGATCTTGACTTCGTCACGAGACGCGGGGCGCCGGTGGCGTTCGAATCCCAGGACTTTCGCCGGGCGGCGCTGGTGGATACCGAACTGCGCCACCGTCTTTCCGACCAGACGAGTCTGTCGCTGGGGCTCGGGCATTCCGACATGGCGACGGGTGGATACGAGTTTCTGTATGCTTTCCCCGAGACGGACGCCACCACGGAGACGACGCGGGCTTTCACCAAGCTGGAGAAGACCTACGAAGACAATCGCCGGTTGTACGCGCAGTGGTATGGAAACTTCGCACGGAACGATTGGCCGTCACTGGGGGACTATTCCAGCTCCGAGAACCAGTTCGAGGGGCAGTGGGATTTTTCCCCGCACGAGGGCCATCAAAGTACCGTGGGCGCCACGCTGCGTCTGACCAACATCAATCAGGATACGGTCAAGCCTGACGACATCCTCGTCGGCGACGCGCGCGAGCAGCGGGTCGGTATGTTCCTGGTGGATCGTTGGCAGGCGACGGAACGTCTGAAGGTCGAAGGGCAAATCTACGGCGAGTGGTATTCGGAAACCGATACCGACTGGGCGGCGCGGTTGGGCACCGCCTATGCGCTCGATGCGGAGGGCCGTCACCTGCTGCGTTTCGGCGGCGCCAAATCCTATCGCACGCCGTTGGCAGCCCTGCGCGAGGTGTCGACAACACGGCTGGGCGGGGTGGTCCGGCTTTTTCCCGGTTCGGATCTCAAGAACGAGGAAATCTGGTCCCTGGAAGGCGGGTATTCCACCCGGCTCAGCGAGACGGCCACGTTTCGGCTGGACACCTATTACCAGGAATACCAGGAGTTGATTGGCTTTCGGAGTCCAGCCTCCGGCCAGTACGTCGCCGAAAATTTGGGGCCGGCCGACGCCTATGGCTGGGAGTCGGAGTTGGCCCTCCACGGCGCGTTCTACAAGATGTCGTTCTGGTACGCGTACAACTACTTCGCGCCGCAGGACCGCTCCGGGCAAATCGATCCAGACGGAGAGGTTCGGGCCTTCCTGCCGGCCCGGCACAAGGCCGGCGCGACGCTGCGGTTCTTCCTGCCCGACGATTGGACGGTCAATCTCAACTACAAGCACAGCACGTTCACGGACGGCACACACGGCCCCTGGGGCGGTGACGTGCCGCAATTCGACCGGCTCGATCTGACGCTAACGCGGCCCTTCAAGCTGGGCAAGGCCGACGGGGAACTGCTGCTGGGGATCAGCGACCTCTTCAACGACACCGAGCAACTCGTGAGCGATCAGGGGTCGGTGGCGTACCAGCACGAGACGCCGGGGCGGACCTTCTTCGCCAGACTGGCCCTGCGGTTCTAACGCGGTCGATCCACGCCTGAGGCGTGGCGCTTTTCATTTCTGTCCGACGACCCCATCACGCGCCGGTGGCACGGTTCCTGCAGATCCCTCAGGGCCATTGCGCCTATCGTCCGGCCTCCCCGGTGACCGTGAGGGAATCCCACCTCGATTATCGGAGCCCTCGCTTGGGCCAGAGGGGCTCTTGCACCGGCCGGAGAAGCCATTTCGACTGGAATCCACGCTCGAAGAATGGTATAATGAGAGGGTTCGTCGGAGGGTCGGGAGAGGTATGGAGATGGGTGACCAAGCGTTTTTGGGGCGGTCTTCCGGGGGCCGGTGCCAGCGGCGACGATTGAATGAAGCAGCGGTTTCTGTTATCATAGATGCCTGATCGAGATAAAGGCATAGGAGGAAGGATTTCGGTATGGACAGACTCATTGCGGTGTTGATGGTTTCTGTTCTGGTCATTCCCTGTTCGGCTGCTGTGATCGTTGTTGATCGAGGCGGGTCGGGCGACTATCAAACCATCCAGCAGGCCCTGAATGAATCGCAGGATGGCGATGTCATCGTGGTCAAGCCGGGCAGGTATGCCGAGCAGGTAGGTTTCAACGGCAGACGCGTCACCGTGCGGAGCGAGGACCCGGACGACCCGGCGGTCGTCGAAGCGACGATCATTGCCGCGGATTCCGGACACAGCGTGTTCTTCGATTTTGGCGAGGGGGCCACGTCGGTGCTGGAGGGATTCATGATCACCGAACGCGGGATCTTCTGCGCCGGCAGCTCGCCAACGATCTCCAAGAACGTGATACGTGATTGCGCCGGAATGGGTATTGCCGGGGAAAGCGACGCGGCCCCGACCATTGTGAGCAACAGTATCATCGGCAATGGACAGGAAGGCATCAACGGCTGCGACGGCCTGATTCAGGGCAACACCATTTCCCTCAACGGCGGGGGCGGGCTGGCGTATTGCAACGGTCCCATTCGCGATAACATGATCTCGGACAACAACCTGGAAGGCATCTACGTGGGCAACGGCGTGATCGAGAGAAACATGATCGCGCGGAACGGTGCGGGTCTGGGGTACTGCAGCGGCCTGGTCCAAGACAATCGCATCACCGACAATGGCGACGGCGGTGGGCTGTACTTCTGCAACGGCCAGATCATTGGCAACACGATCGTCGGCAACGTGGCCGTGACCCGAGGCGCGGGCCTGTTCAGTTGTGGCGGGACGATTATGAACAACGTTATCGCCGGCAACCGTTCCGAAGGAGACGGCGGCGGGCTGTACGACTGCGATGAACTGATCTGCAACAACACGATCGTGGGCAACGTTTCGGCCACCCGGGGTGGAGGCATGAGTCAATGTGACGCCATGGTCTGCAACAACATCATCGCGTACAACGTGGCCACGTTGGCCGGGGGTATCTTCGGACCGTCCGACAGCACCTACAACGTGTTTTGGCTCAACGAGGGCGGGAATTTTGGTGGGGGCGCCATCTCCGGCCAGGGCGACCTGGTCGCCAATCCGCGCTTTGCCGAAGACGGTGTCTGGAACAGTGACATCTGGCTCGATGGCGACTACCATCTGAAATCCGAGACAGGACGTTGGGACGCCAGGGCCAGGCAGTGGGTCGTGGACGAACTGACCAGTCCGGGTATCGATGCGGGCGATCCGGGGTCGAACTGGATCGACGAGTTGTGGCCGCACGGCCGGCGCATCAACGTCGGGGCTTACGGGGGCACCCCCCAGGCCAGTTGGTCGTCGTCCGACGTGGGGTTGGCAGAGGACCTGAACGCTGACGGGGATATTGGCCTAGCCGATCTGGAACGATTCGCCGCGGCTTGGCTCGCGTCGGGATATCTGGAGGCGGCTGATCTGCAGCGCGACGGTTCGGTGGATTTCGGTGACTTTGCGCTGCTGGCCTTGGTATGGCGCGCGGCCCCACCGGCGCCGACGCCACCGGATCCCAACCCGATGACCTGGGCGACCGAGCCCTACGGAACCGGTCCATTCTCGGTGGCGATGGTGGCGACGATTGCTGAATCCACGGATGGCACCGGGGTCGAGTACTATTTCGAGAACGCTTTCGATCCGAGCATGGCCAGTGGCTGGTTGACCTTCCCTGGTGGCCGGGAGCCGCGCTGGGAGGTGACGGAGCTTTCGCCGCGCACCGCTTACTGGTTCCAGGTCAAAGCCCGCAACCGGGGAAATCTGCTGGAAACGGATTGGTCACAGCGCGTCAGTGGCATGACCCAGGCCGAGGATTATGTGGCCCCGACCCCGAACCCGATGACCTGGGAGACCGAGCCCTACGGTTCGGCGCCCGGGACCCTGCGCATGGTGGCTACCGAGGCCGTCGATCCCAGCGGCGTCGAATACCGATTCGAGTGCACGTCGCATCCGGAATACTCCAGCGGCTGGCAGGACAGTCGAACTTACGAGGTCGACTCGGTTCCGTCGGGGCTCTATACATTCAAGGTCCAGGCACGCGACAAGTCGCCCGTCCAGAACACCACGGTCGCTTCCTTGCAGGCCACCGCCGACCTGGAAGGGCCGACGCCGGACCCGATGGAGTGGGACGTCGAACCCTATGAGGTCAAGCTGGGCAACGACCTCCAGTACGGGGCCACGATGATTGCCGCCGAGGCAAGCGACCGTCAGGAAGATGTCGAGTACTTCTTCTGGTGCACGACGGAATCGGGCTTCAACAGCGGCTGGCAGAGCGAGCGGGAATACACGGTGTTGGTGGGACGTCCCTACCAGCGGCACCGCTTCCGGGTGAAAGCCCGGGATACGTCGCCCAGTCACAACGAAACGGGCTGGTCGTCCGAAGGCATGTCACAGTAGTGAGGCGGTTCACAGCCATGAACGCAGGACATTGGGAACACTACTCGCATCCGGCGGACATGGGCATTCGCGGGTTCGGGCCGACGCGGGAGGAGGCGTTCGGCCAGGCGGCGCTGGCAATGACCGCGATTGTCGTGGATCTGGCGAAGGTCCAGGCCGACAAAGCGGTTCAGATCGTCTGTGAGGACGATGACGACGAGATGCTCTTCTGGTACTGGCTCAGCGCCGTGCTCTTCGAGATGGGGCTGCGCCGCATGGTGTTCAGCCGTTTCGAGATCCAGGCCTACAAAGGCGGGCTGAAGGCCACTGCCTGGGGCGAGCCCGTGGATGTGGAAAAGCACCAGCCGGCGGTGGAGGTCAAAGCGGCCACCTTTGCGGATCTGAAGGTGGCCCGCGACGGCGCCGGCATGTGGATGGCTCAATGTGTGGTGGATGTCTAGGCAAGGAGCGTGCGGCATGTATGCCGAGAAGCTGAAACGGAAGTCAGTGTGCCAGTGGACCATCGAGCCGTTCGGGACCATGCGCGTGCCGATCAACGTCTTTGCCGACGAGACGCTCGTCAAGGACATGGACGAGCAGGTCTACCGTCAGGCGGCCAACGTGGCGGCCTTGCCCGGCGTGGTCAAGGCCTCGTGCGCCATGCCCGACGCCCACTGGGGGTATGGTTTTCCGATCGGGGGCGTCGCCGGCTTCGATCCGGACCAGGGAGGCATCATCTCGGCCGGAGGGGTGGGGTTCGATATCGCCTGCGGCGTCCGCGCTCTGACCACAGGTGTTTGCTACGACGACATCGAACGCTGCAAAGAATCCCTGGCCTCTCTCCTGTCCAAGCGGATTCCCGCCGGCGTGGGTAGTCGAGGCAAGCTGGAACTGTCACCCAGTGAAATGGACGATATGCTCACCGGCGGCGCCGAGTGGGCCGTCTCCCGTGGCTATGGCCATCGGGCGGATCTGGTACGCATCGAAGAGCGCGGCAGGATGGCCGGCGCCGAGCCCCGTTTCGTCTCGGATCATGCCAAACAGCGGCAGAAAGACCAGGTGGGCACGCTCGGTTCGGGCAACCACTATCTCGAAGTGCAGCGGGTCGCAGCGCTGTACGACGAGGCGATCGCGGACGCGTTCGGTTTGGCCCTGAACGACGTCGTCGTCAGCATTCACTGCGGCTCGCGGGGATTGGGCCATCAAGTGGCGACCGATTTCCTGCCTCGCATGATCAAGGCGGCTCAGAGCGAGGGAATCGAGCTGCCCGAGAAGGAACTGGCCTGCGCCCCGATTCGGTCCGACCTGGGCAAACGCTACTACGGCGCCATGAACGCGGGGATCAATTGCGCCGTGGCCAATCGACAGGTGCTGACGCACCTGGTCAGGCAGGTGTTTGCCGATCTGCTGCCCACAGGCGATCTGAAGCTGCTCTACGACGTCTCGCACAACACCTGCAAGGTCGAGGAACACTCCGTCGACGGCCAGGCGAGAAAGCTCTACGTCCATCGCAAGGGGGCCACGCGGGCGTTCGGCCCGGGCCATCCGGCGTTGCCTGACGATCTCCAGAAGACCGGCCAGCCCGTCCTCATCGGCGGGACCATGGGCACCGCGTCCTACATTCTGACCGGGACTGAGAAGGGGATGGCCCTGTCGTTCGGCTCATGCTGCCACGGGGCCGGCCGGGCCATGAGCCGCAAGCAGGCGGCCAAACGCTGGCATGGCAAGGACGTCGTCAGACACCTCTCCCAGAAGGGCATCGTCATCAAAGGGACCTCGCTCCGCGGCGTGGCCGAAGAGGCCCCCGGCGCCTATAAGGATGTCACTGTCGTCGTCGATGCCACCGAGAAAGCTGGCCTGGCCAGGAAGGTCGCCCGCCTCGAACCGCTCATCTGCGTCAAAGGTTGAGCAGGACGAATCATGATCCCCGCCTGCGCGGGGACAAGCTCGCCCCTACCCCGTGTAGTCTCCCGGTCAAAATCCTGGATGGCCTTGCTGAGGCCCAGCGGGCGCGTTAGAATCCAGGCCCATGTCATCAATGATGTAGGGGTGGCGCGTACGTCGCCCCTACCTGACGAAGGAAAGGAGCATCGCCATGCCAACACGCCTGACAGTACTGATAATCCCCTTTCTCCTGATATTCAGCGCCGCGCTGGCCGCCGAGCCGCTGGCGACGTTCACCGTGCACGCGGGTGATTCGGATCGCATCGACACCCCCGTCTCGGCGCCCCTGGCAGATGTGCCCGAGGGGATACCGTGGCGACTGGAGGAGGTCAAGGGGTCCGAACGCGTCTCTGTGCCGGCCCAGATCGAGCCCGGCGCAACCCCGAAGCTCTGGTGGGTCCTCTCGGGCACGACCAAGGCCGGCGCGACGCGCGTCTTCGAGTTGGTCTCGGGGGCGGCCCCGACGGTTGCGGGCATTGACGTCACCAAGAACGACACGTTTCTCCAGATGAGCCAGGGCGCGGCCAACATTCTGCGGTATCAGCACGCCGTCATGCCGCTGCCGGACGAGTTGGGCAACATGCCCGAGGCCAAGCGGCGGCTCTACGCTCGCAGCGGCTTCATCCATCCCCTCTGGTCACCCCAGGGCACGGTGATGACCGACATTCATCCGCCGGACCATTTCCATCATATGGGGCTCTGGATGCCCTGGACGCATACCCAGTTCGAAGGCAAACGCGTCGATTTCTGGAACGTCGGTGACGGCACCGGGACGGTGCGTTTCGCAAAGCACCTCGGGACGACTGAAGGCCCGGTCTACGGCGGCTTCCAGGTCGAACAGGAACACGTCGCCCGCCAGACCTCCAAAGGCGAGCAGGTCGTCCTCAAGGAAGTCTGGGACGTGCGGGCCTACAACGTGGGCGGGCCGCAGCAAGGCTATTGGCTGATCGACTTCAAATCCACGCAGCGCTGTGTGGCCGACAGCCCCCTGATTCAGGAGCAGTATCGCTACGGCGGGTTCGGCTATCGCGCCGCGCGGCAGTGGAAGAGCGAGAACGCCGCCTACCTGACCAGCGAGGGCAAGACGCGCAAAGACGGGCACGCCACTCGGGCCCGCTGGTGCGACACGTCCGGAAAAATCGACGAATGGGAGGGTGTCACCTTCTATGGCCACCCGCAGAACTTCCAGCACCCTGAGCCCATGCGGATCTGGCCCGGGTACGACCAGAACATCTTTTTCAATTTCTGTCCGTCCCAGGCGACTGAGTGGGAGATGAAACCGGGCGAAGACCACGTCTTCCGCTACCGCATGTATGTCCACCAGGGCAAGGTCGATGTGGATGTGGCCGAACGCGTCTGGAACGACTACGCCAATCCGCCGCAGGTCGAGGCCTCGTTCGCGCGACCGGACAATGCTGTGGTGTTGTTCGATGGACGCGACTTCGCCCACTGGCAGCGCGAAGGGGGTGGCGAGATCGACTGGCAACTGGCCGACGGGACGATGCAGATCGTGCCGGGGTCGGGGAACCTCATCACCAAGAAGCCGGTCAAGGATTTCGTGCTGCACGTCGAGTTCAAGGTCCCGCAACTTCCGCCGGATGTGAGAGGCCAGGGACGAGGCAACAGCGGTGTCTACATCCAGCAGCGCTATGAAGTGCAGATCCTCGATTCCTACGGGCTCGAGCCCAAGAACAACGAATGCGCCGGCATCTACAAATTCAAGGCGCCCGATAAAAACGTTTGTAAGAGGCCAGGGCAGTGGCAAACCTACGACATGCGCTTCCAGGCCGCCCGGTTCGAGGGCGCCAAGAAGGTCGCCAACGCCCGCATCACGCTCTATCACAACGGCGTGCTGGTCCACGACGACGTCGAGATTCCCAATAAGACCGGTGCGGGCAAACCCGAAGGGCCCAACCCGTTGCCGATTCGTCTCCAGGACCATAACAACGCCGTGACCTTCCGCAATATCTGGATCGTGCCCTTGGACTGATGAGGGATGGTGAATTAATAATGAAAAGGAGCAGAGCATGAGAATCGCTGGCTGTATGATCGCCGTGGTAGCATTGTCGGTGGGTATCCTGAGTTCAGCTCAGGGCGCCGAGGGTATGAGTTTTCAGGACAACGACGGCAAGTGGCTGGATGTCCTCTGCGATGGGACGCCGCTGCTGCGCTTCATGACCGATTACGATCCGTCGACGCCGCAACGGCGCTTCGAGACCTACAAGCCGTTCCTGCACGTGTACGACGGCGCGCAGCGGCTGACCAACGGGCCGGACGGCGAAAGCCAGTATATCGCCGACCAGATCCGCTATCCGCACCATCGTGGCATCTTCATCGGCTGGAACAAACTGGCCTGCGCAGGCAAAAGCTACGATCTCTGGCATATGCCCAACGTCGCCCAGGTGCACAAAGGCTTCGTGAAGACAAAGGCCAAGGGCAAGGCCGCCGAGTGCGTGGCCATAGTCTTTTGGAACGACCCGGAAGGCCAGCCGTTGCTCGTGGAACGGCGCAGCATTACCGCGCAGAAGCTCGAGGCGCCCGCCATCGTGCTGCTGGATTTCGAAACCGAATTGATTGCAATCCGCGGCGACGTGGAGCTCAAGGGCGACCCCGAGCATGCGGGCGTACAATACCGCCCCCACAACGATGTCGCCGCCGGTGGCCCCGACGTCAAGGCGAAGTACCTGTTCCACGCCGAGGGGATCGACCCACACAAGGACAAGGATCTGCCCTGGGTGGCGCTGTCGTACGGCCTGGCGGGGAAGCGCTACACCGTGCAGCACATGAATCACCCGGACAACCCGAAAGGCACGCGCTACTCGGCCTACCGCGACTACGGCCGCTTTGGCGCCTTCCCCGTGGCCACGATCAGGACCGACCAGCCCCTGACCCTGCGCTACCGCTTCCGAATCGCCCGCGGCGACCTGCCTACCCGCGAAACCCTCGCCGCCCAATACGCGGAACTCGTATCGCTGCCCTAGGACCACGGCAAGCGCTTTTCAGATATGAAGGAGTATCGGTGTTATGAAGCGAACAATCATTCTGGCGACTGTTCTGTGCCTCACGGTGGCTCCGGCAATAACCTTCGCCAAGTACGAGGCGAAGTGGGAATCGCTGGACGCGCGGGCGACGCCGCAGTGGTGGACGGATGCGAAGTTTGGGATCTTTATTCATTGGGGCGCCTATTCGGTCCCGGCCTGGTCGGTGCGGGGGCAGTATTCGGAGTGGTACTGGCGGCGGGTCATGGGCGATAAGGCCAAGAATGGCCCCTGGTGGCAGTATCACGCGGAGACTTATGGGACCGACTTTCCCTATGCCGACTTCGCGCCGATGTTCAAGGCCGAGCTGTTCGACCCCGATCAGTGGGCCGAGGTCTTCCGCAAGTCCGGGGCCAAGTACGTTGTGCTCACTTCGAAGCATCACGACGGGTACTGCCTCTGGCCCAGCGCCGAGGCGAACAAGAGTTGGGGCCGGCCCTGGAACTCCGTGGACATCGGCCCACGCCGTGACCTGCTGGGCGACCTGACCGAAGCCGTGCGCGACAAGGGTCTGAAGATGGGCTTCTACTATTCGCTGTACGAGTGGTACAACCCGCTCTGGCTGGCGGACCGCAAGCTCTACGTGGACAAGCACATGTTCCCGCAGTTCAAGGACGTCGTGACCCGCTACAAGCCCTCAGTGATCTTCTCCGACGGGGAATGGGACATGACTGCCGAAGATTGGCGCAGCGAAGAGTTGCTCGCCTGGCTGTTCAACGAGTCCCCCTGTCGCGACGACGTGGTGATCAACGACCGCTGGGGCAAGGGCATCCGCCACAAGCACGGCGGGTACTACACCACCGAGTACGGGGCGGGTCTGGCCGGTGCGAGCCATCCGTGGGAAGAGAATCGCGGCATGGGCCATTCATTCGGCTATAGCCGGACGGAGCCACTTTCCGACTACAAATCCGCCCGCGAGATGATCCTGATGCTGATCGACCTGGTCAGCCGCGGTGGCAATCTGTTGCTGGACATCGGCCCCGACGGCGACGGGACGATCCCCGTCATCATGGAGGAGCGGCTGCTCCAGATCGGCGCTTGGCTCGACGTCAATGGCGAGGCCATCTACGGCACGCAGCCCTGGCGCAAGATGGTCCAGTGGACCGAGGGCAAACGCCCGGACGTGGGCTACGGGGGCGAATACAAGGTCAAGTACGACATCGCCGAACTGACGGGCCCGCCGACGGGGGACAAAGCGGTCATCGAGGTCTTCTTCACCGCCAAGGGCGACACGCTGTACGCGATTACGCCCCGCTGGCCCGGAAAAGAGCTGATCATCGAGGATATTGAGATTTCGCCCCAGACGGCTGTAACGATGCTCGGCGCTGCGCAATCCGTTTCCTGGCAGCAGTCTGGCCGCAAAGTGGTGATTCAGGTCCCCGAACTGTCCGTGGACGAGGTGCCTTGTAAGTACGCCTATACGTTCAAGATAACGCACGTCAAATAAGCGACAGCGGCGGCCCGACGACGGGATTTGAACGGAAATTGCGTTGCCTGTGCACTTTGAGCCGGTATAATGGCACTCTTTGGATGCGGCCTGGGAAGGCGCATTTCTTGCCTTGCGGTGCGAGTTCACTCAGAGCAAGGGGTGCAGCCCGGAGCCCGTGTTGCGTCGGCATCGCAGGCAATAATGAGCCGATCGTGAGCGTTTTCTCCTGGAGAAAGGAATCGCTTTTGGCAAGAGCTTCAAATAGGAATGCATAAGGAGGTAACTGAGATGGCTAGACCTGTCACACTTTTCACCGGACAATGGGCAGACCTGCCGCTGGAGACCTTGGCGAAGAAGGCGGCTGGTTGGGGGTACGACGGCGTGGAGCTGGCCTGCTGGGGCGATCATTTCGAAGTCGACAAGGCCCTGGCCGACGACGGTTACTGCAAAGCCAAGCGCGAGTTGCTCAAGAAGTACAACCTGGAAGTGTATGCCATCTCGACCCACCTGACCGGCCAGGCGGTGTGCGACAACATTGACGAGCGTCACAAAGCCATCGTTCCGCCGGACGTGTGGGGTGATGGGGAGCCTGAGGGTGTCAAGAAGCGGGCCGCCCAGAGCGTGATTGACGCGGCCAAAGCCGCCAAGAAGCTCGGCATCAAGATCGTCAACGGATTTACCGGCAGCTCCATCTGGCACCTGCTGTACTCGTTCCCGCCGGCCTCGCCCGAGATGATTCAGGCCGGTTACGATGACTTCGCCAAGCGCTTCACGCCGATCCTCGATGCGTTCAAGGCCGAAGGGATCAAGTTTGCCTTGGAAGTGCACCCGACGGAAATCGCTTTCGACATCGCCTCGGCCCAGCGGGCTATCGACGCCGTCAAGGGCCATGAATGCTTCGGGTTCAACTACGACCCGAGCCACCTGGGCTATCAGGGCGTCGACTATGTGAAGTTCATCCGCACCTTCTCCGATCGCATCTTCCACTGTCACATGAAGGACGTCTGGTGGGGACACGGGGATGGCACCGTGGGCGTTTTCGGCGGCCATACGGAATTCGCCGATCCGCGCCGGTACTGGGATTTCCGTTCGATCGGACACGGCGACATCAACTTCGAAGAGATTATCGTCGCCCTCAACGATATCGGCTATCAGGGCCCGCTCTCGATCGAGTGGGAAGACAGCCGGATGGATCGTGAGCACGGGGCCGAAGAGGCCTGTGCGGCGGTCAAGAAGTTCGACTTCAAGCCCTCTGAGATTGCCTTCGACGGGCAGTTCGACAGATAAGCAGAGCAGATTTTCGAGAGGCCTGGACGCCCGCAAGCGTCCAGGCCTTCTCGGTTCCAGGAGAAGCAGCATGAGCATCAGGCGCAACGCAACACGGCGCCAGTTCCGGAGGAGGACGGAGAGAACACCCGGCTCATTTCATTTCCAGGATCGAGGGGACCCTTGAGAATCGCAGTGGCGCACGGATGGGGGAAACGTGATGGAGAGCCCTGCAACACCCATGAAACACGACAAAAGGCCAAACGAATGACAGCGATGCACATCAATCGACGTAATTTCATCAAGGCCGCCGCTGGGACGGCCACTGCCGTGGCGGGATTTCCCTACATCGTTCCGTCTTCAGTATTCGCCCAGGGCGGGCAGACCCCGCCAAGCGAACGCATCACTCTGGGCTTCATCGGTTGCGGCAAGCAGAGCCAGCACCTGACGCGCTCGTTCCTGAATTCGCCCGGTACGCACGTGGTCGCGGCCTGCGACGTCGATCGCCTCAAACTGGAACGAAACCAGAAGATCGTCGAAGACTATTACGCCGGCAAGAATGGCGGGTCCTATAAGGGCTGCGATACCACCGGTAATTTCCGCGAGATCCTGGCCCGCGACGACATCGACGCGGTCGTGATCTCGACGCCCGACCATTGGCATGCGGCCATGGTCATCGCCTCGGCCACCGCGGGAAAAGACATCTATTGCGAAAAACCGTTGTCGCAGACGATCGCCGAGGCACGGGCGATGGTCAACGCCGTGCGGAAATACGATCGCATCTTCCAGACCGGCAGCATGCAACGCTCCGACTGGCATTTCCGCCTGGGCTGCGAGTTGGTGCGCAATGGCTACATTGGAGAACTCAAGCACGTCACCGTCGGTATTGGCGGACCGCCTGCCGACGAGCCGTTGCCCGCGCAGCCCGTGCCCGACTATCTCGACTGGGACAGTTGGCTCGGGCCGGTCATGTGGCGACCCTACAACGCCGAGCTGTCGCCGCACATCAGCAAGGACATCTTCCCGCACTGGCGCAACCACAGCGAGTTTGGCGGTGGCGGCATGACCGACTGGGGCGCCCACCATTTCGACATCGCCCAGTGGGGTATGGGCATGGACGAGAGCGGGCCCGTCGAGATCATTCCGCCCGACGGCAAAGACGTCAAAGTGCTCACCTACCAATACGCCACGGGCGTCACGATGACCCGTGACAGTGCCAACGGCGTGCTGTTTACCGGAACCAAGGGCAAAGTTGAAACGAATCGCGGCCATTTGAAGACCTGGCCCGACGAGTTGAAGGACGTCAAGCTTGGTCCCAACGAGACGCATCTCTACGAGAGCAAGAACCACTACGTGGACTGGCTGGACGCCATTCGCGAGCGAACCAAGCCCGTCTGTGACATCGAGACCGGATGCCGTTCGGTGACGGTTTGTCACCTGGGCAACCTCGCCTACAAGCTGCAAAGGCCCTTGAAGTGGGATCCCGAGCAGGAGGTGTTCGTGGGCGACGAAGAGGCGAATCGCCTGCTGTCGCGGGCTTACCGCAGTCCGTGGCGGATCTAGGGAACAGGCGGGCAGGGTGATGGGCAAGACTGGCTGAAAGGGCATAAGCCATGACCGAGAGTAACAAGATGAACAGACGTGGGTTCCTAAGGGCCGCGTCCGGCGTGGCCGCTGGCGCGGTGGCATTTCCCTATATCGTGCCCTCGGCGGTGCTCGGTGCCGGCGCACCGAGCGGCAAGATCACGATGGGCTGCATCGGGGTCGGCTCGCAAGGCACGGGCAACATGAACGGGTTCCTCAACAAGAGCGACGCCCGCGTGCTGGCCGTTTGCGACGTCGACAAAGGCCATCGCGAGGCGGCCAAGCAGCGGGTCGACGACGAATATGGCAATTCCGACTGTGCGACCTATCACGACTTCCGCGAGCTGATCGCCCGCGACGATATCGACGCCTTGTCGCTGGCGATGCCCGACCACTGGCATGCGATTCCTGTGATCGCGGCCGCCCGGGCGGGCAAAGACATGTACGGCGAGAAACCGCTGGCCCGCACGATCCATGAGGGCCGGGCGATGGTCGAGGCGGTCCAGCACTACGATCGCATTTGGCAGACCGGTAGCTGGCAGCGTTCCGTGGAGCATTTCCGCCGGGCGTGCGAACTGGTGAGAAACGGCCGGATCGGCAAGGTCAGCACCGTCGAGGTAGGCCTGCCCACCGGTGGCGGCACGGGTACTCCCCCGGTCTCACCCGTTCCGGAAGGCCTGGATTGGAATTTCTGGCTGGGACCGGCTCCCTGGCGGCCCTTTAGGAAATACAGCGGACGCGCCCCGCACTGGGATTGGCGCTGGATCATGGACTATTCCGGCGGCCAGCTCACCGACTGGGCCGGCCATCATATCGACATCGCCCACTGGGGGCTCGGGCTGGATCGCACCGGTCCCGTGGAGATCGAGGGCCAAGGTGAGTATCCCCGCGATGGCATTTACGACGCACCGACGCAGTACAAGTTTGTCTGCACCTACGCCAACGGCATCGTGATAACCGTCGCCAACGACAGGCAGGTACCGAAAGGTATGGGGACCTGCTGGTACGGCGAAAAGGGTTGGATTCACGTCAGTCGCGGCGGACTGAACGCCAGCGATCCCAAGATCCTCGAAGAGGTGATTGGCCCCAACGAGACCAGGCTCTATGAGAGTCGCGACCATCAGCAGAACTTCCTCGATTGCGTCAAGAGTCGGGAGGAAACGATCACGCCCATCGACATCGCGTACCGCTCCATCAGTGTCGGGCACCTGGGCGAGATCGCGATGCTCCTGGGACGCAAGGTCCACTGGGACCCGGAGAAGCTGGAATTCAAGAATGACGACGCGGCCAATCGCCTCCGTTCGAGGTCGATGCGCAGCCCGTGGACACTTTAGACTTAACAACAGCGCCCGCTCTGCGAGCAGCAGAAGGTGGGGGAGTGAAACGAACGAAAGGAGCCAAGATGATTGAGAGACTGAAAGCCGTGTGCGTTGCAGTGCTTCTCTGTGCGGTCCTGATGGCCTCCCCGGTGGTGGCCCAGGAGTTCAAGTACCCGACGGCCGCAGAAATCCAGAAGATGGAAGCGGCCATGCCCAATGAAGCGGTGGTCAAGCCGGCGGCGCCGCGCCGCATGCTCGTGATCGATCGCTGCGAGGGCTTCAAGCACAGCAGCGTTCCGTTTTGGGACAAGGCGCTCCAGATCATGGGCGAGAAGACCGGGGCTTTTTCGGTGGTCATCACTGACGATCTGAACATGCTCAAACCCGACGTGCTCGGCCAGTTCGACGCCGTGTGTTTCAACAACACGACGCACCTGAAGCTGAGCCCGGAGACCACGCCGGAACTGTGCAAGAGCCTCATGGATTTCATCAAGGGCGGCAAGGGCATCGTGGGCATCCACGCCGCGACGGACAACTTCTACGATTGGCCTGAGGCCATGGAGATGATGGGTGGCAAGTTCACCGGTCACCCCTGGACCAGCGGCGGGACCTGGGCCTTCAAGATCGACCAACCCGACCATCCGCTCATGGTGCCGTTCGAGGGCCAGGGCTTCAAGATCAGCGACGAGATCTACCGGACCGACCCGCCGCTCTATTCCCGCGACAAGGCGCTGGTGCTGATGAGTCTCGATTTGAGCGATGAGGCCACCAAGAACGCCAAGGGCGTCCGCGAGGGCGATGAGGACACCGGGATCAGTTGGATAAAGACCTGGGGCAAGGGACGCATGTTCTACTGCTCGCTGGGGCACAACCACGACATCACCTGGACCCCGCCTATCCTGGAGCACTACCTGCGCGGGATTCAGTTTGCCATGGGTGATCTCAAAGTCGATACGACCCCGCAGCCGGCAGCGCAGGGTTCGGAGATGGACCAACTGCTCGCCCAGGTCAAGGCGTACGATTTCGGGGACAGCCGCGAAGGTCTGACGAAGCTCAGCGACATGATTCGCCAGACCTATGGCGAGGGTGACGCATTGAAGGAGATCGAGAAGGCCCTGGTGGGCGTGCTGGAGTCCGACGCGAAATATGCCGGCAAGCAGTATGTCTGCCGTGAACTGAGCATCATCGGGACCGACCAGTCGGTGCCCGTGCTGGGCACGATGCTGACCGACGAGAAGCTCTCGGACATGGCCCGCTATGCCCTGGAACGCATCCCGGGCGAGGCCGCGGATAAGGCGCTCATCAAAGCGCTGCCCGAGGCGAAGGGCAAGGCCCAGATCGGGATCGTCAACACGCTGGGCGAGCGGGGTTGCCGTGCCGCGGCCGGTGCGGTTGCCAAGCTGACGGGCAGTTCGGATCAGTTGCTGGCCGGAGCGGCTATCGCCGCGCTGGGTAAGATTGGTGGGGCCGACGCCGCTGCGGCGCTGAGCGACGCCAAGAGCAGCGCTCCCGACAAACTCAAGATGACGGTCTACGATGCCTGCCTCAAGTGTGCCGATCAGATGGTGGCCGAGGGCCAGAGCGCCGAAGCCCGCAAGATGTATCAGTCGCTGTACACCACGCCCGGCGTGCCGCAACTGGTTCGTGCCGCGGCCCTGCGCGGGATGCTCAACGCCGCCAGCAGTGGCAACAAGTAAGACAGAGACGAGGTCGGCACGCTGACGTCGAAGGGATTTGATGCTCGCTTTGGGATGATGCATATGGTTTTGTCGCCGAGAAGGTTCTACTGGGTATGGATGGTCATGTTGGTCCTGGGATTGATCGGTCCGCTGGCCGAGCGAGTCGCAGCGCAGGACGAGATCATCAAGCTGGTGATCGACGAACTCAAGAGTGGCGATCCCGAACGCCAGACCGGCGCCATTGCTATCGTGCGTGACATCCCGGGTGAAACCATCACGAAGGCACTGGCCGATGAGATGCCCAACCTGGCGCCGGCGGTTCAGGTCCAGGTGCTCTCGGCGCTGGCCGACCGGGGTGACGCGAGCGCCATGCCCGCCGTGGTCGAAGCGAGCCAAGCCCAGGACGAATCCGTCCGCGTGGCGGCGTTGAAGACCATCGGCCAATTGGGCGACGTATCGAGCGTTCCTTTGCTCGCCGAGCGTGCGGCCCAGACGCGCGGCGCCGAACAGAAGGCGGCGCGGGACGGTCTCTATCGCCTTCGCGGCACGGAGATCGGCACGGCCATTCTGGAGCGTCTCCCTTCGGCGCAGGCCGCCGTGAAAGTCGAGTTGATTCGCGCTATCGGCGAACGCAACATCACGCAAGGGGTGGAGGCTTTGCAGCAGGCCACCCAGGATGCGGATCGCAAGGTGCGGCGGGAATCTTTCAAAGTGCTGAAGGTGGTGGCCGGGCCCGAACAATTGCCGATGCTGGTCGATCTCGTGCTGAACCTGGCGAGCGAGTCGGATCGCAGTGAAGCCGAGAAAACGGTCGCGGCCGTGGCGCATAAGATCGAAGATCCCCAAGCCCAGGCCGCGGCGGTGCTGACGGTGCTGCCCAAGGTCAAGGACGTCAAAGACCGGGCGTCGCTGTTGCGTATCCTCGGTCGGATCGGTGACCCCGGCGCCTTGCCTGCGTTGCGGACCGGTTTAAACGATTCGGAGAAGACCATCCAGGATGCAGCGCTGCGGGCCCTGGCCGATTGGCCTACGCCGGAGCCGGTGTCCGATCTGCTCAAGATCGCTCAGAGCAGCGACAGCCCGGTGCACAAGATTTTGGCGCTGCGCGGTTTGGTGCGACTGCTGGGGCTCGACAGCGACCGGCCGGCGCAGGAAACGATCGAGCTGTTCAAGAAGGCGATGGATCTGGCGCCCAACGCGGCGGAAAAGAAACGCGTGCTTTCCGGCCTGGGCCAGGTGGCGACGCTGCCGGCTCTGGAGATGGCCGTGGCATATCTCAAGGACAACACGCTGACGCTGGAGGCCGAATCGGCGGTCGTGCGCATCGCGCGAACGCTCGGGGCCGAGAAGCCCGCGCCTTGCACGGACGCGCTCGGTAAGGTGATCGCGAACACGAAGAACGAGACGATTCGCGAGCAGGCGCAAGAACTGGTCAATCAGCTCAAGGGTGGGCAAGTCGCGCCGAAGTAGCGGCTGGAGTCGTGTCGCAGGAGGCAGAGCCTGCGACCGGTGGTCCGCCGAGCGATGGATCCTCTGTCAAGCAAGTGCCAACAGGATGACATTGTAAAGGAACGCAAAAATGGAAAGGACGAACGCACGCGAGCAGAGCACGAGGCTCTCTCGGCGGGATTTCATGGGAACGGCGGCTGCGGCGCTGGCGGCCGTGACCGTCGTGCCCCGGCACGTCCTGGGAGGCGCCGGCCATACGCCGCCCAGCGAGAAGCTCAATATCGCCGGCGTCGGGGTGGGCGGCATGGGCCAGAACAACGTCCGGGCCTGCGGCAGTGAGAACATCGTGGCTTTGTGCGACGTCGATTCGAAGTATGCGGCCGGCGTGTTCCAGAGGTATCCCAAGGCCCGCACCTGGACCGACTACCGCAAGATGCTCGACGAGCAGAAGGATATCGAAGCGGTCATCGTGGCGACGCCCGACCATACCCACGCCGTGGTGGCCATGGAGGCGATGAAGCGGGGCAAGCACGTCTACGTGCAGAAACCGCTGACCCGCAGCGTCTACGAAGCCCGCATGCTGACCGAGGCCGCCCGTAAGTACAAGGTGGCCACGCAGATGGGCAACCAGGGCCACTCCTGTGACGAGGTGCGGATGATGTGTGAGTGGATCCAGGACGGCGCCATCGGCGACGTGCACGAGGTGCACTGCTGGACGAACCGTCCCGTGTGGCCGCAGGGCATCGGTCGCCCGACCGATACGCACCAGGTGCCCGATACGCTCGATTGGGACCTCTGGATCGGCCCGGCACCGATGCGGCCTTACCATCCGACGTATCTGCCCTTCAACTGGCGGGCCTGGATCGACTTCGGCGCCGGCGCGCTGGGCGATATGGGATGTCACGTGATGGACGCGGCCTTCTGGTCGCTGAAGCTCAAGTACCCCGTCAGCGTGCAGGCCAGCCATTCGTACGACGTGCAGAAGATGTGGACGCGGTTCGACAACAAAGAGACCTATCCGCGGGCCGAGGTCGTGCACTACGAGTTCCCGGCCCGCGACGGCATGGTCCCGGTCAAGCTGCACTGGTACGACGGCGGCATCCTGCCCGAGCGGCCGGACGACCTGGAGCCCGGACGCCGGATGCCCGAGAGCGGCTCGATCTTCGTCGGCGACAAGGGCAAGATCATGTGCGGGACCTACAGTGAGAACCTGCGGATCTTCCCGGAAACGAAGATGCGGGCGTACAAGCGTCCGCCGGCGCGGATCCCGCGCATTCCCGGCGGCAACGGCGGGCACGAGCAGGATTGGGTTCGCGCGTGCAAAGGCGGACCGGCCGCCAGTTCCAACTTCGATTATTCCGGCCCGTTCACTGAGACCGTCGTCATGGGCAACCTGGCCGTGCTCAACCCGGGCAAGAAACTGCTCTGGGACGGCGACGCCATGAAGGTGACCAACGACGAAGAGGCCAACGCCTACGTCAAACCGAAGTTCCGCGACGGATGGTCGCTGTAGAATAGAGATCGAACATTTGATTCACCAGAAGTAAAGGAGCCAAGCTCATGTCGAACATTTCACGTCGTCAATTTGTCAAAGGCGCCGCCGCGTTGGGCGCTGCCGCCACGGTCGCTTTTCCGCGTGTCATCCGGGCTCAGGGAATGAACGAGAAGCTCCAGGTGGGATTCATCGCGGTCGGCGGCCGGGCCGGGGCCCACACGGGCGCCGCGCACGGGGAAGGCTGTCAGTGCGTGGCCTTTGCCGAGGTCGATAAGACCCGTTGGGGCGGGGTTCTGGATAAGGACGGTTGGGGCAGTGCCAAGGGGTACACCGACTGGCGCAAGGTCTTCGAGAACCACGGCAAGGACCTTGATGTGGTCTTCGTGGCCACGCCGGACCACACCCACTTCGCCCCGGCGATGACCGCCGTCTCCATGGGCATCCATTGCTACACCGAAAAGCCGCTGACCTGGTCGGTGCGCGAAGCCCAGTTGCTGGCGAAGGCCTATGCAGCCAATCCGAAGGTCGTGACCCAGATGGGCAACCAGGGCCACGCCGGCAACGGCTGGCGCCAGGCATACGAATACGTCAAGGCCGGCGCCGTGGGCGAGGTCACCGAATTCCACACCTGGACGAATCGTCCGGTCTGGCCGCAGGGTGGCGATCGCCCCCAAGGCTCTGATCCGGTGCCCGCGACGCTGGATTGGGATGCCTGGATCGGCCCGGCCGCGATGCGTCCGTACAAGAAGGACGTCTACCATTCGTTCAAGTGGCGCGGCTTCGTCGATTTCGGCTCCGGCGCCCTGGGCGACATGGCCTGCCACACCACCGACGGCATCTACTCGATCATGGATCCGGGCTATGCCGCGACGGCCGAGCCGTATATCATGACCGGGCCCGTCACGGATATGTGGCCGGCCGGCATGATCGTCAAGAGCACCTACCGCGCCAAGAACGGTCGGCGCGGCTTCAAGACCTTCTGGTACGAAGGCAACGACGGCACCGGCAAGCCGCTCATGCCCGAGCCCCCCGAGGAGCTCAACAGCAGGGGCCGGCCGATGAATCTGCCGAGAACCGGTAATCTGATCTACGGCACCAAAGGCAAGATGCTGGTCGAAGGCGACTACTGGGAACGCGTGCGGTTGCTCCCTCTGGAGCGGCAACGCGATTTCGGCGAGCCGAAGAAGCTGCTCGAACGTTCGCCCGGCCATCACAAAGAGTTCTTCATGGCCTGCCGAGGCGAGAAGCCGCGTGAGTTCAGCCAGTCCAACTTCGGCTATGCCGGTCCGATGACCGCCAACATCCAGCTCGGCAACCTCTGCGCCCGGGCGGGCAAGAAGCTCGAGCTCAACGAAGCCGGTGAGATCACCAACGATGCGAAGATCAACGAACTGGCCTGGCGCGAGCCGCGCAACGGCTGGGGCCCGCTGGAGATGAAGGTCTAAGCGAAGGCCTGACAGGAAGTATGCTACCAGCCGGTAGGGTGGGCCGTGCCCGTCGCTGACTCGTTCGCGGCGTGTTCGGTCCACCCGACCCGGCTGCCAGATCCGGCGCAGTACAAGAGGTAAGACATGAAGAAGACGAAAACGAAAGCGAACCGTTGGTCTCGGCGCGAATTCGTCGGGGCGGCGGCCGCCGTGGCGGCGTTCACCTACGTGCCCAAGCACGTCCTGGGCCAGGCCGGCGGCAGTTCCGCCAACAACAAGCTCAACATTGCCGGCATCGGGGTGGGCGGTCGCGGCGCCAGTGACATCGACGGGGTCAGCAGCGAGAACATCGTGGCCCTCTGTGATGTCGATCTGAAGCGCGCCAGCGGCACCTTCAGGAAGCATCCGAACGCGAAAGTCTACCGCGACTTCCGCGTGATGCTGGAGAAGGAAGCCAAAAACATCGACGCGGTGGTCATCGGCGCCCCGGACCACATTCACGCGCCGGCCGCGATCATGGCCATGAAGATGGGCAAGCACGTCTATTGCGAAAAGCCCATGGCGCACACGGTCTACGAAGCCCGCCGCATGACGGAAGTGGCCGCCGAGACCGGCGTCGTGACGCAGATGGGCAACCAGGGCCACGCCGGCGAAGGCCTGCGGCTCTACTGGGAGTTCATCCACGACGGCGCGATCGGCACGGTGCGCGAGGTGCACGTCTGGAGCGACCGCGCCGGCACCAAGGAACGTCCCTGGTGGCCGCAAGGGATCGATCGGCCCGAAGGCAGCGTCCCCGTGCCGGACGGTCTCGACTGGGACCTCTGGCTGGGCCCGGCCCAGTGGCGACCCTTCGCGAAGTTCCCCAACGGTCGCGGTGGCGAGGCCACGTACGTGCCGTTCAACTGGCGCGGCTGGTGGGACTTCGGCTGCGGTGCCCTGGGCGACATGGCGGTCCACAATGCCGACCCGGCTTTCTTCGCTCTGGATCTGGATGCCCCGACGGCGGTCGAGGCCGAGACCAGCGAACTGAAAGACGAGACGCTGCCGATTTCGAACATCATTCGCTTCGAATTCCCGGCCAAGGGCAGCCGCCCGGCGGTCAAGATGACCTGGTACGACGGCGGCAATCTGCCCGAACGTCCGGCCGATCTGGAAGAAGGCCGCCGCATGGGTGGCAACGGCATTCTCTTCATCGGCGACAAAGGCAAGCTGATGGGTGGCAGCCACGCCGGGGTGCCGCGTCTGATTCCGGAAACGGCTATGAAGGACTACGGCAAGCCCCCCAAGACGCTGCCTCGTTCGCCCGGCCATCACGCCGAATGGATCGAGGCCTGCAAGGCGGGCGACCCCAAGGCGGCCAAGAGCGGTTTCTGGTACGCCGGTCCGTTTACCGAGTCGCTGCTCGTCGGCAACCTGGCGGTGCGGCTCCAGAAGCGCGTCGAATGGGATGCCAAAGCGATGCGCTCGCCCAATTGTCCGGAGGCGGACAACTACATCACCAAGTTCTATCGCGCCGGCTACACGATCATGTAGCCTGCGATCTGTGGCAAGGCACACGGGGCCTGCGCGATCAAGGGCGCAGGCCCTGTTTTCAAGGAGAACGCTCTTGAATGAAGCCACGACAACCGGTACGGGGGCGGGACAGCGAGCGGCCGGCAACAGGCCAATCGACAAATCAAGCAGCGACATGTCACGGCGTCAGGTGGTTGGCGGCCTGGCGGGCCTGGCCGCACTGACTGTTGTGCCGCGCCACGTCTTGGGAGGGGCCGGTCACACGCCTCCCAGCGAGAAGCTCAACATCGCCGGCATTGGCATTGGCGGTCGCGGGCAGGGCGATCTCCACGAGTGCGGCAGCGAGAACATCGTGGCGCTGTGCGATGTGGACCAGGCGTACGCGGGTAAGGTGTTTGCCACGTACCCGAAGGCCCGCAAGTGGACCGACTATCGCAAGATGCTCGACGAACAGAAAGACATCGACGCGGTGGTCATCGCCACGCCCGACCACACGCATGCCGTGATTTCCATGGCCGCCATCAAGCGCGGCAAACACGTCTATTGCGAAAAGCCCCTGGCCCATTCGATCTGGGAGTGCCGGCAGGTGGCCCAGGCGGCCCGAGAGGCCGGCGTCGCCACGCAACTGGGCAACCAGGGCCAGGCCTCCGAGGCCAACCGTCTGGTCTCCGAGTTCATCTGGGACGGGGCCATCGGTCCCGTGCATGAAGTGCACGCCTGGTCCAACCGGTACATTTCGCCCCGTGGCATCGGCCGACCCAAAGAGACACCGCCCGTACCCAAGACGCTGAACTGGGATCTCTGGCTGGGCCCGGCGAAACATCGACCGTACCATTCCTGCTATCTCCCGTTTAGCTGGCGGGGATGGTGGGATTTCGGCACCGGTGTCCTGGGTGATATCGGCTGTCACCAGCTCGATCCGGTCTTCCGCGCTCTGAAGCTGGGCTATCCGACCGCGGTCGAGGCCTGCTCCAGCGGCGTCAACGACGAGACGGCGCCGCTCTGTTCGATCGTGCGCTTCCAGTTCCCGGCGCGGGAAGGGATGCCCCCGCTGACGTTGAGTTGGTACGACGGGGCACTGATGCCCGAGCGACCGGACGAACTCGAGGAAGGGCGCAAATTCGGCAATCCCGACGACAATCTCTTCATCGGCGAGAAGGGCAAGATGCTGGGCCACCGGCTGATCCCGGAAGCGACGATGAAGGCGTACGACAGACCGGCCAAGAGCATTCCCCGCTCTCCGGGTCATCACAAAGAATGGCTCAACGCCTGCAAAGGCGGTCCTCCGGCCCGTTCGAATTTCGATTGGGCCGGCCCGCTGACCGAAGTGGTGCTGATGGGCAATGTGGCCCTGCGCATGGAGAAGCAACTCTACGAAAAGGGGCTCAAGCTCCGGGTGGACGGGCCCAACATGCGGGTCACCAATCTTCCAGAGGCCAATCAATACATTCGCGACGACTATCGGGACGGATGGACGTTGTAACGAAACCGTCAATGGCGCAATCACCAAGATGAGGAGTAGTACAGTGAAGGACAGAACATTATCTCGGCGTGATTTCATGGGTGCCGCGGCTGCAATAGGGGCGTTCACGGTGGTTCCGCGCCACGTGCTGGGCGGGGCCGGCCATACGGCGCCCAGCGAGAAGCTCAACATTGCCGGTATCGGAGCCGGGGGCCAGGCCGCCAGCGATCTGAGGCACATGGAGAGCGAGAATATCGTCGCGCTGTGCGACGTGGATTGGCGCCGCGCGCGGGGTATGTTTAACCGCCATCCCGAGGCCCGGAAGTATCGCGATTTCCGCGAGATGCTCGATAAGGAAGATGACAAGATCGACGCCGTCGTGGTGGCGATCCCCGATCACATGCACGCGGCTGCGTCGATGGCCGCGATCAAACGGGGCAAGCACGTCTATTGCGAAAAACCCCTCACCCACGACGTCTCCGAGGCCCGCGTGCTGGCCGAAGCGGCCCGCAAGGCGGGCGTCGCCACCCAGATGGGCAACCAGGGCCAGGCCTCCGAAGGAACCCGCCTGATGTGCGAGACGATCTGGGACGGCGCGATCGGCCAGGTGCGTGAGGTCCACGTCTGGACGGATCGGCCTCTGCGCGGGATCAACGACGTCTACTGGCCCCAGGGGGTAGGCCGGCCGGCCGAGACGCCCGCCGTGCCGGACGAGGTGGCCTGGGATCTCTGGCTGGGCACGGCGCCCGAGCGCCCGTACCATCCGGATTATATGCCCTTCAAATGGCGGGGCTGGTGGGATTTCGGCACCGGGGCTCTGGGCGATATCGGCTGCCACAGTATGGACCCGATCTTCCGCGCGCTGAAGCTCGGCCACCCCACGAGCGTCGAGGCCTGTTGCACGCTCGTCAACGACGAGAGCTATCCGGTCGCCTCGCGCGTGACGTACGAATTCCCGGCCCGCGGCGCCATGGCGCCGGTGACGTTGCACTGGTACGACGGCGGGATGAAGCCGCCCAGGCCGAAAGAGCTGGAAGACGGCCGGGCGTGGGATACGAACGGCACGCTCTTCGTGGGCGATGACGGCAAGATGCTCGGCAATCGGCTGATTCCCGAGTCGCGTCAAACGAAGTATGGCAAACCGCCGCAGCAGATCGAACGTTCGCCCGGGCACTATGTCGAGTGGATTCAGGCCTGTAAGGGAGGCAAACCGGCCGGCTCGAACTTCCCCGACCATGCGGGCCTGCTGGCCCAGGTCGTCCTGCTGGGCAACCTCGCCTTGCGTCCGGCCCTGAAAGAAAAGGTGACGCGGACGAGACTGATGTGGGACGGCGACGCGATGAAAGTTACCAATATGCCCGAGGCCAATCAGTTCTTGCAGCGCACGTACCGCAAAGGTTGGACGCTGTAAACGGGAGACAGATACGATGACGGAGTCCAAGGGTAGCATTACCCGGCGGGCGTTTGTGCGTGGCGCCGCAGGCGCCATAGCCGGTGCGACGTTTGTCCCCGGTCGCGCGTTCGGCGCCAACGAGCGGCTCAACATCGCCGCTATCGGCGTCGGCGGCATGGGCGCCGCCAATCTCAACGCCTGCACCGCCGAGAACATCGTGGCGCTGTGCGACGTGGACAGCGACTACGGGGGCAGGACGTTCAAGAAGTTCCCGCAGGCGCGGACGTATCTCGACTACCGCGACATGCTGGACAAAGAAGGCAAGAACATCGACGCGGTGATTATCGCGACGCCCGACCACACCCACGCCACCATCGGCATGGAGTGCATCCGGCGGGGCAAACACGTTTACCTCCAGAAACCCCTGGCCCATTCGATTTACGAAGTGCGCACGCTCACCGAGGCGGCGCGGAAGCAGGGGGTCCAGACGCAGATGGGCAACCAGGGGCACTCCTCCGATGCCATTCGCATGTTGTACGAATGGATTCAGGACGGCGCCATCGGTCCGGTACGCGAAGTGTATGCCTGGAGCGATCGTCCCGTCGGTGGCGACCCGTGGTCGGACTTTCCCATCATGGCCCGTCCGAAGGAGACGCCTGCCGTGCCCAAGTCGCTCGACTGGGACCGCTGGCTGGGCCCGGTGGCCTATCGGCCGTACCATCCGATCTACCATCCGATGAGCTGGCGCGGCTTCTGGGATTTCGGTACCGGCGCCCTGGGTGACATGGGCTGTCACATTCTCGACCCGGCTTTCTGGGTGCTCAATCTGGGCCACCCCGAACGGGTCGAAGCGGTGACGACGCACTATCAACCCGAGGTGGCGGCCGAGACGTATCCGAGAGCGTCCGTCGTGCGCTACGAATTCCCGGCCCGCGGCGCTATGCCCCCGGTGAAACTGACGTGGTTTGACGGTCGGCTGCTGCCGCCGCGGCCCAAAGCGCTCGAGCCGGGACGCAGGCTCCCGGGCAACGGCGCGTTGCTGGTGGGCGATAAGGGCACGATCATGCACGGTTCGCACGGCGCCGGCGGGGTGCGTATCATTCCCGAGACGCAGATGAAGGCCTACGACCGGCCCGCCAAGTCGCTGCCTCGTGTCAAGGATGGTTCCGGCGGCCACGAGCGCGACTGGGTCCGCGCCTGCAAGGACGGCAAACCCGCCAGTTCGAGTTTCGAATACGGCGGTCCGCTGACGGAAATGGTCCTGCTCGGCGTCCTGGCCATGCGGCTGAAAGATGCCACGCTGGAATGGGACCCGGTGAACATGAAGGTCACGAATAACGATGAGGCGGACAAGTACATCCGTCCGGTCTTCCGCGACGGCTGGACGCTCTAATCTGGAAACCGACGGTCAACGAGTCATTGAGAAAGGTCTAAGGTGAAGGACATGCGAATTTCAAGACGCCAGTTCCTGGGCAGTGCTGCGGCGGCGGCCGCGTTTACGATCGTTCCGAGGCACGTCCTGGGCGGGCCGCGTTTCACGCCGCCGAGCGAGAAGCTCAATATCGCCTGCATCGGTATTGGCGGCATGGGTGGCAGCGACGTCGGCCAGTTCAGCCGGGAGAACATCGTCGCGCTGTGCGACGTCGACTGGAAGCACGCGGCCGGCACGTTCGGGAAACACCCGAACGCCAACAAGTATCGCGACTTCCGCATCATGCTGGACAAGGAAGAGAAGAACATCGACGCGGTCAGCGTTTCGACGCCCGACAACATCCACGCGGTCGCGGCCATGGCGGCCATCAAACGCGATAAACACGTGTATTGCCAGAAGCCCCTGTGTCACGATGTCTATGAAGTGCGGCGCCTGACGATGGCGGCCCGCGAGCACGGCGTCATGACCCAGATGGGCACGCAGTTGCACGCCACGGCCGAGATGAAGACGATGGTTGAAATCGTCCAGTCGGGCCTGATCGGCAACGTGCGCAAGGTCGATCTTTGGAGTGGCAAGAACTGGGGCGGCGGCACGCGCCCGACCGACACGCCACCGGTTCCCGAGACACTGGATTGGGACCTCTGGCTCGGACCGGCCCCGTATCGACCCTACCATCCGACCTATCTGCCCGGGCAATGGCGGCGCTGGTGGGACTTCGGCACCGGAACCCTGGGCGATATGGGTTGCCACATCATCGACCCGGCCTGGTGGGCGCTGAATCTCGATGCCCCGACGAGCATCGAGGCCAAGCCCGGCCCGTTCAGCGATGAGACCTACCCGACCAAGACGATCATCACGTGGGAATTCCCCGCCCGCGGAGGTCGACCGCCGGTGACGGTGCGCTGGTTCGACGGCGAGAATCGCCCGCCGCGCCCGCCGGAGCTGGAAGAGGGCCGCAAGATGCCCGACCAGGGCGGGCTCTACTACGGCGACAAGGCCACGCTCATGCTGCCGCATGGGGGCAATCCGCAGTTGATTCCGTACTCGGAGATGAAAGGCTTCAAGGCGCCGGAACCGTTCATCCCCCGCGAGGAGGAAGGCGCCAGCGGCCACTATCGCGAGTGGGTGCGTGCCTGCAAGGGCGAGCGCAAGCCGCTGTCGAACTTCGATTACGCCGGCCCGCTGACCGAAGCGATTCTGCTCGGCAACATCGCGGCCAAGGCCGGCCGGAAGATCGAATGGGATAGCAAGGCCATGAAGGTCACGAACATGCCCGAAATCAATCAGCATCTGAGCCGGCAATACCGCCAGGGCTGGACGCTGTAAACCGATCTGGTGTTTCATTGTTTGTCAAGCGATAAGCGTAGTCTCAGGTAGGTGTGGCAGCGTCAAGCGCAGCTTGGCGATGGCTCTTACGAATTCGCGAGAACCATCGCCAAGGCCTGTGGCCTTGACGCTGCCACCGGCCCGAGCCGGGAAGTATGAGGCCGCATTTTTTCAGTTCAGGAGAAGGTCGAATGAGTAAGGGAACGAAATTAAGTCTGGCCCTGCTGGTGATGGGGCTTGTGGTTTGCGTCGCCGGCGCGACGAGTGCGCAGGCGGGTGAAAAGTGGCGCTTGGGCATGCAGGCGTACAGTTTCAATCGCTTCACGTTCTACGAGGCGGTGGAGAAGAACAAGTCTCTGGGGATGGACTACATCGAGGCTTACCCGGGCCAGAAGCTCAGCGCCGACCATGGCGACGCGCGGTTCGATCACAACATGGCGCCGCAATTGCAGTTGGAAGTCAAGCAGATGCTCAAGGCCAAGGGCGTCACGCTGGTCAATTACGGCGTCGTCGGCCTGCCCAACAACGAAGAGGAATGCCGCAAGGTGTTCAACTTCGCGCGGGACATGGGCATCGAGACGATCGTTTCGGAGCCGCCGGAAGATGCGTTCGATCTGATCGACAAGCTCTGTCAGGAGTACAAGATCGCCGTGGCGCTGCACAACCACCCCAAGCCCTCGCATTACTGGGATTACAAGACGGTGTTGCGCGTCTGTGAGGGCCGCAGTCATTGGATCGGCGCCTGCGCCGACACGGGCCACTGGACCCGCTCGGGCATCGACCCGGTCGAGGCCGTCCGGGCGCTGGCGTCGGTGGGGCGGATCAAGAGCCTGCACTTCAAGGACCTCAACGAATTTGGCGTCCGCAACGCCCACGATGTCCCCTGGGGCACGGGCGTCAGCAAGGCCCGCGAGGTTCTGCAAATGCTGGCCAGCAAAGGGTTTGAAGGCAGCTTCTCCATCGAGTACGAGCACAACTGGCTCAACTCGATGCCCGAGATCGCGCTGTGCGTCGGTTTCTTCCAGCGGACCGCCTCGGAGCTGGGCGTCAGCGATTGGCAGTGGATCTTCAACGGCAAGGACCTGACCGGCTGGGATGGTGACCCGCGTCTCTGGACCGTCAAGGACGGTGTCATTCGCGGCCAGACCACGCCCGAGAAACAGACCAAGGGCAATACGTTCTGCGTCTGGCGGGGCGGGGCGCGCCTGAAGGACTTCGAGTTGAAGCTGAAGTTCCGCATCGAGAACGGCAACTCCGGCGTGCAGTACCGCAGCAAGGAATTCGACAAGTGGCGCATCACGGGCTATCAGGCCGAGGTGGAGAACGCCCAGGGCAAGGTCGGCTTCCTCTATCACGAAGGTGGTCGCGCCTGGCTGGTCAACGTGGGTGACTTCATGGTCATCACCGACAAAGGCGAGAAGAAGGTCGTCAGCAACGTCAACGACCAGAAGGGCCTGATCGAGGCCGGTTACTACGCCGAGAAGGACTGGAACGAGTACCACATCGTCTGCCAGGGCAACCACGTCACGCACTACCTCAACGGTTTCCAGACGATGGAACTGCTCGACAACGACCGCGTGACGAACCCCGACGACCCCAAGGACCGCAACGGAGCGATCCGCGCAGGTGTGTTGGCGCTACAGATCCACGCCGGGCCGCCCATGTTGGTTGAGTTCAAAGACATCCGCATCAAGAAGCTCTGCGACCAGAAGTACGGCGACGCCGTCCTGGCCTTCAATGGTGCGAACCTTGACGAATGGACCTGCAAAGCCGGCTCCGGCAAAGCCAACAAGTGGACCGCGGGCAAGGCGAAGGTCTCCGGCGACAATCCCAAGATGCTGGCCCTGGCCGAAGGCAAAGGCGAGCTGATCAACCTGACGCCCGAGCACGGGGCCAGCCAGGACATCTATTCGAAGGCCAAGTTCGGCGACTGTCGGATCGAGGTCGAGGTGATGGTACCCCAGGGCTCCAACTCCGGCGTCTACGTCATGGGCGAGTACGAGGTCCAGGTTCTGGACAGCTACGGCAAGATGAAGGTCGGCACCGGTGATATCGGCGCCATCTACGGTGGTTTCGCACCGCCCGTTAACGCCTCCAAGGCGCCGGGTCAGTGGCAACAGTACGTGATCGAGTGGCGCGCCCCGCGGTTCGACACCGAGGGCAAGAAGATCCGCAACGCCGAGTTCGTCAAGGTCGAGCTCAACGGCATCGTGCTGCATGAGAACCTCGTCATGCCCGGTCCGACCCCCGGCGGCGTGACCGGCAAGGAGGCGGCCACGGGCCCGCTGATGTTCCAGGGCAACCACGGTCCCGTAGCCTACCGTAATATTGTGGTAACACCTTTGCTGAATTAACATTAGGCGATATCGGAAGGCGCCGGCTCGCAACGGCTTTCGGTTAAGGGACGAACCAAAAAACGGCGAGTTTCCTTGACAGTCCAGGGGGCCGGTGCCATAATAACCGGCTAACATTTTGCCGGTTCAGCGCTAAACGAGAAGGTCATGTTTTGGAGATAACAGGGTTAAAATGAGCGATCAAAAGACAAAAGTAGGTATGGATCGACGTAGCTTCCTGCAGTCCACGGCGGCGCTTGGTGCTGGACTGGCGGTGGTACCGAACGTTCTGACGCGGGCCGCCGGCGGTGGCGATGATATCAACATCGCGTTGCTGGGCGCCGGGGCCGAAGGTCAGGTCTTGATGAACGCGATTCTGAAGATTCCGAATATTCGGTTCAAAGCCGTCTGTGACATTTGGGAAGCGTACAACCAGAAGCGCGTCTCGCGTCTGCTGAAACGCTATGGCCACGAGAACAACGCGTACGTGGACTACAAAGAGATGCTCGACAAGGAGAAGGGCAACATCGACGCGGTCATCATTGCCACGCCCGACTTCTGGCACGCCGAGCATGCGATCGCCTGTATGGAAGCCGGTCTCGACGTGTACTGCGAAAAGGAAATGTCGAACGACCTGTCCAAGGCCCGGGAGATGGTCGCGGCGCAGAAGCGGACCGGCAAGCTCCTGCAGATCGGTCACCAGCGGCGCAGCAATCCGCGTTACATCCACTGCTTCGACAAGCTGATCACGCAGGCCGATATGCTGGGCCGGGTCACGACGGTCAACGGCCAATGGAACCGGGCCGCCCGTGAGCCTCTGGGCTACCCGACCAAGGCGGCCATTCCGGATGACGTGCTGGCCAAGTATGGCTTCGAATCCATGGACCAGTTCCGCAACTGGCGCTGGTACAAGAAGCTCGGTGGCGGTCCCATCGTCGACCTCGGCTCGCACCAGATCGACATTTATAGCTGGTTCCTCGGCTGCACGCCGCAGTCGGTCATCGCCAGCGGCGGCACCGACTACTATGACAGCAAGACCCACGAATGGTATGACACCGTCATGGCCATCTACGAGTTCCCGACCAAGAAGGGCCTCGTCCGGGCGTACTATCAGGTGTTGACGACCAACAGCAGCGAAGGCTACTACGAGCGCTTCATGGGCGACCAGGGCACGCTGATGATCTCCGAGTCGGCCGCCCGCGGTTCGGTTTATCGTGAGCAGGGCGCGCCCGAATGGGACAAGTGGGTCAAGCTCGGCTTCGTCAACGAGCCCAAGAAGGAAGAAGAAAAGGCCGAAGCCAGTGCGGTGTTGGACGTCCGCGAGACGATGGCGCCGCCGGCCTACGAGATCCCGGTGAGCATGGAAGGCAAGCCCTATCACCAGCCGCATCTCGAAAACTTCTTCAATGCCATGAAGGGCAAAGAGAAACTCAACTGCCCGGCCGAGATCGGTTACGAAACCGCCGTGATGGTGCTGAAGGTCAACGAGGCCGTTGAGGCCCAGCGCCGTCTCGAATTCGGCGAGGGCGAGTTCCACGCATAGACAGACTGATCGAGTTTTTTGGGCGACGATCGGGCCGGCATGAGAGGCCCGATCGTCTCTCAAGAAAGGAATTGAGATAGCCTTGAGAAGAGAACTGATCTTAGCGCTTCTGTTGTTGCCCCTGTTGTCTTTGACGCTGGTCCTGGGGCAAGACGCCGAAGAAGCTCCGGCCGGCAAGCTGGGTGATAAGGGTGACGGCAGCCGGGCCCATCCGACCCACCTGATTCCCCTGTTTCCAGCTAACGAGGACGGCGAGAAAGGCCCGCAGATCGATCCGGAAGGGGACCCGGTGTTGCCCTTCTCGACGAAACACACCTGCGGTGAGTGCCACAGCTACGATGTCATCAAGCACGGCTGGCACTTCAACGCGACCGATGTCAACGCCCCGACGGGGCGGCCGGGCGAGCCCTGGATCTATCCCGATCACAAGCTGGGTATCCAGATCCCGCTGTCGTATCGCGACTGGCCCGGCACCTTCCGTCCGTCCCAGATCGGCATGAGCGACTTCGATTTCACCAAGATGTTCGGCCGGCACATGCCCGGTGGGGGTCCCGGTGAAACCAAGGCCGAAGACGTCGACAACATCGATATCGGCAGACAGTACATTTCGGGCCTGCTCGAGATCAACTGCCTGGCCTGCCACAACGGGCACTTCGGTCAGGACATGGGCGGGGTCAACGGCTGGGCCGTGCAGATTGCCGTCAAGGAGAACTACCGCTGGGCGGCTGCCGCCTCGAGCGAGTTCGCGGCCGTCAAGGGCTCGGCGGCCGGCATGGATATCATGTACGATCCGTTCATGCCGGAAGGTGAGGACGACGAACCGCAGGTCGTGTACCGCGACGGCGCCTTCGATGCCGATGGGAACGTGCTCTTCGACATCGTCCGCGAAGCCCCGAACGAACGCTGCTATTATTGCCATTCCGACATGTACTTCGCCCACGGCGAGGGCCATGACGAGAAGTGGGTCGCCGACGAAGACATCCACCTCAAGGCGGGCCTGACCTGCGTCGATTGCCATCGCAACGGCATCGCGCATCAGATCGTTCGGGGCTACCCGGATGAAGTGGCCGACTCGAACAATCCGCTGGTCGCGACCACGACCTGCGAAGGCTGCCACATCCCCGAAGGCTCGGACATTCCCGAAGCCGGGCGGTTGGGCGCCCCGGTCGCCAAGCACGTGGGGCTGCCGACCGTGCACTTCGAGCGGCTCAGTTGCACCGCCTGTCACTCGGGCCCCTGGCCTCAGGATGACGCCGTGCTGACGAAGACCTCGCGGGCTCACCGGTTGGGCACGCCGAGTGTGAATAAGGCCGCGGAGATGCTGCCGCATGTCCTGTCGCCGGTCTTTGCTGAGAAGGACGGCAAGATCCAGCCGCACAAGATGATCTGGCCCGCCTACTGGGCGACTGTGACTGAAGGTGAAGTTCAGCCCGTGGCGCTCGACGTGGTGGAGAAGACCGTCGGCAAAGTCTTCGAGGATCTGGAATTGAAAGCCAACGGCGATTGGCCCGGGATTTCTCCCGAGCAGGTGGCCGAGGCTTTGAAAGCGTTGAACGACGCGGTCGATGGCAACGCGGTCTATGTGGCCGGTGGTTCGCTCTATCGGCTGGCCGAGGATGCCAACAGCGTGGTGGCCGAGGCCGATCATCCGGCGGGCGAGCCCTACATGTGGCCCATCGCCCACACCGTCCGACCCGCCGCCCAGGCACTGGGTATTCGCTACTGCACCGATTGCCATGCGTCCAACGCGCCGCTGTTCTTCGGTTCGGTGGCGGTGGACAGCCCGATCGCCTCCGAGACGCCGGCCGTCAAGGACATGGTGGAATTTCAGGATATCAGCCCGTTCTACGCCTGGGCGTTCTCGGCGTCCTTCGTGTTCCGCCCGTTCTTCAAGATCGTGGCGCTGGGCGCGTCGGGAATTCTGGCTCTTGTTCTGCTGTTGTACGGTCTCCGGGCGTTGGGGGCGGTCGCCAGGGTACTGGCTGAAGACGAATAATCTCTTCTTGGGTGAGTAATCAGGATGTTCGAAACCATAACGATCCTAGTGTTCTTGGCGACGATTGGCGGCATTGTGGTGCATTGGTTTGTCTACCCGGTAGGCGCGGAATGCCCCGGGCCCATCCGTGGCATCGTCCGGGTCCTGAGTTTGCTGCTGATCGAGCAGCGCTCCAGCACCTTGGGTGCGCTGAAGAAGCTGTGCTACCTTGTGTCGGTCATCTGTTTTCTCCTCCTGGGGTTGACGGGGTTCTATCCGGTGCTGGTTCATGGCGAGCACATCTCCGGCTGGCTGATGATGCTCCACGCGACCCTGGCGCCGGTCTTCGCGATCTGCCTGGCCATTCTCGGCCTGACCTGGGCCGGCGAGTATCGTTTCCGCCAGGGCGACTGCCCCTGGCTCCAGAAGCTGCTGCGCCGGGTCACGCGGCTGTCCATCCCGGCTGACGCCGCCGAAGGCCCCTGCAACTGTGCGGCCACGACGCAGAAGATCGCGTTCTGGGCGATTGTGGTGTTGGCGCTGCCTCTGATCCTCTCGATCGTGTTGAGCATGCTGCCTCTGTTCGGGACGCACTGGCAGGAAGTGGCGATGGCGGCCCACCGCTGGACCGCGCTGGTCTTCGCCGTGGCGGTGCTGATTCATACGTATCTGGCCGTTCGTCTTCGGATCCTGCAATAGCCGGCTTCCGGAGCGGGCGCTTATCGTTTTCTCGGAGTCCGGGTGGCAAGTGCGTTGAGCAGACGGCTTGCGCCCAACGGACCGAAGTGATGGCTTGCTGAGATGTGATATGTGTTTGCTGCCGGCCGCTCCAACCGGCCGGCGCGAACGCGGGGAGAAAGGTCATGCAGCACAGCGGTGCAGTTGCCTGCGGGGGTGTTCATGTCCAGCGAACCGACTTTTCCTAATCGCGGCCGTTGACGCGCGCCGATGCTATAAACGAACGGGAGTGAGTCGGATAATTTGTTTTAGGAGAGCCGATTATGAGTAATGGAGCGTTACCGGATTACCTGAGTATGGCCAAGCCCAACCCGGCCACGAATCGGGCCCCCTGGTACAAAAACACGGCCCCCACCTATGCGGGCATCATGCTGTGGTTCGTCTTCTGGAGCCAGGCGCCCAGTGGTGGCGGGGCGTCCCCGGGTGGGGCGCTGTCTCAGGGCGTGGGCGTTGCCCTGTTGGGATTGGTGATCGCAGCCCTGCTCTGCCACTTCCTGTTCTATCTGGTTCCGGGCATGCTGGGCCTGAAGACGGGACTGCCGCTGTACGTTGTGGGCAGTTCAACCTATGGCACCCAGGGCGGTTTCCTCATGCCTGGTTTTCTCATGGGTGTTCTGCAATTCGGCTGGCTGGGCGTCAACGCCTATTTCGCTTCGCTGGCCCTGGCGCCGTTGTTCGGGGGCAGCACGATAGCTCAGCAAGTCATCGCGGTGCTCTGGGCGATTCTGGCGGCCTTTGTCGGGCTCAAGGGCATCCAATACGTGGCGAAGGTTGCCACGTTCCTGCCACTGATTCCGGTGGCGATTCTGGTGCTCCTCCTGGTCAAGACGCTTGGTGGCATCGGTGACTTCGATGGGGCGGCCTTCGTGGCGGCCGGAGCGGCTCCCGACGCGACGGAAGCGGCGGTGGGCCTGAGCTTCTTCGGTGTGATCACCCTGTGCATCTCGTTCGTGGTCGGCTTCTTTGCCACAGCCGGTGCCGCGGGCGTCGATTTCGGCACCAACAGTGTCGATGGCAAAGACGTCCAGATGGGTGGGCTCATCGGTATTGCCCTGGCGACCATCGCGGCCGGCGGGGCCGCCGTCCTTATCGCCGCCGGGGCGTTCGGAGCCACCGGCACCTACGCGGTCAATCCGGCCGACGCCGGCTTCATGGGCGGTGTGATGGGCTCTGAAGGGGCGGGCAAGACCATGGCCTTGCTACTGGCCGTGGCGGCCTTCCCGCCGGCGTGCTTCTCGTCCTTTATCGCCGCCAACAGCTTCAAGACGACGCTGCCGAAGGTCAACCCCTTCATCTCTGTGGGGATTGGTACGGCCGTCAGCATTATTCTGGCGGTTACCGGTTGGGCCGGCGACGCCGGCGCTGTCTTCACGGTCATCGGCGCTTCGTTTGGTCCCATCTGCGGGGCCATGATGGTGGACTACCTGCTGGCCGGCAAGAAGTGGGTCGGCCCGCGTCAGGGCTGGAACCTGGCGGGCTGGATCTCCTGGGCCGTCGGCTTCGTCGTGGGTATTGCCCCGCTGGTGGGCCTGGCCAACATCCCGGCTGCGCCGCTGGTGGCGTTCATCGTCGGTGCCGTGATTTACCTCATCCTCGCCAAGGCGGGGATGGAGCCGGCCGTGCTGGCGATGCCTGGTGCCACAGCGAGCGATGCTCCTGCACCCGCCCCGGCCGCGGCCGACGAAGCCAAGTCGGACGGCTGATCCGCGGCACGCACGTGTGATTCTCACAGGGGTTCGGCGCAGGCCGGACCCCTGTTTTTTTCGGATTCCCGGCGCTTGCCAAAGCGAATCTGTAACAAAAACGCGGCGGGCGCAACTTGACAAGTTAGAGCCGGGCGGATACTATGTCCGTTTTGAATATTGGGGCCGGCGCCGACGACGCGGGCTGGGAACTACTGTGGATGAGTAAGGTATTTGGGACTTCTTTTAAGATCGAGGACATGGCAATGAGGAATCTGAGTTCGATGGTGAGAGTGATCGCTTTGGCGTTGCTTATGGTGGCCCTGTGCTTGGGCACGTCGTGCACGCAGGAAGAGCCGGCTCCGGAAGCCCCGGCCGAGCAGGAAGTCAGTGCCACGCCGGCTGAGACGCCCGCAGTGACCGCGGCGGTGGATGCCGCCGAAGAGGCGGCCACCGAGGTCAAGGAAGCGGCCGAAGAGGTCAAAGAAGAGGTCAAGGAAGAAGTAGCCGCCCCGGCCGCGGCCGCTGGCTACGTGCCCATGGAGATCAAGCTGCCCAAGCCCATGTTCGTCGGGACACCGCAGGATACCCGCGTGCCGAACCTGAGAAAGCCGCGCGGCAAGGCCCGCCCGCCGTTCCTGGCGCCGGCCGGCACCACGCTGCTGTCGCTGAACAAGCCGGTCTCGGCCAGTGACGAAGAGCCCATCATCGGCGATATCGAGATGATTACCGATGGCGATAAGGAAGCAGCCGACGGCAGCTACGTCGAACTCGGCCCGTTCGTCCAGCACGTCACCGTGGACCTCGAGAAAGAGTGCGAGATTGTCGCCGTGATCGTGTGGCACTATCACAAGCAGCCGCGCGTGTACTTCGACGTGGTCGCCCAGATCTCCAACGATCCCGACTTCATCACGGGCGTGACGACCGTCTTCAACAACGACATCGACAACTCGGCCGGCCTGGGCATCGGCAAGAACATGCACTACACCGAGACGTCCGAGGGCGAGTTGATCGACTGCCTGTCGCAGGGCACGCCGAAGGGACGCTACGTGCGGCTCTACAGCAACGGCAACACCAGCAACGATCTGAACCACTACATCGAGATTGATGTCTACGGCAAGCCGGTTGAATGAAATTATCCGACTCGGCTCTCTCTGACCGGGGAGCCAGGTTAAGTTGGTTTCTGATCTTGATCGTGGCACTCGGCGCGTTCGCGAGCCGAGTGCCACGGTTGAGTTTGCGGCCCATGCACACCGATGAGGCCGTGCACGCCATCAAGTTCGGGCGTGACTTGTTGGAAGCGCGCAGTTACGAGTACGATCCCCACGAGTATCACGGTCCCACGCTCAATTACTTCACGCTGATCCCCGCCGTGCTCAGCGGCGCGCGGACCCGCACGGAAGTCACCGAAACGGCCGTCCGCATTGTCCCGGTGGTCTTCAGCGTGATCCTCATCGCCCTGACCGTCTTTTTGGTACGCGGCTTGGGGCCCGCGACCGTTCCCGCCGCCTTGTTGGCGGCCGTCTCACCGGCGCTGTTCTTCTACAGCCGCTATTACATCCAAGAGACGTTGCTCGTCTGTTTCACCTTCGGCGCCATGGTCGGCGGCTATCAGTACGCGCGAACAAGAGGCCTTCGCTGGGCTTTGGCCACGGGTGTCTTCGTCGGCCTGATGCACGCGACCAAAGAAACCTGCATCATCGCCCTGGGCGCCATGGGCTTGGCCTGTACCCTGGTGCTGCTGGCAGGCATAGGGCGCGGTCGTTCCCTCCGCACGGCTCTCCAAGGCATGCGGCCCGGCCACCTGGTCTTCGGCGCCGTCGTCGCAATAGTCGTCTCGGCCTCCTTCTGTTCCTCCTTCGGTCGGAATCCGCGCGGCGTCCTCGATTCCTACCTGACCTACGCGACCTACTTCGGACGCGGAGCCGGCCACGACACCACCCACGTCCACCCCTGGTACTACTATCTCCAGATGCTGCTCTTTGCCAAATACCAGGGAGGCCCCCTCTGGACGGAGGGCTGGATCGTCCTGCTGGCGCTGGTCGGCGTCGCCGTCGCGGTGCGCGGCAAGCCCCTCGGCAGGATCGATCCGACGCTGGTGTGGTTCCTGACGCTCTACACGACGCTCATGGTCGTCGTCTACTCGGTGATTCCCTACAAGACGCCCTGGTGCCTGCTGGGTTTCCTGCATGGCCTGATCCTCCTGGCCGGTGTCGGCGTCGTCGCGCTGCTGACGTGGCTACGACAGCCGGCCGCCCGCGCCGTGCTCGTCATCTTGCTGACCGCGGCCACCGCGCACCTGGCCTGGCAGGCCTATCGCGGCAGCTTCGTCTACCAGGCCGACAGCCGTAATCCTTATGTCTACGCCCATCCGACCGAGGACATCTTCACCGTGGTGGAGAAGATCACGGACTACGCCGGCATCGACGGGGTGGGCGAGTCCGTGCCGATCGACGTGGTCTGCTCCGGCGCCGACTACTGGCCGCTGCCCTGGTACTTGCGGGGCTACGCCGTGAACTGGACCACTGAGATTCCCGCCCAGGTCGGTCCGCTGGTCGTGATCTCCGCCGAGTTGGAGAATGCCCTGTCGCACCGGCTGTACGTGGATACGCCGCGCGAGCAGATTCGCATGTACATGTACCTCTTCGACGATCCGTATTACGTGTGGTTTCGCCCGCAGGTGAAACTGGTCGGTTTCGTTCGCAAAGATCTGAGCGACCACTATCAGCAGCGGCCGGACCCCGCCGTCTTGCTCGAGGGCCAACGTGACCAAGCAACCGGACAAGCCGGAGACGACGTTCGTCCGCAGTGACTGGGCCTCCGTCCAGAACGTCCATCGGTTCGCCCACCAGGCGATGGCGACGACGTTCGAGATCATCGTCCAGCACGAAGATGAGCTCTACGCCCGCCAGGCGTCCAACGCAGCATTCGATGAGTTGGACCGGATCGAGACCGAGCTCAGCCGGTACGTCGAGAACAGCGACGTGACGCGGATCAATCACTTGCCGGCCGGACAGCCACTGCCGTTGGGCCTGGAGACCTTCGAGTGTCTTCGCCTCAGTCAGCAGGTCTATGCCCGGACCAAGGGTGCGTTCGATGTAACGGTCGGCTTCCTGCTCGATTGCTGGCGGGATGAGGACAAGCAGCCGCGTGTTCCCACAGCCGAAGAGTTGCGCTTCGCCCGTGCCCACACGGGCATGTCGAACTTGCGCCTGGACGAAACGCGCTTCACCATCGAGTTGTTCATCAGCCCGGTCCGCATCGATTTGGGTGGCGTCGGCAAAGGCTACGGCGTCGACCGCATGGCCGACCTGTTGCGCGAGTGGGACGTCGAACGGGCCCTGATCCACGGAGGCTTCAGTTCCGTGCTGGCGCTCGAGGCGCCGCAAGGAATGGCGGGCTGGCCGATCACGCTGAGCGATCCACACGACCGGCGTCGCCTCCTGGCACGGCTCGAATTGAAACGCGGCGCCGTCAGTGGCTCCGGCGTGGAGAAGGGCCAGCACATTATCGATCCGCGCGTCGCGCGCCCCATCGAAGGGAAGATCGCGGCCTGGTCCCTGACGCCCGACGCCGCAACCGGTGATGCCCTCTCCACGGCGTTTATGATCATGACGCCCGAGGAGGTCAAGGAGTACTGCACTGGCCACCCGCCGATTCGCGCGCTGCTGATCGTGCCGACGGAAACGGGCGGCGAGCAGGTGATCGCCGCCGGCCCCTGGCGCGCGCAGGAGCTGCTCGACGGGCAGCAGACTCCCTGACGGCGTCACCGCCGCGATCCGACCGGGCCGGCCGTGGTTGAAGTCGCGACGCAACATGGTATAATCGTATCGACGTCTCATTGATCCTTTGACGATCCGCGTTCTAGAGGAGCAGGTCTATGGCATGCCGAATCGATCGCCGCACCTTCCTGGGCAAATCCGTGGCCGCCGGCGCCGCCTATGCCGGTATTCGCAGCGCCGAAGAGAAGAATCTCCTGGCAGCCGTGCGGGATAACGGCAACAAGACTCGGGAACTGAAGAAGAAGACTCAGGGCGAGCCGAAAATCCCGATGGGAAAAATCGGCAATCTCCAGATCAGTCGCATCATCGCCGGCGGCAACGTCATCAGTGGCTGGTGCCACAATCGCGACCTGCTGTATGTCTCGACCCTGGCCGCGCACTACCTGACTGAAGAGAAGCAGTTCGATACGCTCGAACTGATGGAAGAGTACGGCATCAATACCATTTCGCCCGACACCTCCCAGCTCGGCTTTATCAACAAATACAAGCGCGAGCGGGGCGGCGAACTCCAGACCGTTGTCGGCGTGCGCCAGGAATGGGAACACCTCGACAAGCCGTTTTGGTCCGGCATGAAGGAGTGGATCGATCGTTGCATCGACGAAGGCGCCACCACCCTGTACACCCAGGGCGGCTTCACCGAGCACGCCATGAAGCAGGGCAAGCCCGAGATGATCGACGTCATTGCCAAGTCCGTCCAGTACATCAAGGAGCAGGGCTACACCGCCGGTCTGGGGTGTCACGATGTCAAGGTAATCGAGGTCGCCGACGAGTACGGCATCGAGCCGGATTACTATTTCAAGACGTTCCATCACGATAAGTATTGGTCGGCGCATCCGCGCGAGAACCGCAAACACTGGTCCGTCGATGCGGGGTCGTCCAACGATCACAATGAATACCATGACAACATCTACGATCTGTTCCCCGAGCAGACCGAGGCGTTGATGGCCAAGAAGGACAAGCCCTGGATCGCGTTCAAGACTCTGGCGGCCGGCGCCATTCATCCGCAATCGGCCTTCGAGTTCTGCTTCAAAGGCGGCGCCGATTTCCTGGCCGTGGGCATGTTCGATTTCCAGGTCATCGAGAACACGATCATCGCCAACAAGATCCTGGCCATGGACGAGATCCAAAACCGCACGCGGCCCTGGTGTGCCTGAGCGGCCAGGTTTTCCGTAGGGTGGGTTCTCAACCCACGCGTCTTTCGCGCATGATTCAAGGCGAGGGTACTCTGTATGGACAGACGCAGCTTCCTTCGATCCACCGCCGTAGCGGGGACCGGCCTGGCCTTCTCGTCCGCCGTTCTCAGTGCTGCCGGCAGTGGCGATTCGAGTGACATCAACGTCGCCCTGCTCGGCGCCGGGGCCCAGGGCGAGGTGCTGCTGAACGCCTGTCTGAAGCTGGGGGCTGAGTCTGGGCTTCGCTTCCGCGCCGTCTGCGATGTGTGGGAGGATCTGAACCTCGCGCGCATCGTTAAGCTGCTGGGCCGTTACGGCCATGAGGCGAACAGCTACATCGACTACCGCGCGATGCTCGAGCAGGAGAAGCAGTTGGATGCGGTCCTCATTGCCACGCCTGATTTCTGTCACGCCGAGCAGGCCGAAGCCTGTCTGAAGGCGGGTCTGCACGTCTACTGCGAAGCGCCGATGTCCAACACGATCGATGGCGCACGCCGCATGGTCCAGGCCGCCCGTGAGAGTGGCAAGTTGCTCCAAATCGGCCAGCAGCGGCGCAGCAATCCGCGCTATCAGCATTGCCAATCGCAGTTGCTCCGAACCGCCGGCCTCTTGGGACGACTGACAGCGGTCAACGGTCAGTGGCATCATCCCGCGCGGGGCGATCGCGGCTGGTCCCGCCGTCGCGCCCTCGACGAAGCGACGCTCGCCAAATATGGCTACGCGTCGATGCATCAGTTCAAGAACTGGATGTGGTACGAAGGACTGGGTTCGGGCCCGGTCGTCGATCTCGGCGTCCATCAGATCGATGTCATCAACTGGTTCCTGGGCGGCGTTCCCAAGACCATCACCGCCCGCGGCGGGACGTACTACTACGATCCCAAAACGCACCAATGGTATGACACGGTCATGGCGATTCTCGAATATGAAACGAGCGACGGCCTCGTCAGCGTTTCGTACGAGACGCTCTGCACCAATGGCTACGGCGGACACGTCGAGATCTTTATGGGCGACCAGGGGACACTGGAGTTGTCCGAGTCGGCCAGTCGCGGCGGTGTCTACCGCGACCCCGAGGCGCCGGACTGGCGCAAGTGGGTGCGCCTGGGGTTGCTCGACGAGCCGGGTGAAGAGGTCAAGGCGCCGGCCGGTTCCGCCAGTATCGACGTGGCCGAAACCAAGCCGCCCGCCAAGTACGACATTCCCGTTGCCGTCGATGTGCCTTATCATCAACCGCACCTCCAGAATTTCTTTGCGGCCACCCGGGGCCAGGCCCAGCTCAACTGCCCGGCTGAAGCCGCCTATGCGAGCACTGTCACGGCGCTAAAGATCAACGAAGCCGTCGCGGCCCGGCGCACGCTCGAACTGACGCCCGAGACGCTTCGGACTTGACTTGCAGCTCGATACATTCGCATCTCTCCAGTTGTCATCCTGAACGCAGTGAAGGATCTGGGCTGAGGCCGATAAGCGCCTCGCATGCGGTGGCCAGATCCTCCGGCTCCGCCTCAGGATGACAAGCGCTGAACGAGGATGTGCGCCAAACCCCATCACTTGATCGGCAACGCCTCCAACACCAGGGCTTGGAACGGTTCCAGAACGAATTCATGCAACTCGCCCGCGCGCAGCGTCAGCTCGGCAGTTCCATCTTTCCAGGGTTCCGTCAGGCGGTAGCGCCTGGTGCTGCCGGCGGGCAGTTCGAACGCCTCCTCGAGGTCCACATTGAAAGGAACCTGCGCCTCACCCGGATTGCGCAGTACGAGGATGCCTTTGCGGGGCGACCAGGAGGCGTAGCCATAGACCTCGCTGTTGCCGGGGTCGCCTCCGATCCAGTGAACGTCGACGAGCACGTCGGCATTCTCACGCGACCAGGCCGCCGCTTCGGCCAGGGCGTCCCACATGGGGGGCGTCATCATGGCGGGCGTGACGTAGAGTTCCTGGAGTTGTGTGCCCGAGCCGAACAGCATGCGAATCTCGTCGACGATGTCACCGAGGTCGTTGGCCATTTGCGTGGCGGTGCCCAGTTGGGCGTAGCAGATGCCCTGGACCATCAGCGAGTTGAGCGGATACAGCGGGGCCCGCTGGACGATCATGCGGTACGTGATCATGTCGCGGTAGGTGATCCACTGCTGGCGCATCGTGCCGGCGCCGTGGAAGCCGCAGTCGTGGCCGTTGCGCCAGATGGAGTCGCCGTAGAACAGCCAGTAGGGCGACGGCCACGTGCCCGTGGTGATGCTCAGGTACACGTCCGGTCGCAGCGCCCGCAATTCGTGGCAGAGGGCTAACTGGGCTTCGACGTCGGGCAGGAACTCGGCGTCGGCGCCGTCTTTGTCGTTGCCGATGCCCACGCCGTCGAATTTGAAGTAGTTGACGTCGTACTTCTTGATCATCTCGGCGCACACGTCGCGGAAACGCGCGTAGTACTTGGGGCCCGCCAGGGAGAAGCCGTTGGCGTTGGTTTCGAAACCCTGGGTTTGGCCGTACTTCATGCGTTCTTCTTTGGCCTGACCGTAACCGCCCCAGGGTGACAACCATACGCCGATCGCCGAGTCATACTTTTTGGCCAATGGGACCAACGGCCCGAACCCGTTCGGAAATCCCTCGTGAAAGCCCCAGAGCGTCTTGTTGTCGTCCCAGCCATCGTCGAAGACGAACGCGTCGAGGTTGACGCCGCGCTTCTCGGTCAGTTCCCGGCCGAACGCTTCGATCACATCGACGCATTGCTGCTCGTTCATCTTCCGGTCGGCCCAGGCGATGTCGTACCACGAATTGTAGTGCAGGAAGGGCCGGTACGGTCGCGGCCGCTCCCGCTCGATATACTGCGCAAACGCCCGCCGCAACTGACCCGGCGCGTAGACCCCGAGCACCGAAGATTGCACGAGAGGCTCACCGGGTACGAGTGGCATTCTCCGTCTCAGGCTGCATGTGATACGCCCAGTGCCGTCGACCTTGCTTGTGGCGTTCGGATGCTCATAGGCAACGAACAGATCCTCGGTGGCAGCGGGTGATCCGGCTACCGTACCAGCCACCCACGGGCGGCGATAGCCCATATCGACTAAGTGGATGGCTTCGATCGGGAGTGCTTCTTCGACGGCGTTCAAGGTGACCACTTGGCGGAGATACCGCGCGTCGTCAGCGAGCACGACGCGCCACTGAACGTCCAGCTTCCCGTCGAGGCCAACGAGGGTTGCCGTGACAACGCATCGGGCCTTCCGCTTGGCCAGTTTCGTCGCCTCGGGGCGAGCCGGAACCCGTTCGATCCGGGGGAGGCCGATCATGTCAAGCTGAGAGGCACTGATAGTCCGCCCACCCGCCAGGGTGAGTACAAAGGCTTCTCCGACTGATCCCGTGATCGTGCCAGCGAGCCGGTTGCGTATGGCCAGAGGGCGCAGTCGCCCCTCGCTGGCGTACCAGGTGACAGACAGGAAGTCGTTCCGCAACTCCAGTTCTTTTCCCGCGATTCGCGCCCGCGCCTGTCCGGAGGTTGCAGTGTGTGTTACTACTATGACGAGGGCGACTACGACCAGTAGAAGAATGAGTCCTCGCTTCATGTTTGGCCTCTGAATATTCATCATTCGTCTCCGTCAGAAATCTTCGACGCAACGCACCATCGTTTCGTAGTTCTGAACCGTTCTCTTGTTGATTGTGCGGCCATAGGGGCAAGCGGACGGCATCAGGACGAAACCGCGGCCGCTGCCGCGGGTGCCGTCGGCCAAGGCTTGCCGAACGAGTTGCTCGAATTGCTTCGGTTCGGCGTTCTCGATGTCAGCCATCTCGAGGTTGCCGAACAGGACCAGGTTCTGGCCGTATCGCTGGCGGACGAAGGCCAGGTCCACGTCGCCTTGCGGCGGGGGTTCGATCGGGTCGATCGCGTCGGCCTCCATTTCGACTACGGCGTCGAGGACGTTACGAATCCGGCCGTGGATGTGGACGCGCGCGAAACCGCCCTTGCTCTTGATGGCACGCACCATCGGGCCCGCGTACCGAACGACGTACTCCTCGAACAGATGCGGCGGCAGATACGGCTCCGTCGCGAACTCGGGGCCGTAGATGCGCCACAGACGCCCCGGAAACTGCTGGGCAACCTCTTCGGTCCGGCGCTGGATCCGGCGGGCGCATTTTTCCAGCAAGCGGTGGCACAGCGCATTTTCGGTCATCGCAAAGATCGTGAAGTCCTCCATGCTGAACAGCGTCGCGGCCGCGCATAGCGGGTCTTCCGTGTCCACCATGACAATGCCGCGCTCGGCCAGGCGCTGTTCTTCCTCTACCAGCGGCGTGACATCGATCGTCTCGGCAAACGCCTCGTCGGGCACCTCAAGATAGGTCCGCACGTCGTCGTTGGTCTTGAGCAGATGCTGCACGGTCCAGACCGTGTCGACGTCGCGGTCGCGCCGCGTCACCGACGTCATGGCTTTGCTTGCCATCTTCAGTGTGGTTCGCGTTATCCGTCGTCCCTCCTCGACGTAATGCTCGGTTTCGAAGAACTCACTGCTTGCGGTTTCGTCCGCACCCCAGGCCTCGTGTGAGTGGGTGCGGACGGCACTGCGCATGCGGATCAGGTCGGTCCGCGTCTCGGCCAGTTCCAGCAGCGGCTGCCAGGACGGGTCGCGATAGATGTTGAACGGATCCGGATCGGTTGGGTCCATCACGAGACCGCCGATCTCGTAAAAACTAACCGCCGGACGGTCCACGGGTCTGCCTGTCAGCGTCGCCATCAGCCGCTCTCGCCTGGTCATCGCCATGGTGGCCGTCCGAAACGATGTGTCAGCAGTTTGTCACCGACCCTCCGCCGGGTCGATATGCAGCGGGCCCGAGATCCAGAGCTGGAACCGGGCCCGCGAGTCTTTGCGTTGGGGAGATGACCGATGCGTCTAGCCGATCTCCTCGTCGATCCAGCCCAGCAGTTCTTTCAAATCGTCCATGGTGATGTCACCCATATGGGCGATGCGGAACGTCTCTTCCTTGAGCTTGCCGTAGCCATTGCCAAAGGCGGTATTGTGTTTCTGCTGCACGGCCTTGATCGTCTCGGCCACGTTGATCCCGCGCGTGTTCTTGACGGTGGTCAGCGTGTTGGAGGCGTATTGCTCATCGCAGAAGATCGCGAACTTCTCTTTGGCCCAGCCGCGCACGAACTCGGCCATGCTCTTGTGCCGGGCCCAGACGTTGTCCATGCCCTCCTTGAGGAGTTTGTGACATTGGTAGTTCAGCGCCATGATGTGCTGGACGCTCGGTGTCACCAGGGTCTGGCTCTTGGCGGCCGACTTGGCCCACAGCTCGAAGTTGAAGTAGTACCCGCGACCGGGCACGCTCTTGCTCTTCTCGACGGCACGGTTGCTGACGGCCGCGACCGTGAAGCCCGGCGGAATCGCGAAGGCCTTCTGCACGGAGGCGAAGGCGATGTCCCACCCCAGTTCGTCGAAGTGCAGCGGCAGACCCACCATGCCACTGACGGTGTCGACGAAGACCAGCACGTCGGGGAACTTCTCTTTCATCATCTTGCTGATCTCATTGACGGGATTGGTAAGGCCCGTGCTCGTCTCGTTGTAGACCAGCGTGACAGCGGCGTAGTTGCCCTCAGCCAGCTTGGCCTCGATCAGCTCCGGCGTCGTGGGCTGGCCCCACTCGACCTTCAAACGCTCGACTTGGCGCCCGCACAACTCGGCCACGTCGGCCCACTTATCGCTGAACGCGCCGCAACAGGTCGCCAGGACCGTTTCGTCGGGCGCGATGCAGTTGCGAATCGCCGCTTCCCAGATGCCCGAACCGCTGGAGGTCGAGAGGAACACGTTCTGCTCGGTGAAGAGAATCTTCTTGAGCATGTCCACCGTCTCGCCCTGGAGCTCGGAGTATTCCTTGCCCCGGTGGCCCAGGGTCGGTCGGGCCATCTGCTGGAGGACGTCGTCGTCGACCTTGACGGGGCCGGGGATAAACAGTCGCGGAGGGTTCTTCCAATCTGCCATAAGTGTCTCCCGAAGGGTATTAGAGTTTTTGAATCGTCAATCCGGTGTACATTTTCGGATAGAAATAGGTCGACTTCTGCGGCATACGTTCGCCCGCGTCGGTGACTTTGACGAGCTGGTGCATCTTGACCGGGTTGGTGAAGAACGCGATCTGTTTGTCGCCCGCGTCGACGGCGTCGATCATCTCGTGAATCGCGTTGGGCCGGTCCTTGACGTACTGCACGTAGTCCGGGTCGCCCGTCTTGTCTTCGCCGATGGCCAGCATGCCTTCCAGCACGAGCTTCTGGAGGATCGAGACGTCGAGCGACTTCCAGGCGGCGCTCATCGTCCCGGCCGCGTCCATCCGCTGCTTGTCGCGCAACACGGCGACGTGAAAAGCACGGTCGCCCATGTAGATGCCGAAGGCGTTCTCGTCTTCCTTCTCGTGCAGCCGGCGCATCTCGGCCAGCATGTCCTTGCGGGCCTGTTCCTCGGCCTCCGGCCCATCAACGAACTCGAACGAGCGGACGTCGAACGCCTCCTTGAGCCGGGCCAGGAACGCCTCCGGCTGGAAGTTGGCGATACTGCCGACCAGGCGATGCGTGGCCAGCACGACCAGGCCCTGCTGGAGGATGTTGGTGAAGGCGAGCATCTGATACTTGGCGGCTGGGTTGCCGCTCTCGCGGGAATACGTCAGGCCGGTGGTGTAACGATGATGCCCGTCGGCGATGATGCAGCTCTTGTCGCGCATCATCGCGACGATGGCCTGGATCTCCTCGTCGTTCTCGATGGCGAAGAGCCGATGCCGCACGTCCTGCTCGTCGACGAAATCGACCAGCGGCTCCTGCTGCGCGGCCTTCTGGATGATGGCGTCGGCGACGTTCTGCGGGTCCTCGTACATCATGAACACCAGCCCGAAGCGGGCGGCCGTGGCCTTCTTGAGGCTGAGCCGATCCAACATGGGCTTGGCGAAGATCTGCTCGTGCGGCTTGACCGTCTTGCCAAACTCCTCGAGCTTGCCCAGGGCGACGAAGGTCAGCCGTTGGAAGGCGGTCCCGTCGATGACGAAGTCCTGGACGTAGCCGTAGATGCTCTCCTTGGCGTCTTCCTTGAGGGCCTTTTCCTGCATCCACTTGTTCAGGTAGCCCGCGGCCCGTGTGTACTGGTTGTCTTGGCCGTCGTCGGACGGGGCGGTCTTGCCCCGGGTGACGCGGACGATGTTGTAGTCGCTCTTGCGGTACAAGGCCTCCTGCTGATCCGCATTGATCACGTCGTAGGGTGGGGCAATGCAGTTGCCGACGTTGCCCACCACCTGGGCGTTGTAACGCAACGCTTTGAAGGGTTTTACTTCCATTATCACCGTCTTCGCAGTCCTTTGGGAATCAGGGCCGGGCCCGCACCCCGCGGGGCGGCGTCCGGCCGTTTCTCTAGTTTCTCTGTGTGACGCATCACCCGGACCGCGGCGTTCCGTGCCGAATGGGCCACGAACCGGCCGGGTGAAGAGCGGGATGATACCCAAGGGCACCGTCATTGTCAAGCAAGAACGCCCCGTTATCGGCCGTTACCCGGGCGCCAGCGGGGATTTCAGTGCTGTTAGCCGGGGAAATTGGCTTTGTTTGGCGCGCTTGGGTCTCGCTGGCTCGCGCAGGGGGCTTCGGGGCCGGTGTGGCAGCGTCATGCGCAGCTTGGCGATGGTTTCCCTTCTTTGCGATGCGATGCGCTGGGTAAGGGGTTTCGTCGATCTCACGGACCAGGCGCAGCTTCTGGAGTTCGCTTAGGGTCTTGTAGAGGCTGTGTTCGATGCGCCGTTCGTACATGCCGAGCCGGTACAGGACCTGGGCGTGGCCGAAATCGCGCGTCGCCACCCGCCCCAGGGCCGAAGCCCCCTCACCCGCAGCCTTGGCCCACATCGACCGCGTGAGCTTTCGCA
>Ga0272443_10000475_pt1 | contig 74367 bp, 68 predicted proteins | sample SSMAcet12_FD_193581 | JGI IMG/M metagenome (GOLD analysis project Ga0272443, IMG submission 193581) | Marine sediment archaeal communities from Little Sippewissett salt marsh, Falmouth, MA, United States - SSM-Acet-12 | ecosystem: Environmental > Aquatic > Marine > Wetlands > Sediment ...
ATTATCGTTTTCGTTTTTGTCAGATAAACTCATTCAACCTCCGCTTTTTTAATATCTGCTTTTGTGTCTTGTCAGACATAAATTGTCTTATCCATTGTCGAACGCTGCTCGATATTTCAAGCCTGGGAACATAACAATGTAGATCGGCAGTGTTGGTTTAGGTTTCAGATTTCAGGGCTTGCCCGCCCGTCTAAAATAATGTCAAATACCAAATTACAAGCACCAAAATACAAATAAATTCCAAATGACAATATCCAAATCTCAAATAAGATCAAAAACCAATAGTTTGGAAATTCGAATTTCGGTCATTGTGATTTGGTTGGTATTTGAGTTTTGTTATTTGAAATTTAAATAACCGACACCTGACACCTCAAATTGTTTTCATCCCTGAACCGGGAACCTTATGTGCATTCAATTGCGTCGCTCAAGGCAGTCGAGACACTTCAAAAATGACACGATAGTTTATGACGCTGTAATGGATCTCTTACATAGTCCATTTCAAGACACGGTTCAATTTCAAAAAAAAGAGAACATAACATGTCCCTGAACGCAACACCTGTTAACCTTTCACAACTTGAGGTCCCTGCGCGGGGGAGGGTGAACCAGGCCTGCACGCGGAGGTATCTATTTTCCTTGAACTCGTCTATCGGGTTTGTTAGGTTGTGTCCATCCACGGTTTCATTAGGGGCACTGGTTAGTTTCCGATCCAGAAATGAGCAATTTTCTGCAAGTTCAAGGAAATCAAGGAATTGCGCGGAGGCGTACTCGTATACGCCGCACAAGCGATTCCGCCGATTGACGCCGAAATTGCGAAAAAAGGCCATTTATGGACGGAAAATAGGTTGTTTGGGTCTATAAACGGCCTATTGCCTCAATTTTCGCGCCAATCATGTAAAGGGCGCGACCAAAGGCATGCCAAGTCTGCGGAATCGTATATTGAGCACACAGGTGCGTATTCCCACGCTATTTTTTTTGATTTCCTTGATCTTTCGCAATATCGCCTGTTTCTGTATCGGAAATCAAAAATACCTTTTCATAATCCGGATATGGTCAACGGGTGATCTGTTTTGAGCATGGGAAGGGTAAGCCCGCCGGCCCATGCTTCATATGCCGGCTGTCAATCCGAGACACTCGAACTGCGATTGGTATTCATGAGTTTTACGATCAAGCGAAAGAAAACCCGCCGGATAACTGTCGGCGGCGTGTCAATTGGAGGTAATGCACCGATTGCCGTCCAATCCATGACCAACACGTTGACCCCGAACGTGGCGGCAACAGTCGTCCAGATCAAAAGGCTCGAAGCCGCCGGTTGTGAAATCGTGCGGGCGGCGGTGCCGGACGAAAAGGCCGCCGCCGCCATCGCGCGCATCAAATCGCAGATCACGATCCCGCTGATTGCCGATGTTCACTTCGATCACCGTTTGGCAATCGCAGCGATTCGGGCGGGTGCCGACGGTCTGCGGATCAACCCCGGCAACATCGGCGGACGTAAAAAAGTCAAAGCGGTGGTGGACTGTGCCGAGGAATACGGCGTGCCGATTCGGATCGGCGTCAATGCCGGTTCTCTCGAAAAAGACCTGCTGAAGAAATACAAGGGGGTGACCGCCGAAGGGATGGTTGAAAGTGCCTTGCGCCACATCGAAAATGTAGCGGCACTCGGTTTCGAGCGGATGAAAATTTCCATTAAAGCCTCCGATGTTCACCGGACGGTGGAGGCCTATCGTCTGTTGTCCGAGCAGACCGATTTCCCCCTGCATGTCGGCGTGACCGAGGCCGGTGGACTCTATTCGGGGATCGTCAAATCGACCCTCGGAATCGGGATGCTGCTGGCCGAAGGAATCGGCGACACCATTCGCGTTTCTCTGACCCGCGATCCGATCGAAGAAGTGCGTGTCGGCTACGAGATTTTGAAAGGGTTGGACATTCGCCGCCATGGCCCTGATATCGTTTCCTGCCCGACTTGCGGCCGTTGCAATATCGACCTCTTCGGCATCACCGAAAAAGTCGAAAAAGCGCTCCTGCTCAAATCGGTCCCGGTTAAACTGGCCATCATGGGTTGCGTGGTCAACGGTCCTGGCGAAGCCCGGGAAGCCGACATCGGCATCGCCGGCGGTAACGGCGTAGGAATCCTTTTCAAGAAAGGTAAAATCGTCAAAAAGTTTCCCGAAGAAAAGCTGGCGGAGGTCCTGCTGGCCGAAGTGGAAAAATACGAAAACGAATGGAAATCGAGAACTTGATGACAACATGGGTATAATACATATCGTCAAACGAGGATGAGAATGGGTAAACAGCAAAACCCGAAAACGGCTATCAGTCCCACCCGGGAAGAGGATTATTCTGAGTGGTATCAACAAGTTGTAAAGGCTTCTGACCTTGCGGAAAAATCACCCGTGCGCGGGTGCATGGTGATCAAACCTTGGGGATACAGCCTCTGGGAAAACATTGTGAAAGAACTGGACGCGATGTTCAAGGCCACCGGGGTGAAAAATGCCTACTTCCCGCTTTTTATCCCACTGAGTTTTCTCGAGAAAGAAGCCGAACACATCGAGGGGTTCGCCAAGGAATGTGCCGTGGTCACACACCACCGTCTCGAAAAAGGGCCGGAGGGGGGCCTCGTGCCGGCCGGCCCCCTTACGGAACCCCTTGTCGTTAGACCGACATCGGAAACGATCATCGGTGACTCCTTCTCAAAGTGGATCAACAGCTACCGGGACTTACCCGTGCTCATCAACCAATGGGCCAATGTTGTCCGCTGGGAAATGCGAACCAGAGTATTTTTGAGAACCAGTGAATTCTTGTGGCAGGAGGGGCACACGGCGCACGCAACCGAGGAAGAAGCCCTCGCAAGGACCCGTATGATGCTTGACGTGTACACCGAACTCGCCGAAAAGCACCTTGCCATTCCGGTCATCAAAGGCCGTAAGACGGCGGGGGAAAGATTTCCAGGTGCGGTGGACACGCTGTGCGTCGAAGCGATGATGCAGGATCGTCGCGCCTTGCAAGCCGGCACGTCCCACTTTCTCGGTCAAAATTTTGCCCGGGCTTCGGGCATCCGGTATCAGGACGCCAACGAAGAAGAGCAGTTCGCCTGGACAACTTCCTGGGGTGCGTCAACACGACTGATCGGCGGCCTGATCATGACCCACGGCGACGACAACGGCATCCTCCTGCCGCCTCGGGTCGCACCGGCACATGTCGTTTTGCTGCCCATCGCACGGAATGCAGAGGAGAGCGCCCTGGTGATGCCGTACGTCGACAGTCTGGCCGGGGCACTGAGAGAGAAGCACTACGGTCGGCGGCCGATCGAGGTGGAAATCGACACGCGTGATATCGGCGGTGCCAGAGGATGGGATTGGATCAAGAAAGGCATTCCGCTACGGGTCGAAATCGGCCCCCGGGACATCGCCGCAGAATCCGTTTTCGTCGGTCGCCGGGACCGGGATCACCGCGAAAAGGTCTCCGTCAAACGCGGCCGGTTTATCGCCGAAATCACCGATATCCTCGACAGCATTCAAAACGCTTTATTCGATCGCGCGCTGGCTTTCCAAAAGGCCCATACGACAGTGATGGATGAAAAAAAGTCCTTTTATGATTATTTTACGCCGTCAGACAAAGAAAAACCCGAAATTCACGGCGGGTTCGCACTCTCGCACTGGTGCGGTGACGCAGCGTGCGAAACTGCCATCAAGGAGGATCTCGGCGTGACCATCCGCTGCATCCCCCTTCCTGGCGCACTGCAAGATGACATGGGTCCGGGTGGATGCATCGCTTGCGGTAAGCCTTCACCGCAAAGGGTCGTTTTCGCTAAAGCCTATTGAAATCGTCATTAGATCGTAACTTCTCCGTAAGATGTGAGGGTGTGTTGTTAAAGCGAAACCACTTTATTCATCGCCTATGATCCGTATTACCGACATCCTCGACAAGGTTGCCGAATACTCCCCTGAGGCCGACCTCAGCCTGATCGAACGGGCCTATATTTACTCCGCGCGGGTCCACGAAGGCCAGGTGCGCCTCTCAGGTGAACCCTACTTGTCCCATCCGCTGGAGGTGTCCGGCATCCTCGCCGATATGAACCTCGATGAAATCAGCGTCACCTCCGGTCTTCTGCATGATGTTCTCGAAGATACGGCAGCCACACCGAAAGAAATCGAGAAAATTTTCGGCCCCGAAGTTCTTCACATCGTCTCCGGCGTCACCAAGCTGAGCAAACTGCGTCTGAGCAGCTCCGAAGCCCGACAGGCCGAGAGCATCCGCAAAATGCTGCTGGCCATGGCCGACGACATCCGTGTCATACTGATCAAGCTTGCGGATCGCCTGCACAACATGCGGACCCTCCAGTATCACCGCAGCGAAAAGAAAAAAATCAACATCGCCCGGGAAACCATGGATATCTACGCTCCGATATCCGCCCGGTTAGGCATCTACTGGATCAAGAAGGAGCTTGAAGACGCCTCTTTCAAGTATATGCTGCCCGATGAGTACGAACGGATCAGCAATCTGGTCGCCAAGGATCAGGCGGAGCGCGAAAAATATGTTGAAACCGTAAAGAAATACATTCTGAAAAAGATGGGTGAGGCCAACCTGAAGTGCGAGGTGCTGGGTCGAAATAAAAATTACTACAGCATCTACCATAAAATGATGAGCCAGAATCTGGCCTTCGAAGACGTCTACGATATCATCGCCTTCAGGATCATCCTCGACACCATCCCCCACTGTTACGAAACCCTCGGCTTGATACATTCTCTCTGGAAACCAATCGACATCAAATTCAAGGACTATATCAGCCGCCCGAAGCCCAACATGTATCAGTCGCTTCACACGACGGTATTCGGTCCCTACGGCGAGCGGATGGAGGTCCAAATCCGCACCTGGGAAATGGACCGGGTGGCCAAATCGGGCATCGCCGCCCACTGGGGCTATAAGGAAGGCAAACAGGTCGACGAAGGGGTGAGTCGAATGTACACCTGGATCCAGGAAATGGTCGAAAATCAGGAAAATTTCAGGGATCCGGGCGAATTCATGGAAAACGTGCGCATCGACCTTTTCCCGGACGAGGTTTATGTGTTCACTCCCCGCGGGGAAATAAAAACGCTTCCCAAGGGGGCAACACCCGTCGATTTCGCCTATATGATCCATTCGGAGGTTGGCGACCAGTGCGTCGGAGCAAAGGTCAACGACCGCATGGTCCCGCTCCAGTACGAACTGCAAACCGGCGATGTCATTGAGATCGTAACCCAAAAGAACCACCAGCCGAGCAAAGACTGGTTGAAGTATGTCAAGACGGTCAAGGCCCGCTCAAAAATCCGTCAATGGATCAAAACCCAGGAGAAAGACCGCAGCATCTCACTCGGACGGGAAATGTGCGAAAAGGCATTCCGCAAGGAACGGCTCAATTTTTCGGCACTGATCAAAACCGACGAAATGAACCGGGTGGTGGAGCACTTCGGGCTCAAAGCGGTCGAAGACTTGATCGCCAGCGTGGGCTACGGCAAGATCACACCACTGCAGGTGGTGCGGCGCTTTACAGCAAAAGCCGAAAGCGAAGAAAAGCGAGAGTCTGTCTTTAACAAGCTCATCGGGCGGGTACGCAAGAAAAAGCCCAAAGGCGGGGTGGTGGTCAAGGGAGTGGATGATATTCTGATTCGATTCGGCAAGTGCTGCCAGCCGGTGCCGGGAGATTCGATCACCGGATACATCACCCGCGGCTACGGCGTGACCGTTCACCGCGCGGGCTGCATCAACGCCCTGAAAATGAATCCCGACCGACAGATCGAAGTGGAGTGGAATATTGAAAAGTCAGATACGTATCCGGTGAAAATTTACATCCGCTCCCACGACCGTGTCGGGTTGCTGGCCGACGTCGTCAGCAACATTAGCAAGAATGAAGCCAACATACTGAACGCCAAAACTGAAACCCAGGAAAACAAGATCGTGAACAGCGTGTTCACCATTGATGTGGAAGATACCGAGCACCTAAGCCGGGTAATGTCGTCGCTTAAAAAGGTCAAACAGGTGCTGGAGGTTAAACGCATCAGCTGATCTATAGGCTTTAAGATAAAGGTTTTGGCTGTGTTTTCGATCGTTTGCGTATTACAATACAGCCGCCTCCCTCTGACCTTGCCAAAATCTTTATTTTAAAGCCTATAACACCTGCAACACCTCGGCCTGGCGCTGGGCCGGGTTGTGACCGTCAAAAGACGGTTGTGAGAGAGCTCAGGGCGCTTTGACGATGCATCCTGATTTGATGCAGCTGGTACAGACCGTCATCTTTTTAACCCTGCCGTTTACGTTAGCCCTGACCCGCTGCAGGTTCGGGTTGAAACGGCGTTTATTCACGTTATGCGCGTGACTCACATTGTTGCCCACCATCGGTTTTTTACCACATATTTCACATGCTTTCGACATAATCGCCTCTCTTGAAATGTGACTCGGCGCCCCTTCGGCTCGGGCCGCGAGTAAACCCGAAACCCAAAAATCGACACCGGAAAATTAAAAGTGGATGTCTACAGGAAAGGTCGGAATCTGTAAAGTCTTTTTTAGGGTCACGGTAAGATGTAATTCCACACGAATGCGCCGGATTATGGTTTGTCTACAAGGCACATCCACCTGCGCATATCGGGATACCTGTGGGTGGATGCAACGCAGTAAACGGGACATGATACAAGCAAGAGGTGGAATTATTTTTGCCGGGGCCCTTAGTTGCCTTGAGCTTGCTTTGCAAGTGAAGACTCGCACTTGGCAATATACTGCAGGGCAATGCGATGAACACCGACATCCGGATAATTGGTAACGAGCGACTTGAAGCGATGCAGGGCCGCATCGTAACGCTTGCTTTTATAATAGAACATCGCGATGTAAAACTCGTTACCGGCAAGGTTTTTCAAGCATTTGTTGATGTGATCGGTCGCCTTTTCGGCATAGAGCGATTGGGGGTATTGTTTCTGAAGTTGCCTGAAATTTTCCAAGGCCTTACGGGTGACACTCTGGTCGCGATCGATCGTATCCATCTGATCAAAATAGCAGCGGCCGATTTGGTAAATAACGTAGGGAACTGCCTCGTTGTTGGGGTGAAGGTCGGCAAATTCCTGATACGCAAAGATGGCATCTTCGTACTCTTCGAGGTTATAGTGCGCATCGGCGATCTTCAACTCCGCCAGGGTGACATACTTGCTGAACGGATACCAGTCCTTTATCTTCTGAAAATACTCGAGGGCCGATTTGTAATTCCCGCTGTCAAATTCATCCATACCCTCTTGAACCAGTACCTCCACCGGTTCGACATCTTTTTCTTTGAAAAAAAAATCGTGAACGGAATTGTAGAGAGAACATCCGGCAAGAAGTAACAGGAAAAGAACGCAGAGGCCGACAGCCGCTTGCATTGGTTTGATTCTAATCATTTTTTCTTACCGCGGGTGTGATTCGACAACCGATTTAGACAGCGTAATCACCAACCGCCAGCACCCTATCCAATGAAAATCCGGGTGGCAATTGATCAACAGTTGACGCCGCCCTTAGACAAAGGAAACAATTCTTGAGCTGTCTATTGTGGGTCCGTCGATGGGTTCCAACCGATCTCAGGTATTTGTCTCATCAACCCGCCAGCCGATTTTAGTTTCGGCATATTACCGGAGCGTCTAAACGGCTAAAGGACCTTTTTGATCACATCTTCGAGTTTTGACTTGGCAACCATGCCGGTAATCTGGTCGACCACGTCACCATCCTTGAATAAAATAAGGGTCGGAATAGCCTTGATTCCATATTTCCCCGGAGTGATGGGGCTGTTGTCGACATTGCATTTCATGAATTTTATCTGGTCCCCGAAACTCTTGGAAAGCTCTTCGACCACGGGAGCGATCGCTTTGCAAGGGCCACACCAAGGGGCCCAGAAATCCACCAGCACCGGCATATCCGACTTCAAGACCTCGCTTTCGAAATTTCCGTCTTCGATCTCATTGATACCTTCAGCCATGATCTATAATCCTTTCTGAAATAAATTTGCACAATAATAGTGATGGCCGCCATGGTTGTCAACTTTTATAAAATAAGTCAATCCAGGAACTTATTCCGACATCGCAACCCGCTCAGTGCGCGACGATCGGTGGCAATTGGCGCATTAATTGTAACAATTTGAAATAGATCTAGTTTCGGTGTAAATAGCTTATAGCACATCAATGGTTTCATCAAAAGCCGACATTTAGGCTCCTTGAATCGGGGGCGTTGTTCCGGCGTTGCAAAGGAAACAACTCCCTATAAGGAGATAGTGCCTATCCAGAAATGGTAGCCATTTCTGGATAGACACTGGATAGGAGATCGCCGATGGCGGACACCATCAAAATTGGCGCATTGATTTCAGGCACCGGCACAAACCTGCGGGCAATCATAGACGCCTGCAAAGAGGGAGAACTGGCCGGGGAGGTGGTCTTCATCGGTTCGGACAACCCGCAGGCGGCCGGTCTCGAACTGGGCCACCGGCATGGTATCCCCACTTTTGTGATCGACTATCGGGCCATCATTCGGTCCGCCCGCGATGACCTGTCCGGCAGCGCGCTGCCTCTCGACGCCAGCCTGAACGAGTTGCGGGAAAAACAAAACCTTTTTCCGGCGTCTGTCGATCCGCAAAAGGTGACCGCGTTTCTGACATCGCGGGTGATAGCCGAATCCCGACTGTTGAAGGCCATGGCCCCCCATGATGTCGATTTGCTCGTACTGGCCGGATACATGCGGACCCTCACGCCTTATTTCATCGACCGGGTCAACACCGATGCGAAACATCCCCGAATCATGAACATTCATCCTGCCCTGCTGCCGGCCTTTCCGGGAACCGATGGTTACGGAGATGCCTTTCGCTTCGGCTGCAAGGTGGCCGGCTGCACGGTCCATTTTGTCGATTATGGTGAAGACACGGGACCGATCATCGGGCAGAAAGCCTTTCCGATCGAAAAAAACGACACTCTGGATACGGTCCGTAAAAAAGGATTGAAATTGGAATGGGTCCTCTATCCGGAGTGCATCGACCTGTTTGCACAGGGACGGTTGAAAATTGTGGAGATGACCTACAATCGGCCTGGTAGGCGTCAGAGTTTGAAGAGAACGGTGGTGAAGATTCTGCCGGGAAAAGCGGGGGCAGATGCGGATTTAGGGTCACGGTAAGAAATAATTCCACACGAATGCGCCGGATTATGGTTTGTCTACAAGGCACATCCACCTGCGCATATCGGGATACGTGTGGGTGGATGTAACGCAGTAGACGGGCCATAAGACAAGCAAGAGGAGGTTAATTTTTGTTTTCTTTTTGCAACCATTTAACATACTGCTCAATTCCCTCCTCTAAAGATAGCGGTTCGTATGGGCAGCCGGTCGCCAACAGCTTGCTCATATCCGCTTCGGTCACATACTGGTAGCTGTCTTTAATTGATTCCGGCATGTCGAAGTATTCGATTCTCTCCGGCAGGTTCAATGCGCTGAAGATCGCACTTGCGAGATCATTGAAACTCCTACTCCGCCCTGTGCCGGCATTGTAAAGACCGTTGGGTGGAGAGGCGTCGAGGAAATAAACGATCAGATCGACGATGTCCTGAACGAAGATAAAATCTCTTCTCTGTTCGCCGTCAGCACAATCCTCCCGGTACGATTTGAAGAGTCGGATCTTGCCGCTCTGCAGCGCCTGTGGGATGGCGAAATGGGCCACGCTGGCCATACGTCCCTTATGACTTTCGCCGGGGCCGTAAACGTTGAAGAATTTTATACCGTACCAGCGCGGAGGCGTTTCCTGCTGTTTCAACACCCATAAATCAAAGAGATGCTTTGAGTAGCCGTAGGGATTGATCGGCTTGTAGATATCGGTCTTTTCATGGTCATCGGAAAATCCATCCCCGCCGTTGCCGTATGTGGCGGCGCTGCTTGCATAAATGAGGGGAATTTGCCTTTCAGTACAAAAATGCCATATATTCAGTGAATACGAAGAGTTGTTTTCGAAAAGATAATCGAAGTCGCTTTCCATCGTATCCGTGCAGGCGCCGAGATGGACAACCGCTTCGACAGCTCTATCTATATTCTGGTCCAGCCACGACCACAGACGGGTTTTGTGCACGTATTGCCAGAAAGATTTACCGACCAGGTTTTTCCATTTAGAGGTACTGGCGACATTGTCCACGAGTAAAATGTCGTCACCATAAATGTGGTTTAATGCCGTCAACGTATTGCTGCCGATAAATCCCGCTCCTCCGGTGAGTATGACCATGTAATTTTCCTCAATAGTCGTTTAGGTAAAAATTACTTGTGAACGCTTTTGGGATTATGGTCTCCGTTTTTTTCCGACACCTTTTCCGCGAGGCGGGTTGTACTGTATCCTTCAACCACCGGGACCAGGTGCACTTTTCCGCCATAGGACTCCACAATCTCTTTTCCGACCACCCTCTCCGGGCGGTAATCCGACCCTTTCACCAGAACATCCGGTTCCAGGGATTCAATGAGTTCGATCGGCGTGTCTTTTTCGAAAATGATCACCAGATCGACGCAATCCAACGCTCCTAAAATGGCGGCGCGGTCCGTTTCGCTCAAAATCGGTCGCTTGTTTCCCTTGAGCCGCCTGACCGACCCGTCGGAATTCAAGCCGACGATCAACCGCTCTCCGCACCTCTTGGCCTCGTTCAGTAAGTGGATGTGTCCCGGGTGAAGCAAATCGAAACACCCGTTGGTGAAAACGATTTTTTGGTCGAGGGCTTTCCATGCCTGGACCTGAAGATTCGCAGCCGCAAGCGAATGGGTCTTTTGATTGACGCTCCCGCCGATTCTGTCACCGTTCATCCCCACCGCAGCCTTCAGTTCGAGGGCGTTGATCGGTTGCGTACCGAGTTTGCCGACCACAACCCCGGCAGCGACGTTGGCCAAGCGAGCGGCGTCCAAGTAGCCCTGCCCGGAAGCGATACCGACTGCCAATGTCGCAATAACGGTGTCACCGGCGCCTGACACATCGTACACTTCCCGTGCAATTGACGGAATAAACCGGGGCTGCTCGTCTTCGCCGATGAGGCACATCCCGAGCGGGCCGCGCGTGACCAGCAGGTTCGACAACCTGTATTGGGACCGTGTGGTCCGCATCGCGTCGATAAGGGCGTTGTCATCACCGAGAGGCGCTCCAACAACATGTTCGAATTCGGCGGTATTTGGTGTCAGACAAGCTGCCCCCGAATATCGTTCCCAATTTTTCCTCTTGGGATCGACGATAACAGGCACATCTGCGCCATTAGCCACATCGATGAGGGCTTCAGTGAGGCCTTGCGTATCAAAAATGCCCTTTCCATAATCCGAAAATATGACGGCCGCACATTGGTGGATTTCTTTGGCCGCATTTTCGATGATTCCTGCTTTCAAAGATTCATCGAGAACAACGGTGTTTTCGTCGTCAATCCGCAGTAATTGCTGACCTTTTGCCAAAACTCGCGTTTTTGTGATGGTTGGCCTGTTTTTATCTTCTATCAGTATCGATTCGATCCTTCGGTCCTCGAGCAACCTTTTGAGCGTACTTCCGTTTTCGTCCCGGCCGATGACGCCGAGCAAGGTAACCGAGGCACCGAGTCCGATGACGTTCAAAACCACGCTGCCGGCGCCGCCGGGAACGATCGATCGTCGCTTGATGTGGAATACCGGTACCGGCGCCTCAGGTGAAATGCGTTTCACATCGCCCCAGAGATATCGGTCCAACATGACATCGCCGACGACGAGGATTTTGCATCTCTCATAATCGAACGCGACAGAATTATTCATCCTGATAGTCCATTTCGTTTTTCATCATTTTTAAGCCATGGCTGTGCTCGAATGTCCGGAAGACCTGAGGTTTCACTTTCGAATGCATTCTAAAGGTAACGCCTTGCTCCCACGAAACGGCTTCGGTAATAGCTTTTCGACAGGGAAGTCAACCGGATGCGCTTGCTCTTGCCGGGTGCATGAATGAACTTGTTCTCACCGGTGTAAATTCCCACGTGGGAGACCCGGCGTCCACCGGCAGTGGCAAAGAAGACAAGATCGCCCCGCAGCAGCTCATTGCGCACGACCGGAGTGCCGGTCTTCCACTGTTGACGGGAGGTTCGCGGCAGATCGAGCCCGTTGAGCTGATAGACCGTCATCGTCAGCCCGCTGCAATCAAATCCTTCATCCGACGATTCGCCACCCCATTTATAAGAAACGCCGATGAAATTCATTGCGGTTTTAACAATCCGTTTCCTCAGTTCGACGGTATCGTAAACGGCGGTGGGTCCGACGATGAAATAGTCCGTGATGAGCCCGCGGGCCCGATAGTTTTCCGCTGCCTCGATCGCCAGTTCACGGATGGAATAGTTGCCGAAGCGAACCTTGTAGTAACCGGAAGCATCGCTGAAATGGTAGGCATTCAGACCTGTCTGCTGTAGTGCTTCGGTCAGTCTCACGGCATTGTCCACACTGGAAAATGCCCCTAGCTGAACGGAAAATCGCACGTGCTCGAGTTGTCTGGGCGGTGAGGTAATTTCGACTTCGGAGGGTGGTGACGGACCCAGACCGCTGCAACCGGCAAGCAGCAGGATAATTCCGATGACGGCCGGCCGGCAGCGAAGTGGGCAATCTTTCTTCTTCCGGTGCATGATGGTCTAATCAGAACGCCTTTATCATCAGTGGGATTGCGACGAAAGTGCCGATAGAACTCCCCAGGTTGGTAAACACGACGACCAGCAGCACCCGGGTTACCTTGTTTTTCCAGAAACCCCGCAGTGAGTGAATGTCTTCCTGGAGATTTTCAAAGTCGATGACCCGCGGCTTGCGGGAAAAGGCTTCAACCAGGCCCGATACCCAGCCGGCAGCGACCATCGGGTTCAGCGATGTCAACGGTGCGGCCACGATGGACGAGACGACCGTGAACGGATGAGCCAGGGCCGCCAAAGCCCCGAGACCGGCCAGCACGCCGTTGGCCAGCAGCCACCAGACCACCATGTCCTTGCCGGATTTGGCGCCGCCCATGAAAAAACCGGTGATGATCAACGCAACGATTCCCAACGGTATGACCCACTTGAAGACAGCAGAGAGCTTGCCCTTGGGCGGTATTTTTTCCAGGGGTGCGATGTCGGTTTCGGTGTTCCAGTACCTTTTGATTCCGGGGACATGGCCGGCGCCGACGACAGCCACTATTTTTTCTCCGGGGGCATGCCGTATCTTGTGGGCCAGGTAGCGGTCGCGTTCGTCGATCAGAATGGCCTTGACGATGGGCAAAGATTTGCCCACGTCGGCGAGGATGGTTTCGAGCACATCCTCCTGCTTCATTTTTTCCACATCCTCGGCACTGATGTCGTCCACCTGTCCAATGGAAAAAATGAGCTGGGCCAGCAGCTTGATCTTGTCCCTGAATCTCATCAAGCGCCACGTGCGTGAGAGGGTAATGCGAATATCCCGGTCGGCCAGGTGGATGGCGGCCCCGACGGCCTCGGCGGATTCGATGGCCTGAATCATTTCCTGACCCGGGCGAATATTGAGTTTTTTGGCAATTCTTTTCTGCAGCGATGCCAGCAGCAGATTGGACAGTAACAGGAAAGACTTTTTTTCCCTGATGACCTTCACGATGTCCATGTTCTGCCACTGGTCTTTCTGTCGGATGGATTGGTAGCGTGATGCACACAGCTCGACACAAACCGTGTCCGGTTTTTCCCTGTCGATGACATCGGCCACCAGACGGGCGCTCTCTTCCGAAACATGGGCAGTTCCCACAAGAAAGATTTTCTTGCCGTCAATTTCAAGGAGTTGGGTCATACGACTTGTTTCTAATCCTTTTCCAATATATATGGGTTAAATCTAAATTGGGAGTTAACCTAATTTATATGTAAATTTTTCCTGGGTTGAGCGTTTTCCTACCCAGGCGGAATTAACGGTTCCCAGTTAAAGTGCCATAACTGGTCTCTAAGTGTTATATTACGCATCAATTGTGTCGAATTCCATGTTTCACCCAATGGCTGAAAGCGGCCAATCCAAACAATGGAGCATAAAGTTACGGAAATCAGCATTATATAACCTTTCAACCCCTGGCCCAGACCCGGCTTGGAGAGATGTGGTGATAAAAATCAACGTCTATAGATCATGCAAACAAATTCATAGTAACGTCCCGTCGCGCCGGGGCGGGCTTGAACCCTGAACCAATCAGTTAAGGTTGTCATTATATTGGCCTCGTCAACGAAAAGTCAATTCATTGATGGAAACTTATTCACATCCGGATAGCAGCATAAGTCACGATCACGGATAACGGACAAACCGATGGCACCGCCTGAGCAAGTAGACACCTCGGAAAATCTCATTCGAGAGAAACCGTATTACCTTCCGGCCGGCGGTGAGGTGGAGCTGTTCGCAGCCGCTCTCGACGCACGGCTGCCGGTTATGTTAAAAGGTCCTACCGGATGTGGGAAGACCCGCTTCGTCGAGTACATGGCTTTTCGGTTCAAGCGCCCCCTGTATACAGTGGCCTGCCACGAGGACCTGTTTGCATCGGATTTGATTGGGCGCTATCTGCTCAAAAATGATGAGACGGTATGGATGGACGGTCCCTTGACACGGGCGGTGCGCATCGGGGCAATCTGTTACCTCGATGAGATCGTCGAAGCCCGCAAGGACACGACGGTGGTCATCCATCCATTGAGCGACGATCGCCGCCTGCTGTCCATCGACAAGAAGGGCGAAACCCTCAAGGCCCATCCCGATTTTTTGTTGGTAATCTCGTTTAATCCCGGATATCAGTCCGTTCTGAAAGACCTGAAACAGAGCACCCGCCAGCGATTTATTTCCATCGACTTCGACTATCCGACGGCGCAAAAAGAGACCGACATCGTTTCCCACGAAGGCGGCGTGGCACCGGAGACCGCCCGGCAGCTGGTGGCACTGGCGCATAAAATTCGCCGGATCAGGGAACAGGGTCTGACCGAAGGCGCCAGCACCCGGCTCCTGATCTATGCCGCCCAGCTGACCAGACGCGGTGTTCCCGCGCGCGAAGCCTGCCGGGCTGCTATCTGCAGATCTTTAACCGACGACAGGCACCTCCAGGAAACCATGAACGATCTTATCGACGACCTGTTTTAAACGGCACCGATTGTCATGCATGCCATATGACCAGGAACATAGGGCACCGATTGAATCCCTGCACCTCTTAGATCCGGATCTCGCTGCTACCGTTCATAGACAACTGGAGCGATTCGAACCAGTTGTCTCCGCAGCTGTCGTCGCCTTGTTGGTTGACGATATCTTTTGGGGTCTGACCCGGGAAATTTCATTCGGGCAGGCCATTGCAGCCGGTTATCTTCAACTGATGACCCGGGTCGAGTACGGGGTGCTTGAAAACTACCACCGCCTGGTGCGAGCGGCCGGTGCCCGGGGAACGACGATCGGCCGATTGATGGCCATTCACCTGGCGCCGGTTTTAATCGTCGGAGACCGTGACCTGCTGCAGCTTTTCACCGAGGCCGTGGGTGTAATGGAGTCGCAAGGAATCTACACCCTGACGCGGCCGCTGGACGCCCTCTCACAGCTTCTCAACCGCGGTGAGCGCTCTGCGGCCGCCATGTTTCTCAAGCTTCTGTCAGTGGCCTTCGGCATGGATCTGAGTTACAATCAGTGCCAGCACCTTTCCGTTAACCTGCCGCAAGCAATGCTTTCTTTCGCAAAGACGAAGCGTGTTTGGCAGCTGGAGCAGCTTTTGCGGGTGGTGCGTGCAGACGTGCACCTCATCGAGTCGTTTCTGGCAGGAATGAAAAAGGGTCTCCGGCTGTTGACCCCGGCTGCGCTCGACCGTTTTATTTCCGCTGCGTTGGTCAAAACAATCCAAAGGCCAGAGTCGGCCGCCAGTTTCCTGTCGCTCGATTCTCGCCAGGGCCGCGATACGTTTGCAGAACTTCAGGTTGCCGTTTCCCTGCGCGAAGTGGAGGCACAGCTCAATCGCTACCTCGGCGCCCGGACCGGTCTTCAGATCTCGGTTCGGCCCCTGTCGGCCCTTGACGGTCGGCTATCCCCGATATCAGCAACCGCCGTCACCGCCTGCACGGACGGCAGGTTCATCTATATGCCGGAAGAAATCGCTTTTTACGGGCATAAACAGGCCAATACCGATCTCTACCGCTGTCTGGCACGTTTCGAATCCGGTCACCACGAGTTCGGCACTTTCGATTTCGACCTGGAACGGTTGTTCGACCGCTGCCAAGCGCTGACCGACTGTTGCAGCGCACTTGACGGTTTGGGAATACCGCCGGTCTCTGATCGGCCGACCACGATGACATCAGACCTCGAACGGTTCTTGGGTCTCTTTCCTCTACCGGCACTGGCGGCCGATCTTTTTACTGTGTTCGAACATGGCCGGATCAGGCGGATGCTCGGGCGCCGGTACCCGGGACTGGTCTTGTCCTTTCTGCCGATTCTGCAGAGTGAGGCCGGTCCTTCGCAGGGCGTGATGGACGACCTCTATGCCGTCATTGCCTTGGGGCTGCCGCCGAGTTCAGCATCCGGTACGGGCGATGTCCGGTACCACCTTGTCAAGGGCTTGCTTGCGCAGTTCGTTGAGCATACAGAGACAGGGGAGTGCCGTGTGGAAAGCAGCGGCGAGTTGGTCGTTCTATCCTACCGGGAGGTCGCCAACACGCTCACCGAATACGCGCCCGGTCAGGCGAGTGGCCAGGCGTATCGACCGCTGCAGACCCCTTTCGACCGGCATCTGCGACCCGACTTGGTCCATGCTGCCGGTCAGGCTCTGGATCAGAAAGTCCTGGCGCTCAAAGAGAGGTTGGCCGAAAAAGGCTTCCGAGTCTACCGGGCCGATCTACGCAAACACCTCGAGACCCATCAGGGACTGGTGCGCGCCGATGACCTTGCAGCCATGTTGGAAAACGCATCGAATATTGCAGATCCCGGCAACCACGGCACGCCACCGCCGTCTGAGGAACTGTCAGTTCAGCTGGCGCAAGACCTGCCGGAGCTTTTCGACACATTGCCTCCGGAAGACGAGACGGAAGCGCAAGCGGAGACATGGCACCCTGAATGGAATTGCAACCTGGGCGATTACCTGACCGCGCACACCCGCGTGCGGGATCGCGCGGTCACAGGGAGCGAAAACCGGTTTTACAGCCGTGTCCTGCAACGGCATCGTGGACTGGTCAAGCGAATCCGAACGGCTTTCGAACTCCTCAAACCTGAAGGGCTCAAGCTCTACCGGCAGTGGATCGAAGGCGATGCATTCGACTACCGGGCCCTGCTCGATTTCGTTCTGGATAAAAAAGCCGGGATTACACCCTCCGAGCGGCTGTACATCAAACGCCTCAAGGTCAACAGAGATGTAGCGGTCCTGCTTCTCGTGGACTTGTCGCGTTCGACGGCGAACCCGGTCGCCGGGTCGACGGCCCGTGTGCTGGATGTGGCCAAAGAGGCAATCGTACTCTTCAGCGAAGCACTGGAAGTCGTCGGAGACATCTATGCCATCGCCGGCTTTTCCGGCAACGGTCGCCTGGGTGTCGATTACTTTCACATAAAGGATTTTTCCGAACCGATGAACGAAGCGATCAGGAACCGTATCGACGCCATGGTGCCCCAGCGGAATACCCGGATGGGTGCGGCCATCCGGCATGCGGCCGCCCAATTTGCCGCCGTCACGTCGCGGGTCCGGCTGTTGATCACGATAGGGGATGGTTTTCCGAATGATCTCGGCTACAAGAAGCGTTACGCTGTCGAGGACACGCGCCGGGCCATCTCCGAGCTGCGGTCACGACACATCCATGTGCACGCCATTACCATCAACATCGATACGGCTGATGACGGCCGACTGGATGATCTATACGGGGAAATCCATCACAACGTGATCGCCAACGTCGTCGACCTACCGGAAAAACTGTGGCGGATTTACGGCATGCTGACGCGCTGAAGTCCGCCCTCGGATTTGACGGGTTGATGCCGAGTTCTGTGCCGCATGAGACCGAAGCAGCCGCCGGCAGCACACTGGATCACTGGTTGTTGGAGACAGAAGGTCTCGAAAACCGAAAGAACCAAACGTAAAGGGGCCTTTTATGCTCATCCATGACGACATATTCGCCTGGGCAGGGTTCGGCGGACTGCTCCGTCTGGGCAGCGGCAAGTGCCGGCTGAGGATTATTGACCTTAGAAAGGGGAGTCATAAAGGCCTGGCCCACCTGCGGCCGTACATCTTCGTCGCATCCGATGTTCCCGAAAGCCGGATGTCGGTTCGAAGCTGTGTCAGCCACATCGCCACCAGCGTGGCAAAGGCCTTCGGCATCAGCCCGAACCGTATGATATTTGTGGAGTACGCTCCGCAATCCACCTACGGTGTCGACGGCGAGAACCTTATTCCGGAACGCTTCGACGCGGTTGAATTTACCTGGCACGGCGACAAGGCCTTGCACCCCAGGTGGCGGGCGCTGCAACAGCCGTTGCTGGATATCGTCCGGAAGGCGATGCAGGCCCCATAGTATCGTTTTCAAGACTCAAAGACCTAAACCTTGAATTTGGATCAGCGCGGCGGTTGTGCGCTGGCGGCACACTCGTTTTTCCCCAAATCGAGAATATCCTGCTCTTCCGCATCCACCTCCCTCAGTCCGGCATTTATTTCGCGGATTTTGGCATATTCCTCCGGCTGGGTCCGCATGTTTTCCTTGATGAACTTAAAAAACTCGTTTTCATCCTCGATGCCGTAAATATTCGAATTGTCGGCTTTTATTTTGCCCATGGACGCCATGAAGGCCAGCCTGTCATCGGCCTCTCTCCAATCCATGTAGTGGCCGGGTAGAGCAATGATCCCATCATCGAGCGGGCGGATCTTCTGAGTCATGGTATTGAACAGCATCTTGGACCACTCTTCCACCATTCCGCCCAAGTCGGGGCGGCCGATGGAGAGAATAAACACCGTGTCCCCGGAGATGAGAAATTTTCCATCCACGAGGTAGGAAGTGCTGCCCGGTGTGTGGCCCGGTGTGTGCATGACTTTTACCTCGGGGCCACCGCCGGCAAAGGTGTATATCTCGCCGTCAACCGCCGGGGTATAATGGAAACGCGCCTCTTTGAAATCCGGTCCGGGAGCCGTTATTTGTGCGCCCGTAGCCTTTACCAGCATTGGGCTGCCCGAGATGTAGTCCGCCTGGCGATGGGTTTCAAACGTCCGGATGATGGCACAACCGCGTTGCTCGGCAAAGCTCTGATAGGCCCCCACACTCTTGGACGGATCGAATAGCATCATTTCCTTGCCGTAAACCAAGCCGTAGCTGCAAGACGCTTTCCCGGGACGCCGAAACTGGTAAAGCTCATATCCTTCACCGTCGTTCACACGAATCGGTGCCAGCAGGTTTCCCCAGGCCTTGATGCCGGTAAGCATAGAGGCCACATCCGTGAATCCATGATTCACCAATATCTCACCGACATACCTTGCCGAACCCTCCTTGGCGCAGACGATGCGAATCTTGCGTCCCCGGGGCACGCGGTCCACACTCTCCTGCTCGTGTTCGATAAATTCCATATACGGTACGTTGATCATGTCGATCGGGTAAGGCCCCTCGACCTTGAAGCGCCCGAATTCGACTTCGTTGCGAACATCCAATAAAAGAAAATCTTCTTTGGCGGTCAGCCAGTCAAACAGTTCATCTGCTGTGAAAGTCTTTACTTCCATGATTTGTCTCCTTGAGTTGTAAAAGAGGTATTCATAAATGACACGACACTAGTCAAAACTGAGTTCGTCCGGCCACTCCCGCACGTGTCCGTCGGCAACGCCCTTTTTGCAGGCGTCGATCACCAACCGGTGACTCTGGAGATGAAGGTCCCGTCCCGGATCGACATTGTTGAACAGTTTCCAAAGCAGCAGCGATTTGTCGGCGAGATCGACCGCGGCATCGTACAGCACGATGATGGCATAAGGCGTCAGCACCGGCAGGTCGAGCAGAATCTGGGCACACTTCTTTCCCGTCAACTGTGCCTTCCGTTCAATGTTCAGGCACAGCACCCGATTGCGCAGAACCGGCTTTTCCCTTGTGCCGTCAAGATCTGAAATTTGTCGCACCCCTGCGATACCGGAAATCTGTCGCCGGATACTTTCCAGCAGGTCACGCTCTGTCGGCAGACCGTTCGGCTCCGGCTGTTCCGTCACCTTCCGCTCCGGTTCTCCGGCGAAACGCTCCGTGAGATCGATACCGATTTTATTGCCGAAGTTGGCGGTTGGTGAAGAGTGATCGAGCACGTCCAAAACACCTTTGGCCAGCGTGATATCCGAACGGGCGTCGAAGCTTTCCAGCAAACGCCGCATGATTGCCGACGGGTTTTTTAGATCCACGTCCTTGTCGACGACCACGATAGCCTTGCAAAAACTCATCTGTCCCTGACCCCAGAGCCCGTACATCACTTTTTGAGCATGGCCGGTATACTCCTTGTCGATCGACACCACGACGATGTTGTGGAAAACGCCTTCCCATGGCAGCCAATAGTCGATTATTTCAGGGAATGCGGTCTGAAGCAGCGGCAGGAACATCCGTTCGGTGGCCTTGGCCAAATAGCAGTCTTCCATGGGCGGGCGTCCGACCAGGGTGGCGCAGTAAACCGGAGAGCGGCGGTGGGTCAGGGCCGTAACGTGAAAAACAGGATAGTCGTCGGCCAGCGAATAGTATCCGGTGTGGTCTCCGAACGGTCCCTCGCGCCTCAGTTCGTGAGGATCGACGTAGCCTTCGAGCACGAACTCGGCCTCGGCCGGCACCTCGAGGTCGTTGGTCAGGCAGCGCGCCATCGCTACCGGCTGGTTGCGGATAAACCCGGAAAGGATCATTTCATCCACATTGCGAGGGAGCGGCGCCGTGGCCGCATATATGGTGGCCGGATCGGCTCCGATCGCCACCGAAACCGGCATACGCCGGCCGGCGCGGCGATATTCGGTGTAATAGTGGGAACCGTCCTTGTGAATGTGCCAGTGCATGCCGGTTGTGTTTTTATCGAATACCTGCAGGCGATACATGCCCACGTTCCGCCGGCCGGTTTTCAGGCTGCGGGTGAAGACCAGCGGTAACGTGATGAAACGGCCGGCGTCTTTGGGCCAACAGTGCAGCACCGGCAGCAGCCCCAGATCGACAGCCTCACCGGTATAAATCACTTCCTGGCAAGGGGGTCGCTTGGCACGGCTGCGCCGTGGAAAAAACCGGGAAACAGACAGGGCCGTGGGCAGCAGCCCCAGGACATCCTTAAAACTGTTCGGCGGGGGCATCTCGATCATCCGGCGGATCCGTTCCCCGAGCTGGTCGAGATCATCGACGCCCAGCGCCATGCAGATCCGCTTGGGGCTTCCGAAGAGATTGGTGGCCGCGGGGAAAGGTGATCCTTTGACGGTTTTGAATAAAAGCGCCTTGCCTCCCTGGGGACTTTTGGACTCCGCGTCGGTGTACCGGCTGATGTCGAGGTAATGGGAAACCGGCCTTGCGACGGCTTTCAATTCACCGGCACGCTCGAGGGTCTGGACGAATTCCGACAGGTTCCTATACCAGCGTTTCATCACCCCAGGCTCCCGTCATGTGGTGCTCGATGCCTAGTTGGGCAAGGATTCTGGCCACAAGAAAATCGACCAGGTCCTGAATGTGTTGCGGGCCGAAATAAAAACCCGGCGCGGCCGGCAGGATCGTTGCCCCGGCGCGGGTCAACCGCAGCATGTTCTCGAGGTGGATCGCGCTGAAAGGTGTTTCCCGGGGTACCAGGATCAACGGCCGCCTTTCTTTCAAGCAAATGTCGGCCGCCCGGGTGAGCAGGTTCTCCGCCAGCCCCATCGCCACGGCCGCCAGTGTCTTGACGGTGCAGGGCACGATCACCATCCCGTCATGATTGAAAGAACCGCTGGCAGGCGGTGCAAAGAAATCTGCGGCGTCATGCTCACGGATGCACGCTTCCTGGTGAGGCACATGGCGGCCGGCGGATTTCAGACACTCGTCCAGTTGGCCGTTATAATTCAGTTCGTGCGCCATCACCTTCCTGCCGTCGGCTGAAATAATCACGTGGATCTCAACCGGCAGGCGCAACAGCTGATTCAGCAGCGTTATTCCGTAAACTACGCCAGAGGCGCCGCAAATGCCGACAACGTAACGTTTCACATCGATCTCCTCAAGGATCGGACAAGATTAGGAAAAAGGCCCTGCGGCGTCAAGAGCGTTTTTCCCTTGTTCAAACCGCCGACACGGTATAATGACACGGCAGTGTTCCGTAGGACGAAAAGTTAATACTATAATCACGAATCATCACATTCCAACCATCCGCCACCGCTATCACTGCGCCAGACCGATCAGGGCACGTCTGCTGCAGGCGCACTGGCGGTAGAAAAGGAGGAACGCATGGTACTGAAAACCGTCCAGACCGATCAGGCGCCGGCTGCCATCGGACCCTATGTCCAGGCGATTGTCGCCGGACCGCTGCGGTTTGTCAGCGGTCAGCTCGGCCTTAATCCCCAAACCGGTGAATTGGCCGGCAGTGACCTGGCCTCCCAAGCCCGGCAGGCCCTTCAAAATCTCAAACAGATCGTGGTTGCCGCCGGCTGCGCGCTCGATGAGGTCGCGGCCGTCGATGTCTTCCTGACCGACATGGGCAAGTTTACCGAATTCAACCGGATATACGAAGAATTCTTTACCGGCCACCGCCCGGCTCGGGCCGTTGTCGAAGTGAGCGCGCTGCCCAAGGGTGCTCTGGTGGAAGTGAAGTGCGTGGCCTATGCCGGCTCATAGCCTTGCCCCGAGTTTTTTTTATCGGGCAAAGCAAAAAACGACAGTGAGTTCGAATGCTTGAAACAGCGTTTGATGTGGTAATCGTCGGCGGCGGGATCATGGGCAGTGCTATCGCCTTTAACCTGGTTAAATTGGACAACCGGCTAAGGGTCGCCGTGGTCGAAAAGGACCCGGCGTACACCCGGGCCTCCACCACCCTTTCCCTGAGCAATGCCCGCATTCAGTTCAGCCTCAGAGAAAATATCGAGATGTCGCAGTATGCCTTCACGGTGTTGGAGCGCTTTGCGGTGGAGATGGCCGTTAACGACAGCGCCCCGCAGGTGTCCTTCCGCCGGGAGGGCAACCTTTTTTTGATTTCTCCGGCCGGACGGGCAGAGGCCGAAGCGTCTTTTAATCTGCAGCGTTCGCTGGGCTGCCGGGTGGACTGGTTCTCACCGCCGGAAATCAAGGAGCGCTTTCCGCTCTACAATGTCGCGGGACTGGCCGGCGCAACCTTTAGTCCGGACGATGGTCACTTCGATGCCCACGCCTTCCTGATGGGCTACAGGTCCAAGGCCCGTTCTCTCGGCGCCGCATTTATTCAAGACGAGGTGGTCGCCATCGAAACATCGGGGAATCGGGTCGGTGGCGTGCGACTGAAATCCGGAAAAAAAATGACCGCCAAATTCGTGGTCAACTGCGCCGGTGCCTGGGCGGCCGAGATAGCCCGCAGCGCGGGCATCGACTTGCCCGTCCAGCCGGTCAAGCGTCAGGTGTTTGCGCTGGATACCAAAATCAAACCCACAGCCCCGCTGCCGCTGACGGTGCTGCCGTCGGGGCTCTATTTTCGCAGCGAAACCGGAGGCCTGATCCTGCTGGGAAAGTCGATGGAAGAAGACCCGGTCGGGTTTGATTTTTCCTGGGACGACAAGCGCTTTACGGACCTTCTCTGGCCTGAGCTGGCAGAGTTCGTCCCCGCCTTCGACACGTTGAAACTCATCCGCGGTTGGGCAGGTCTGTATGCGGTCAACACCCTTGACGGCAACGCCATTCTGGGCGAGTGGCCCGAACTGAAGGGTCTCTTTCTGGCCAACGGTTTTTCCGGGCACGGCCTCCAGCAGGGACCGGCCGTCGGCCGGTACCTGGCTGAATTGATCACGGACCGGACCCCGACGCTGGACCTGTCCAAATTCAGCCCTGAACGAATTCTGGAGCGGCACCCGTTGAGCGAGAGCGGATTGGTTTAATCTTGAAAAGTACCGAAAAATCCGGTGCGCTGATGGTGACGGCAGGTGCCGTGCTGATCAGTTTTTCGGCCGTGTTCGTTAAACTGGCCCACGTCAGCCCCACTATGGCCGGTTTCTACCGAACCTTCTTCGGCGGCATCATGCTGCTCATCATTCTGGTCATTAGAAGGGAAGCGCTTTGGAAGGGGGCTTCCTTTCTCTATCTCGGCATTTTCTGCGGCCTCGTTTTCTCCCTGGACCTGTTTTTCTGGCACAAATCCATCCACTACGTCGGGCCCGGCCTGGCAACCATTCTGGCAAACTTCCAGGTCTTCCTGTTGGCCCTTTACGGCGCTCTCGTACTGAGAGAAGCGGTCAGTATCCGTACCATGGCGGCCATACCGCTGGCGTTTTTCGGTCTTTTTCTGCTGGCCGGGATCCACTGGCGCCAGCTGGGAGAAGCCTACCGCGTGGGAGTCGCTTTGGGTCTGGCCACCGCCGCCTGTTATGCCGTTTACATTCTGGCCCTGCGCAAACTGCAGTCAAAAAAAAATGCTCCCTCGGCGATGGCAAATCTGGCCGTCATCTCGATGGTTTCCGCACTTCTTCTCGGCTCGGCGGCATGGGTGCAAAACGACCCGTTCGCCATTCCGGACCTGCAAAGCATATTCTCGCTCGTCGCCTACGGACTTTTCAGTCAGGTCATCGGCTGGGTTCTGATAACGAGAGGTCTGACCCGCCTGCGGTCTTCTCTTGTCGGTCTGCTGATCCTCCTGCAGCCGGCCCTTTCCTTCACCTGGGACATTCTTTTTTTTCACAGAGACACCGACCTCTTGGCAGTGGTCGGTGCCGTCCTTTCCTTGACCGCGATCTATCTGGGAACGACCGTGAAGGGCGTGAAAAAAATTGGGCCCAAAGTGAATCAGATTTAGATTCTTAATAATTTTAGTTTGTTTAACAATGAATTAAATCGGTTGACAGGATTCAGAATCTAATTGTATAGGGTTAAATCCGAAATCGATTGCATAATCATCCAATCTACATTCGACTTATAATCGATGGTCATAAAAAGACAATTGCGGGTACGATTGACAGGCAATGGGTGAGCTGATTCTTGAAAACGTGGCCAAGAATTTTGGCGGTCTGAAGGCGGTCGATCGTCTTGATATGACGCTGAAAAAAGGTGAGATTCTCGGTCTCATCGGCCCCAACGGCGCCGGTAAAACCACCGTTTTCAACCTGATTACAGGGGTGTATACACCCAACAACGGTAAAATTACGTACCGGAACAAAAAACTCAATCGCCTTCAGCCCCATGAAATCGTGGCAACCGGCATTGCCCGCACGTTTCAAAACATCCGTCTGTTCAAGGCCATGACGGTGCTTGAGAACGTGTTGGCCGGACTCCACTGCCGCACGAAGAGCAGTATCATCGATGCCATATTCCGAACCCGTTTCCAAGCCAAAGAGGAACGGTCGAGCCGCGAGAAAGCCGAAGCCATCCTCGACTATTTGAAACTCTATGAATGGCGCTCCGAAATGGCGGCCAACCTTTCCTACGGCTTTCAGCGCAGACTTGAAATTGCCAGGGCGCTGGCGACCGATCCCGGGACGATTCTGCTCGACGAACCGGCCGCCGGTATGAACCCCAATGAATCCATGCAATTGATGCGCCTGATCGAATCGATCCTCGAGCGTGGCATCAACATTTTGTTGGTGGAACACGATATGCGCGTCATTATGGGAATTTGTCACCGAATTGTCGTGCTCGATTACGGCCGTAAAATCGCCGAAGGCACGCCGGCTGAAATCCGCCGGGACCCACACGTCATCGAAGCGTATTTGGGCAAGCAGGCCAATGCGTGAACCTGGGGCATAAGTGTGTGCTTGCAGGTTTTTTGTGTCTCTTTTTCAATTTAACTCATAAGCAAGGAGGTCGTAAATGAGATCGGTTAAAAATTTACTGGTGCTGATGTTGACAGTCGGTTTAATTCTATCCCCATGCCTGGCAATGGCCAAAACACTCAAGATCGGTTCCTTGAGTCCATTGACGGGTCAATATGCGGCCGATGGAAACGACATCCGACAGGGTGTCGAGATCGCCATTGCCATGTGGGAGGCCAAGGGGGGCGTGCCGGGGTTCGATAAAATCGAATATCTTCCCCAGGATTCCGGTTGCGACGGGAAACAGGCCGTTTCGGCCGCCAACAAACTGGCCAACCTCGAAGTGGCCGGTGTGGTCGGAGCCTATTGTTCATCCGCCACCATTCCGGCATCCGACGTTCTCAACGACGCCGAAATCGTGATGCTCACCCCGGCATCTACCAACGAAAAGGTCACAGATAGGGGATACAAGTATATGTTCCGGGTCTGCGGCCGCGACGACGATCAGTCCAAAGCCGCCGCCGAGTTTCTGATTGACGTTCTTAAAATCAAGACCATCGCCATCGTCGACGACAAAACAACCTACACCCAGGGCCTGGCGGACAACCTGGAAAAAGAACTGGGCGGCAAGGTTAAAGTGGTGGCCCGTGAGCATATCAATCAGGGCGACAAGGATTTTTCGGGCATTCTGACGAAAATCAAGGCCTTGGACCCGGATGTGCTCTACATGAGCCTCTACAACCCGGAAGGCAATCTGATGGCCATTCAGGCCAAACGCCTGGGACTGCGGGCCACCCTCATGTCCGAAGATGCGGTCTACCACCCGAACTACCTCGAAATCGCCAAGGATGCCGGAGAGGGGACTTACTTCACCTTCGGCCAGCCGCCTTCAGAAGAAATCCCCGAGGTCAAGGCCTTCATGGATGCCTACACCAAGAAATTCGGTCAGCCGGGCTCATATTCATCCTATGCCTACGATGCGGCCAATATTCTCCTTGCGGCCGTCGCCAAGGTGGGCGCGGACGATCCGGACAAACTGGCCGAAGAAATCCGGGCCACCAATATGCAGGGCGCCTCCAAGAAAATCACTTTCGACGTCAAAGGCGACAGCGGGTCGACCTATCAGATCCTGGTGGTCAAAGACGGAAAATTCGTCCCTTACAAATAACCCCCACAACTTCGCAGGATAACGGCCTATCGGGCCTCGGACATCGCCCGGGCCCGATAGGCCCGTCATCGTGATTCGGGAGCCGCTCGTGGAAGTTTTCTTCCAGCAGATCATCAATGGACTCACCTTGGGGTCGATCTATGCCCTGATCGCCCTCGGGTACACGATGGTTTACGGTATCATCCAGTTGATCAACTTCGCCCACGGCGAAATTTTCGCCGCCGGGGGCTATATCGGGGTCATTGTGCTTTCCTTCATGCAGGCCCGGGGGGTTCTCGACACGCATCCTTTCCTGGGACTGTTGCTGGCCTTCGTTCTGGCGATGATCTACTGCGCCTTCCTGGCGGTGGCGCTTGAAACCGTCGCCTACCGCCCGCTGCGAGGGGCCAGCCGGCTTGCCCTGCTGCTCTCGGCGCTCGGGATGTCGATTTTTTTATCCAACGGCATGATGCTTGCCCAGGGCGTCTACGACAAGGCCTATCCACATTTTTTCACCTCCGGCGGATTTGAAGTCGGCGGTGTCATCGTCACCAACATGCAGGTCTTCATCATCATCGGCTCGGTGTTGCTCATGATCGGCCTGAATCTGTTCGTCAACCGGACCCGGTTGGGGAAAGCCATGCGATCCACGGCCCAGGACAGGGTCATGAGTGCCATTCTCGGCATCAACGCCAACAAGACCATCGTGACCACCTTCGTTATCGGTGCCGTGCTGGCGGCGGCGGCCGGTGTCATGGTCGGTCTCTATTACGGATCGGTCCGTTTCGACATGGGGTTTATTCCGGGCATCAAGGCTTTTTCGGCGGCTGTGCTCGGCGGAATCGGTAACCTCACCGGCGCCATGCTGGGCGGTATGATCATCGGAATGGTCGAAATTTTTGCAGCCGGATACCTGGCCAGTGAATACAAGGACGTGTTCGCCTTTATTATCCTGATTCTCGTGCTTTACTTCAGACCCACCGGCATCATGGGTGAACAGGTGGACGATACCAGGGTGTAGTATGTCATCGAGGCCATTGTTGAAATTCGTCATCGTCCTGATCTGGGCGTTTATACTGCTGTTTCCGATGCTGGGCATCGAGGGCGGTCGATTCGTATGGGATCGGGTGCTGAAAGTAATGGCGGTCATTACCGCGGCCGGGATGCTGGTGCTGATTTACCACTACTTCCTGAAAGGGCTGTCTTTCAGGCCCAAGACATTTGATGCGTCCACCAAACACAGACCGCCGCGGAAGCTGCTGATCGGTCTGGGGGTGGCCGGGGTGCTGGCCTTGCCCTGGATCGCCGACAACTACACACGCGATATCGCCATCAACGTTTTGATATACATTTCTTTGGGCCTCGGCCTGAACATCGTTATTGGTCTGGCCGGTCTTCTCGACCTCGGATACATCGCTTTTTACGCCGTCGGAGCCTATACGTATGCCCTGCTGAACACCAATTTCGGGGTCCCCTTCTGGCTGGCGCTGCCGGTGGGGTGTGTGATCAGCGCAGGTGTCGGTGGCTTCATCGGGTATCCCACCCTGAAAATGCGCGGTGACTATCTGGCCATTGTCACGCTCGGATTCGGTGAGATCATCCGCATCGTGTTGAACAACTGGGACTCGGTGACCAAGGGACCCAACGGCATACTGGGCATCAAAGCACCGGGGCTGTTTTATCCCGTCGTCGAAAACGGCAGCATCGAGTTCGCCCATCTTTACCTGAAAAACCTCATCTGGCTGTATTACCTGATACTGGCCATAGCGGTGCTGATCATGCTGGCTGTCTATCGGCTGAATACTTCCCGCATCGGCCGGGCCTGGATGGCGGTCAGAGAGGACGAAACCGCCGCCGAGCTGACCGGTATCCACACGACCCGCATGAAACTCTACGCCTACATGCTGGGGGCCATCTTCGCCGGATTTGCCGGTGCATTTTTCGCGGCCAAGGTGCGCTACGTCAACCCGAGTTCGTTTATTTTTCTGGAGTCCGCCCTGGTCCTCTGCATCGTGGTCCTCGGCGGCATGGGGTCCATTCGCGGCATCATTATCGGCGCAGTTGCGATAATCGTTCTGCCCGAAATGTTCAGAGGTCTGGCGCTGTACCGCATGGCCGCCTTCGGCGGTGCCATGACCGCAATGATGGTATTTCGCCCCGAGGGACTGCTGCCGGCCAAACGGAAGGCGCAGGAAGTCGAAATGGAAAGGAAAATCGCAGACACACCCTGAATCGAGGACCGTCAGAATGCTGAGAATTGAAGATATTCACACCTATTACGGGCATATCCACGCCTTGAAAGGCATCAGCCTCGAGGTCAACGAAAAGGAAATCGTTTGTCTGATCGGGTCCAACGGCGCCGGCAAATCGACGACCCTGATGACCGTCAACGGCATTCTGCACCCTGCAGAGGGCCGTATTCTTTTTCTCGGCCAGGACATTACGACGCTGCCGGCCGATAAAATCGCCGGACTGGGGATCACCCAGGTGCCGGAGGGGCGCCGGATACTGCCGCGTCTCAGCGTGGAAGACAATCTCGAAATGGGCGCTTTTCTGGTCAAGGATAAAAAAGAGATCCGGAAAAATCGCAACGAGATCTATGAATTGTTTCCGTTGCTGGCAAAACGGCACAAGCAGCAGGGAGGAACCCTTTCGGGCGGTGAGCAGCAGATGCTGGCCATCGGGCGGGCTTTGATGTCGAAACCGAAACTGCTGCTGCTGGACGAACCCTCCCTCGGGCTGGCGCCTCTGATCGTGGAAAAAATATTCGATATCATCCGCCACATCAATGACTCGGGAACGACCATCTTTCTGGTCGAACAAAATGCCAACATGGCCCTGAGCATTTCCGGAAACGCCTATGTCATGGAATCGGGTCGTATTACCCTCAAGGGCGCCGCAAAAGACCTGGCCAAGGACGAGGCAATCCGCAAAGCCTATCTCGGAGAAGACTGATCGGGTTACTTCACAACCGACCACTCAAACCGCTTGCTCAAGGACTCTCTTAAAATCAACGTCCCATTTTGAACACCGATACATCCCGTCCGGCTGGGTTGGGAAAGCTCTGAAAATCCGATAATCCTGGTCGAGTGACTTTGTTTCTTTTTAGTATGTGCTTATGTTTGTTAAGTTAAAAGAGTTGAATTTTTTCCCAAATACAAAAGCGGCGCGGAAGGGGTAATCAGCAGCTTAGGCGGGTCCCGCCGCGGTCGGATCCGAATGTATTATTGGATGCCTTATAACGCTGCTGCTCCAGGCGAGGAGATGAGCAAATGGATCAACAGGAATTAAGAGCAATCGGCGAAATGTCCGTCGAGACCGCCGCGAACTGGCAAAACCGTGCCAATGTGCTGCTGACCGAAGAAGAAAAGGGCATCCAGGAGCAGATGCAACGCCTTTTGTCCCATCCCACGGACAAGGTCGTTCTAACCAGGATGATCGATCAGAGCTTTCGTTCGCACAACCCCGCCCGGGTAGCGGACCAGATCAACAGCATACTGCGCCGCTACGGCGTCCCGGACTTTTTTTCGAAATTCGATCGGTTGCTGGTGCAGATGTTTCTTGGCCTCGGCCGTCACTTTCCGGCGTTGACCATACCGAAAATGATCGAGAAAATGCGTCACAACAGCAGCCGGGCCATTATTCCCGGTGAGCCGGAAGCGTTGCACGCGCATCTGCAAAAGCGCAAACGCCAAGGCGTGCGCATGAATGTCAACCACCTGGGCGAAGCCGTTTTAGGTGAAGCCGAGGCCCGCCACCGCCTGGAAACCTACATCGCCGACCTGGAAAACCCGGAAATCGAATACATTTCCGTTAAAATTTCCACGATATACTCTCAGATTCAGTCCCTGGCTTTCGAACACAGTGTCGGTGTGCTGGTCGATCGGCTGTCCCGGCTTTATCGCAGTGCCGCTGACCACACTTTCGAGCGCAAAGACGGCACCCGCGTCCCCAAGTTCGTCAACCTGGACATGGAAGAATACCGTGACCTGGAAATCACCGTCGCGGCATTCCAACGGACATTGGAACATCCTGATTTCAAGACACACTCGGCCGGCCTCGTCCTACAGGCCTACATCCCGGACTCCTACGGCGTTCAGCAAAATCTCACCGCCTGGGCCCGCGATCGGGTAGCTGCCGGCGGCGCTCCGATCAAGCTGAGGATCGTCAAGGGAGCCAACATGGAAATGGAGCAGTTGGAGTCCGCCATTTTCAACTGGCCCCTGGCACCTTACGATAACAAACTCGATGTCGATGCCAACTACAAACGCATGATCGCCTACGGCATGCAGCCGGAAAACATACGGGCCGTCAACCTCGGTATCGCCTCGCACAACTTGTTCGAGCTGGCCTTTGCCCACACACTGGGACAGCACTTCCAGGTCGGCGATTACTTCTATTTCGAGATGCTGGAGGGAATGGCGGATCACGTGCGCCGGGCCCTATGCGAAACCGCCGGAGACGTCCTGTTGTATGCGCCGGTTGCCGCAAAGGACGAATTCATCAATGCCATCGGCTACCTCATTCGGCGTCTGGACGAGAACACCGCTGCCGAAAATTTCTTGCGATATGCCCCTAACCTGTCGACAGAATCGAAGGCCTGGTCGTTTCTCAAAGACCATTTCCTGGTATCGATCGATCACATGACAACGGTCGGCAGTACGCCTTATCGCACCCAGGACCGCACCGCCGAAAAATTCCCGGAAAAAATGGGGACGTTTTATACCGATGAGTTCACCAACGAACCGGACACGGACTGGTCCCTGGCATCCAACCGCAAGTGGGCCGAGGCGATCCGGGACCGGTGGCGAAAAGGTGCCGGCGATGCACCGTTGGAGATTCCGCTGGTAATTGACGGTCAGGAGGTTTACGGGGATCACCCGAGGCGCGACATCATCGACATCTCCCGTTACCGTGAAAACATCGTGGTCGCCCGCTTTGCTCTGGCAACTGCGGCGGACGTTCAGCATGCGGTATCCGTGGCCAAGGCCGACCCGGACAAGTGGCGCCAAAAGTCGCTCGAGGAACGCCATGCGGTCCTCTCCGAGGTGGCCATGGCATTGCGGCGTTCGCGCGGCGATTTGATCGGAGCGGCCGCGGCCAATACCGGCAAGGTTTTTACGGAGTCAGACGTCGAGGTGTCCGAGGCCGTTGATTTCGCCGATTACTATCCGTTTTCGGCCAAAATATTTTCCGAACGCGACAATGTTGTCGCCCGCGGCAAGGGAGTCGGATGTGTCGTCTCGCCCTGGAATTTTCCAATCGCGATTCCCTGCGGCGGTGTGGTGGCCGCTCTGGCCGCCGGCAACACGGTCATCTTCAAGCCTTCATCGGATGCGGTGCTGGTGGCCTGGCAGCTATGTCAATGCTTCTGGCAGGCCGGCGTGTCCCGCCGGGCCCTGCAGTTCCTGCCCTGCTCCGGCGGCAGCACCGGCATGGCGCTGATCACCCATCCGGATGTGGATTTCGTCATTCTCACCGGAGGGACGGAGACGGGCATGGGCATGCTGTCGGCCAAACCGGATCTGTATCTGTCGGCCGAAACCGGCGGTAAGAACGCCACGATCGTCACAGCCATGTCCGATCGTGACCAGGCGATCAAGAACGTCCTTCATTCCGCCTTCAGCAACTGCGGTCAGAAATGTTCGGCGACCTCCCTGCTGATTCTGGAAAAAGAGGTCTACGGGGATCTGAACTTCAAACGCCAGCTGGTGGACGCCGCCGAAAGCCTCACCGTCGGATCGGCATGGGATTTTAAAAACAAAATCGGACCGTTGATCCATTCACCGTCCGGGACTCTGAAACGCGGCATCGAAGAGCTCGAGCCCGATGAATCCTGGGCATTGAAACCGCGCAACATAGACGATAACCCGAATATGTGGACACCCGCAATCAAGTGGGACGTCAAGGCCGGTTCATTCACTCACACCACCGAGCTTTTCGGACCGGTTTTGGGCGTGATGGCGGCCGAAAACCTGGAACAAGCCATTGAAATGGCCAACGCCACCGGCTACGGACTGACCTCCGGCCTCGAAAGCCTGGACCGACGAGAGCAGGAAACCTGGAAAGAAGGCATCAAAGCCGGCAATCTGTACGTCAACCGGGGGACCACCGGCGCCGTTACGCTGCGCCAACCCTTTGGCGGAATGGGCAAGTCGGCTCTGGGGCCGGCCATCAAGGCCGGTTCACCGAATTATGTGTCCCAGTTTATGACATTCGAGGAGATTGGATATCCTCGCGTGGACGTCATCAATAAGGATCATGCCCTGCTGCGACTGGCTCAGGAATGGCAGCGCAAGGCCGACTGGGGCGTGTTTCCTCCCGAAACAATCGCCGACGTCCTCAAGACCGTACGGGCGATCAAGAGTTACCTCTATCACTTTGAACGGGAATTCTCCCTGGAAAACGATTACTTCCATCTCAGAGGTCAGGACAACATCCTGCGGTATCGGCCGATCGGCCGCGTGATGGTGCGCATACAGTCCGAGGACAGTCTGTTCGATGTTCTGGCCCGTATCGCTGCAGTAAGGATCTCCGGGTGCGAGCTGCTGGTCAGCATCCACCCGGATACGCGCCACCCGGCCACGGCCTTTTTGGCGTCCAAAGATGGCCAAAACTTACTCGGCAAATCCGTCATCGAGCGCCAAACCGACGGGGATCTCATTCGGCTCTTGCCGGACATCCAGCGCATCCGCTATGCCGATCCCCGGCGGGTGCCGGCCGAGGTGTTCGTCGCAGCGGCCGAAATCGGATTTTACATTGCCCGTGCACCGGTCCTGATGGAAGGCCGCATCGAACTGCTCCACTATTTCATCAACCAGAGCATTTGTGACGCCTATCACCGCTACGGTAATTTAGGAGAAAGATCGCTGATCTGATGGGAATCGGGAGTTAACACGAAAATGAGGTGGGGATAACGATGTCTAAAAAAGCCTTGATCGTCAGCGATATGCTCAATGATTTTATCGATGAAAACGGTGCGCTCTACTGCGGAGAAACGGTGCATGCGATCGTACCTTTCATCCGCGAAAGAATCGAACGCTACCGCCGCCAAGGTGCCGCCGTTATCTACCTGCGGGATGCCCACGACGCGCATGACGAAGAATTCGAAAAATTCCCCCCGCACTGCGTCGCCGGCACATGGGGCAGTGAGGTTATCAGTGAGTTGGCGCCACTAGCCGGGGAACCGGTGGTCAACAAGAAACGCTACAGCGGCTTTTACGGAACCGATCTCGAAAAGATCCTGCTCGAAAAGGCGATCGGGGCCGTCGAGGTTGTGGGTGTTTGTACATCGATTTGCGTGATGGACACCGTGGCCGGGCTGGCCAATCGGGGCTATTCTATTTCAGTTCCCGTTAAGGAAGTGGCCGATTTTGACGCAAAATTTCATGAATTCGCCCTGAAGCGGATGGCGCAGCTCTACGGTGCCCGGATAATTTGACCCGATCAGCAAGCGAGGATAACCCGTTCAACAGGCCTTGCCATGACTGCCAATCATCTCCTCGGCCCACTTTTCACCGATCTTTACGAACTGACCATGGCTGCCGTTTATTTCAATCGCCGACTTCTTAACGCAGCCACCTTTTCCCTTTTTATCAGAGATTATCCTTCCGGCCGGAAATATTTCGTCGCCGCAGGTCTTCAGGACGCATTGGAGGAACTCGAATCCCTGAGTTTCTCGAGCGATGAGCTTGCTTACCTGAGAGAAACCGGCCTGTTTTCTTCCGATTTCCTGTCGTTTCTTAAAAAATTTCGTTTCACCGGTAGTGTATTTGCAATGCCCGAGGGATCTATTTTTTTCGCAAATGAACCGATCCTCGAGGTTACGGCACCTCTAATAGAAGCCCAGATCGTGGAAACCTTTCTGCTGAACACGGTCGGATTCCAGACCATGATCGCCTCCAAAGCCGCCCGCTGCGTGCATGTCGCCGCCGGTCGCCCACTGATCGACTTTTCCCTGCGGCGAACCCAAGGCCACGACGCCGGGATGAAGGTTGCCCGCAGCACCTATTTGGCCGGTTTTGTTGGCACCAGCAACGTTCTCGCCGGTCGCGAGTACGGCATCCCGCTATCCGGCACCATGGCGCATTCTTTCGTCCAAGCCTTCAGCAGCGAATTGGAGGCCTTTTCGGCTTTTGCCGAAACCTTCCCCGACAGTTCGGTTTTCCTGATCGACACCTACGACACAATCGCCGGTGCACGTGAAGCCGTCAAGGTTGCACTGGAAATGAAAAAGAAAGGGCATTCCCTATTGGGCGTGCGCCTCGACAGCGGTGATATGGTCCGGCTGAGCCGCGAGGTGCATAAGATATTCGGCGCTGCCGGCCTGTCAGAGGTTAAAATATTTGCAAGCAGCGGCTTCGATGAATTTAAGATCGAGAAGGTCGTCGAAGCGGGTGCGCAGATCGATGCCTTCGGGGTGGGAACCAACATCGGTGTATCTGCAGATGCACCTTTCATCGACATCGTATATAAAATGGTGCGATGCGATCGAGGTGATGTCCGTAAGTTGAGCCCCGGCAAGGTGACCCTGGCCGGTGAGAAACAGGTTTTCCGGGACTGCGATGAAAACGGAACCTATCGCTCAGACACTATCGGGCTGCGCAGCGACACCTTGAACGATCGTTTGCTGCTCCTTGAGCCGGTGATGAAAAACGGCCGCCTCACCCGGCCGCATCCGTCCCTCGAATCAATTCGTGAACAGTTTGGTCGGAACTTCAACGCCTTGGCAGATTCTTTCAAGGCGTTGAACACAGCCGCAACATATCCGGTTGACATCAGCCCGCGTCTCCAACGCCTGCAGGAAAACCTTTAAAGCGAATCCCTCCTCGAAGGCCACTTTTCTCCCCAAGGATTTTGTGTGAATTGTCATAAATCGGGTGAACCTCAGTTATCGGAGCGTGTTTTGTGGTGTCCTCTTTTCATTTCCCTTGCCCGCATAATCCGGATGAGCTTTTCGGCGATCTCGGTTTCCCGCGGGCTCAGAATACCGGCCCCGACCCAACTCTCTATGGTTTCAGCCGGCAGAGTCAGCTCTTCTGCACAGGCTTCCAGATCGTCGAGACCGACTAAGTCGATATCCAAGCTATTTTCCGGCACGATTTTACTCTTCCGGGAGGATACCGGGTTACGAAATACAGCCGGGTAACCGTCCGTCTGCCAATCCGGTTGGATGCCGCCACCGGTCGTCGCCGACCGGGTTTTGACGGTTTGGTTTAGCCGGTCAACCGCGGGGGCGGCCTGCTTTTCAACCCTCCCTTCGTCAGCAAGCGTTCTCACCAAAGTTTCCGCTTTAGCGGGCATTAACCGCTTGAAGTAACGCTTCAAAACGTTAAAAATACGAGCGGTGTGGATCATTTTAAGATTACCTTCCATTTTTTTCGTTTAATGTGAAACCCACTCCAATCTGTGAGGATCCCTATCCCATCAAGCCTACCGACAGACACCTGAGTCGTGTTGCTGCGGAAAACGCTATTGATACAATATGGTTATCCCTTTGGTGTTTAAAAACCTCTTATTAATAACAATAAGACCTGTTTTGGATTTTGCTCTACATATTATAAGGTATTTTCACACCGCAATCGACCTGATTTACGTGTTACCTGACGGCGGCTCTATTTAGACCACAAAAAAACCGATTGCTTACGCCAACAACGGCACATCCACCTGTCCCCCTTCTTTTGTTCGCTTCAAGTTTTATCGTGAATGGCCGATAGTGGTTAGTGAATCAGATTGATCAAATTCCGAAAAATTGACGAGGGGAGTTTATGGACATAGCGACCGTTATCGGACTCTTCGGGGGCACAGTCCTGATTGTCAGCTCTGTTATCATCGGCGGATCGGCGCTTGTTTTTGTCAATATTCCCGGTGTCTTGATTGTCATGGGCGGGACTCTGGCCACCTGTTTCATCAAATTTTCTATGAGTGATGTGATCAATTCGATATCAGTGGTGATGAAGGCTTTCATGCTCAAACTGGATTCGCCGGAGGAACTCATTATAAAATTGATCGAATATTCCAAGATTGCAAAGAAAGAAGGCCTGATCGCCCTGGAAAATCAGAAGGCCGGTGACGTTTTTTCAGCCAAGGCCATTCGCTATCTTTCGGACGGATTGGATGAGAAGTTGATTTCCGAAATGCTCGACAAGGATATCCGCCAAACGCTCCAAAGACACACGGTCGGTCAGAACGTCTTCAGGGGCATGGGCGCATCCGCACCGGCCTTCGGCATGATCGGAACACTGATCGGGCTTGTCCAGATGCTGGCCAGCATGTCCGACCCGGCGAGCATCGGGCCGGCTATGGCCATCGCCCTCCTCACAACGCTCTATGGTGCGCTGGTAGCCAACCTTGTCTGTCTGCCGATTGCCGATAAACTGGCCCTGCGAAGCCAGCAGGAACAGGAAAATCGACGCATTATCCGCGAGGGCGCCATCGGTATCGCCCAAGGAATGTCTCCTATGGTTCTCGAGGAAGCCTTGAAAATCTATCTGGCGCCTAAGAATCGCCAGAAGAACACGACCCAGAAGAATCAGAAAAAAACCAAATAATGAACCTGCTCGACGATATCCAAAACCCCCTCCTCGAAGAAGGTGCACCGGCCTGGGTGGTGACATTCGGCGACCTCATGAGCCTGCTGCTGTGTTTCTTCGTTCTGCTGCTCTCCTTTTCCGAGATGGACAAAGCCAAATACAAGGAAGTTTCCGGATCGCTGGCCAAGGCTTTCGGCGTTCAGCGTAAGATCAAGGCCTTTGAGGCCCCCAAAGGCATCAAGATGATTTCAAGAGACTTCGACCAGGAGTTGATTCCGGCAAGGCCACGTGAGGAGTTCATCGCCATGCAGCAGCGGGAGAAGATCGGCAAAGCACTCAAAAATGAAGTTGAAACCCGCTTTCGGGACTTGCAGGACCTGATCCAGGTGGAAGTGGGCGAAAAGGAGGTGACCATACGCCTGATGGGCGAGACGACCTTCGATTCCGGCAAGGCGGACATCAAAGCCCAGATGGTGCCGCTGCTGCTTAAGATTGGGAGCGTTCTGGCGGACGGCAAGGGAGAGGTTATCATCGCCGGTCATACGGACAACGTCCCCGTCTACGGCGGACCGTACGGCTCCAATTTGAAACTGTCGATTGCCCGCGCCGCCACGGTGGCCGAATTTCTGCTGGCCAAGTCGGCCATTCCGGCCAGCCGCGTGTCGACCATGGGTTTCGGCAAATACCGGCCGATCGAGTCCAACGATACGGACGAGGGCCGCAAGCGCAATCGGCGGGTGGAGATCATCTTGCGGGCCCCCGACTCCCCCAAACCCCGGAAGACCGAAATTTCCGATCCAATCCGTGGAAATGGGCCGATCGTGAAAAATCCTGTTTTCCAATAAAAAACGCGGCGAACCTTTGGGGAATTATTAAGAAAATGGAATCAAACCCCCAAATAATGAATGGGGAGGAACAATCCCTCCCCATCTTTATTTAGAAATACCAGGTGAGACCGACGGTAGTGGACCACTCGCTCAACTTGGATTCGAAGGTGATGGCGTTAAAGGCCGAAGTTTCTTTAATGGTCTCCTGCGGGGCATACATTAAGGATAAGTTAAGGGCGACGGCGTCGGTCAGCCGGTATCCGACACCGCCGGTGATATGGTGTTCGACGATGGCCGGAAAGCCGATGATGCGAAGGTTTTCGTACCCGACGCGGTTGACCGGGATGCCCTGGACATTGACCGTGTTGAACGGGTCAAACGGGTCGGGATTCCAGCCGTTGTGCTCATTGACCGGGCTCTTGCTGTAGTTGTACCCGAGGCGAAACGACCACTTTTCGGCCGGTTTCCACTGGGCGCCGAAACCGAAGACCCACTGGTCGTCCCAGTCGAAGTCCTTGTAACCATCTGCACTGCTCCAACCGAGAAAGCGGACATAGCCCTCGAAGAGCCACTGGCTGTTGGGTTCGAAGGCGATCCCACCCTGGACCCGCCACGGGGATTCCAGCTCCAGATCCTGATACGGACCTGGATTCCCGAATCTGGACACATCCTTGTGGTTGACCTTCTCCGGCGTGGTGAAGGAAAAGCCGAAGTTGAACTTGTCCCAATGGTAAAGAGCACCGAGCTGCAGCCCAAAGGTGTATCCCTGGGAGGCACCTTCCCCGAGATCGAGGCTCTGCCAGACCACCTCGAACGAGGCGCCGATCGAAAAATTGGGCGTGATCAACCAGGCGAGGTTCGGCGCCAACTTCAAGACCTGCAGCTGGGTGTAGACGGCCGGAAGTGTCGCGCCGGGTGGTGCCGGCGGTGAGGGGAGCGGTCTCAGTGAAAAGTCGATTTGCGTGTTTTTGTAGTCCGTGCCCAGGCCGGAGACGCCGTACATGCCGGCGCCGAAGCGCCACTTCTCGTTGATAGGCGCGGTGACGGCAATGGCCGGAATGACGGAAGGCGGCAAGCGGCTGTCGTCACTGCCCGAAAAACCGAGCGGCCCGAAATTCTCGTCGCCTTTGGGCGACGGCACGAAAATGGTGCCGGCAAAATCGACGGACGAACCGGGGCAGAAGGGGCCGAAACACATGCCGGCCGGGTTGGCGAAGATTGCGCTGGTGGCATCCTGAGGCGCGGCCACGCCGGCGCCGCCCATCGCCCGCGAGATCGGTCCGATCCCGATCAGGTTGGTGCCGTTTGTGGCCAGGACGGCAGGCGCTACTGTGAGCGCGAGTGCAAGCACTGTGATAATGGCAAGTGTCTTTCTCATCATTTCCTCCCTTGATTGTCGATTGAAAATAGCCCTCGGAACCCAGACATCGACTAACGCGTCATCACCTCCTTTGCGCAATGATTAAAATAGAACTATATCACAACGACCGTTTTTCAAACCAGGGATTTCACGCCGGTGCGCTATCTTTCGGCACCAGGGCGTCGGCCACCATCGAAGAGAGGAACTGAACCTCCATTCCCATCTTGTAGTGGTCGTTGAGGTTGCTGAGCTGGGTGTGACAGTTTTCACAGGCGGTCGACAGAATCCTGGCGCCGGAGGTTTTGACCTGGTCGACTTTTACCTTGGCGGATTTCATCCGGAAATCTAGGGTGTCCTCACCCAGGGCAACCAGACCGCCCCCGCCTCCGCAGCACCAGTTGTAGCGTGGATCATCGGTCATCTCCCGAAAATTGTTTGACAGGTGACTCAGGATGTAGCGGGCTTCGTCGATCACACCGCCGTTGCGGGCGATCTGGCAGGGGTCGTGATAGGTGACCGGTTCGGTGAAGCGGGTCTTGTCGATTTTGATGCGGCCTTCGCGGATGTAGCGCGCGTGGACCTCGGTGATGGAGGAAACCTTGAAGGGCTGCCGTCCCGAGAGCTGTTTCATCACCCGGTAGGCCGTGCCGCATTCGCAAACGCAAACCTCCTTGACCTTCAAGCGCAGGGCTTCGTTGATAATGCGATCCAAAATCAGTTTGGTCTTGGTCGGATCTCCCACGAACGCGCCGAAATTCACCGCCTCGAAAAAGCTCAGGGTCCAATTTTCGCCGGCGGCATTAAAAACCGCGGCCGCCGGAATAATGGAATGGGCTCCGGCCAGAGCCACGTAAAGCAGGTCTGCGCCGACCGAATCAACCGGTATGGCCGTTTGGCCGGCTTCAGTCTGCCACTTTTCGACAACCTCTTCCTCCAACTGCTTCACCCCGGTGAGGAAACCTTCTTTGAAAAACTCCATCGATTTGCCTTTTTCAACGGAGGTGTCGGCCAGCAGGCTCAGGATTTCCGGTTCGGCGCTGGCCCCGATCAGCAGCAACTTGGCGATCGACATGAGCAACTGGGTGTCGATGCCGAACGGGCAGTAAACCATGCATCGCCGACAGCCCGTGCAGGAGTATGCGGCTTCATAGAGATCCTCGATCGCCAGGTCATCGAGCTCTTTGGCTTCACCGACCGAGGGCCAGAACCGGCCGCGGGCCTTGAAATATTTTTTATACAGTCGCCGGATGATCTCGTGCCGGTAAGCGGAGATATACTTGGTGTGGCCCATGGAGGCATACACGTGACAGGCTTCCACGCAAGTGCCGCAGCGGGTGCAGGTTTCAAGGTAGTATTTTATCGCTTGGGTGAATTTGCTGCGGAAAAGTTTCAACAGTTCCGCTTGGGTATGGCTGTCCATGGTCGTTAACCTCTTCTTAATTTGTTCATGGGGAGTGACAGAACCGCGTGCATCAGCTGGCTGAAGGGGAAAAACATCAAAAAAAGGTTGGCAAAGAAAACGTGCAGCACCAGCATGAAAGAGTGGCCGGAGGAAGTTGTGCTGTACGGCAGATCCGGTTTGAAAACCAGCAGACTGTAGAGGTAGGCGCGGTAGTCATCGACCGTCATCTCACCGTATTCGTACCACCGCCTGGCCCAGTCCATCTCGCTGCCGAAGATGACGATCAAAAAAAGCAGGATCAGCAGGTAATAGTCTTCGGGGACTGAAAGATCTTTTACCGGTGAAATCATGCGCCGGAACAGAAAAAAGAGCAAGCAGACCGCCAGGGTCAAACCGACATAGCCATTGCCGATAAAGACCTCGTGCGGAACGATCTGAAATATACCGAATTCGGCAATCAGCTCCAAATGACCGATCAGCAGCAGGATGAGGCTGATGTGGAAAGCCATCAAAAACACCCACAGCAGTGGTTTGTGCCTGAGAACGGTCGGAAACATGAACGTATCGTAGAGCGTCCACAACCACTTGGGCTTTTTTTCAGGAAAAATCTGCAGCGTGGTGGGAGGCTTGGGGTACTGCCAGATCTTGACGACTCTCAAAATGGTCCCCACCAGAAAGATCGCGCAGGCGATGTAAACCATCGGTACCAGGATGAAATAGATGACGGATTGCACGGCAGCCTCCTTCTCAAGAATCGGTCGGGTAGGGGGCGTCGATGGCCGCCCCCGTCGATTTGCTAGGCGTTGCGTTTGATGAAGAACTTGATGGTTTTACCCTCCTGTTCGGTCTTGAGGATCTCGTTGCCGCTGGTGCGGGCCCAGGCCGGAAAATCCGTCAGGGAGCCGGGATCGGTGGAATGGGCCTCGATCACCTGGCCGATCTCGATTTCCTTGATGCCTTTGCTGACCTTTACCACCGGCATCGGGCAGGGCAGTCCCTTTAAATCCATAACTTTTTCGACTTTGATTTCTTCGCTCATGATTGTCCTCCTCATCGGGATGTATTAGGTGAATACGTTTATATAAACAAGGTGATACGACTGTTGTTCGCTTCTTCGAGGAACTTGGCCACGCCGCAGAAGGTCAGGTCCTTGTATTCAATCATCTCCTCGCGCTTGAACCCCATAAGATCCATGGACATTTCGCAAACAAAGATTTTGACTTCCAGCTCCTCGGCCATCTCCAGCATCTGTTCCAGGGTGGCAACATTTTTTTTCTTCATCAGGGACTTCATCATGGCCGTTCCCATGCCGCCCATGTTCATCTTTGACAGTTTCACGTCGCCGGTGCCCTTGGGCAGCATGGTACCGAACATTTTGCCCATGGTATCTTTACCGCCGACACTCTTTTTCTTGTCCCTCAAGACAGGTGTACCCCAAAAGGTAAAGAACATCACCGCTTCCATTCCCATGGCAACGGCCCCGGTGGCAATGACGAAAGCCGCCAGGACCTTGTCCAGGTCACCGCTGAAGACGATGGTGGCTACCTTGGGTTCGGTCGCCTTTTTGTCCAGTACATCGATCCGGCTCTTGAGAGCCGCCAGTTGTTCCTCGATTTGTTGCAGACTGACATCTTGCGGTTGGATTGCACTCTCGGTTTGTGGCATGGTTCCCTCCAATCGTTTACAGTGTTTAATTAAATTAAACTATAATTACAGAATTTTAAATCAATAAAGCCAGAATATTGTATATGATGTGAACCTATTATTTGGCATAATTTATCCAGCGAGCATATTTATGCGACAATTTGAATGGTTAGTTGCGGATTAACCGTTGGTGTCCGATTGAGGGTATTTCCCGATACGGTTAATCCATCATGTCTTTAACCGCCTCCATCGACGATTTAAGCAAATCGAGATCGATCAGCAGGATCTTTCTTTGCTCTGGGGGAATCCGCAACAGGACCTGATGATGGACATCATCCACAAACTCTCTGATGTGATTTATTTTTCTTTGTCCATCGGATGTCAGGCTCAACAAGTGGATGCGCGAATCCTCCGGATCCTTGATGCGCTGAACAAGACCCTTTTTCATCAAGCCGTCGATGATCTTGGAGATGCGGCTCTTGACGACATTCATCTTCTGGGCGATCCCCGTTGGTGTCAGGTAGCGCTCTTCGCCAAAGAGCAGCAGACAACGCAGTTCGGCGTCCGGCAGATCAAACCGGTCGCTCTGGTACTGCATCCGTTCCTGACAGCACTGATACAGCCGGCTTACCAAGCGCTGAAACTGTTCCAGTTGATAAGGGGAAATGTCATCAAAGTGATTGGCGGACTTATTATTCATGGCGTGAACCTTATTATCGATTATCAGGGTTTGTCAAGCTTTTTTTGTAAAATTTTTGAAGCAAGTATTTATAAATAATTACAGTAACTTTTAATTTAAATTAAGGTATTTCTTAAATACTTATATTTTAATTTACTGGGTAAACTTTATTGAAACTGGGGCATTACGCTGAGAAGGGAAAATGCAGGTGAGACCGGGTACCGGTTGCCAATGTGGAAATTATAACAAAACAATGGCCGGGACTTTTAAATTATGACCACGGCCATTGTTTTGTGTGGGCTCTTAGAATGACAGACCGGCTTCGACGAATGGACCGCTTATCGCGGTGTCGACGGCCATGCCGTCACGGTCGATTTCATACTTGCTGAATCGGTATCCACCGGCCGCATAAATCGGCCCGACGGATTTCCAGCGGAGGCGACCGATCAGTCCATAAGACTTTTTCCCGCCGATTGAGATCCCTCGGCCTTCCGCTTCGAGGGCCAGAACATCCAGGGGGTGGAACTGCACGGCGGCAAAAAACATCGGAATCGGCAAAATAAAACTCTCGGATGCCTGACCGATTGAATCCTGTTCGATATAGTCTTCGAAATCGATGGTCCGCATGTTGATGCCAAGGTCGACGTTAAGCCTGTCGTGAGATACAGTTTTGACATAGGGAATACCGTAATACAGGCCGATGTCAAGATCATTCAGGGTGACATTGGAATTTAAGGCGACATCGTCCTCGAGGCTCTCGTCGCCGAAATCGAGCCTCATGTTGTTAATGTTCGTGCCCTCATATTTTATGGGGGTCGCCATCACGTAGATGTTCGGTAGATACTGCGACATGTCCACAATATACTGCCCGAAGTTTCGGGTATCCTCATCGAATTCACGGTTGTCTTCAGAGGCCCGCACACTTGCCGGACTGAGGGGATCGAAGGCCGATTCAGCGGGTGGAGGTTGTTTCCAAATCCACAGGTCGTCCTTAGGGTCGAAGGCGTCCCCCTTTGGCGGCAAGGCGGTGCACAACAGAAGGACAACAGCGATGCTCAAACTGATTTTTTTCATCGTCCTTCCCCTTTATAAAAGCAAACAGGTTTGTAGAGCGCAAGCGAGCCGTCCCTATGGTCATTATCCTATCAGCCCGCGGGCAATATGTCAATTCTTTGTAATATTAATGTATTACATAGAAATACAAATAAGGGCTGACTGGGGAACAAATCGGCGCAGAAGAAAACGGATGTGGGTGAGAGGAAAAACGAAACCCGCGGACTCAAATGCCTAAGTAGGCTCTACGGACGTCGTCGTTGGCGAGCAGTTTTTTGGCCGAATCCGAGACGGTGATTCGACCGGTTTCCATTACATAGCCGCGGTGGGCGACCTTTAGGGCAAGGTTGGCGTTCTGCTCCACCAGAAAGATGGTCGTGTTACTCTCGGCATTGATTTTTTTGATGATGTCGAAAATCTGTCGGACGATAATCGGGGCCAACCCCAGAGACGGTTCATCCATCAGCAAAAGTCGCGGCCGTGCCATCAGGGCGCGCGAAATCGCCAGCATCTGCTGTTCTCCGCCACTGAGCGTACCGCCGGCCTGGGCGCGCCGCTCGGCCAGAATCGGAAAAAGCGAATAGATGTAGTCGATGTCCTTTTTAATGCCGTCTTTGTCCGGACGCAAAAATGCGCCCATGTCGAGGTTCTCCGTCACAGACAGACGGGGGAAAATCCGTCGCCCTTCCGGCACCTGGCTGATTCCCAGGGCAACGATTTTATTGGGGCTGAGTTCCTGAATGGGTTGGCCCATGAAAAATATTTCACCCGAGCGCGGTGGCGCAATGCCGCAAATCGACATCAGGGTCGTGCTTTTGCCGGCCCCGTTGGCGCCGATCAGGGTAATGATTTCGCCTTCCGCAATCTCAATGCTGATCCCCTTCAGGGCCTGTATGTTGCCGTAAAAGGTTTTGACGTTCCTGAGCTCAAGCATCGATCTCTTCCCCGAGGTAAGCCTTGATGACAGCCGGGTTGTTTTTGATTTCCTCTGGTGTTCCATGAGCGATTTTTTTCCCATAGTCGACCACGAAAATGCGGTCGGAAAGGCTCATTACCAGCTTCATGTCGTGCTCGATGAGCAATACGGTCACCTCTTCTTGATCGCGCAGTTTAAGGATCAACTCATCGAGCTCATCGGTCTCGCTGGGGTTCAGCCCGGCGGCCGGCTCGTCGAGCATCAGGATAAAAGGATCGGTAGCCATGGCCCGCGCGATTTCAAGGCGCCGCTGGGCACCGTAGGGAAGGTTTTGGGCATACTCGTTGACGAATTTTTCGAGATCCATTTTCTCCAGAATGCGGTAGCTGTCGTCCACAACCTTCCGCTCCTCTTTGCGGGTTGACGGCGGGCGGAGAATCGCCCCGGCAATGCCGGACTTCAAGCGACAGTGGCGACCCACCATGACATTTTCGAGCACCGTCATGCTGGGAAACAGCCGGATGTTCTGAAACGTGCGTGCCAGGCCGACTTCGGTCACCTTGTTGGGCTTCAGTCCATTGAGCCGGATTTTATCTTTTCCCGGCGGCCGGACCGTCATTTCACCCTCCGTCGGTGGGTAGATGCCGGTGATGCAGTTGAAGAAAGTGGTTTTACCGGCGCCGTTGGGACCGATCAACGCAACGATTTCACCCTTCCGGATGTCCAAATCCACGCTGTCCAGGGCACGCAGGCCGCCGAAATCCATGGTCAGGCGGGTCACTTCCACTATCGGTTCTATCGGTTCCATAACTCCCTGCCGCTGTAATAAATCGGGTTAGGATTCGTCCAGACTCTTGAATTTATAGGTTCGCCGCGTGGCGCTGATGATGCCGCCGGGACGAAAAACCATCATGGTCACCAGAATAAAACCGAACAGGAGCATCCGGTATTCCGAGAAGGCCCGCAGGTATTCCGGCAGCAGGATCAAGGCCAGCGCGCCGAAGATCACACCCAAGATGGAGCCCATGCCACCCAGCACCACGATGCACAGGACATTGATCGACTCCCAGATAGTGAAGCTGGCCGGGTTGATGAAGGTGGTCTTGGCTGCGAACATCACCCCGGCCATGCCGGCCCACGTTGCGCCCAGAGCGAAAGCGGTCAGTTTGGTTTTGGTTCGGTCTATCCCCATGGCCTGACAGGCGACCTCGTCTTCCCGCATTGCGATCCAAGCCCTTCCGATCCGCGAGTCTTTGAGCCGGTTGACCACGAAAATCGTGAATATCACCAGGACGATCAGTAGAAAGTAGATGAAAATGCTGGATTGCTCCAGGGACATTTTGATTCCGAAAAACCCGGGCCGCGGGATATTGGCGATCCCACTGGGACCGAAAGAAAACGCGTTCCAGTTTTCAAGGATCAGGCGGATGATTTCGCCGAATCCGAGGGTGACGATCGCCAGGTAGTCCCCCCTGAGCCGCAACACCGGGTAGCCGAGAAGAATGCCGAAAAATGCGCCCGTGGCCGCACCGATGGGAAGCGCCAGCCAGAAGCTGAGGCCGAAGTGATAGTTCAGCAGTGCGTAGGAGTAAGCGCCGACTGCGTAGAAGGCGACATACCCGAGATCGAGCAGTCCGGCCAGTCCCACCACGATGTTGATGCCCAGCCCGAGCATGATGTAAATCAGGGCGCTGATCATGATGTTGGTCTGGTACATGGAAAAGACAAAGGGATATGCTGCGATGAAGGCGATAACGACGGCAAGCACCAACAGGTAGATTCTTCGATCTTCTGTGAGCCGCTGCCAGAGGGTGAGCCGGACTCCGGCTTTTTCAGCCAGCTCTTTTTTGTGTCCCATCTCTTTGCGCCGCAAGAGATACCGCCAGATAAAAGAGAAAAAGAAGCTGCCGATGCCCACCAGCAGCATGTTTTCCCAGCGCCATTCAACCTGTTTGTAGATGGTGTTGACCCGGATGACCATGATCGGGAAGGTCAGAAACATGAACCAGAGCGACACCAGAAAAGACTTTTTGATTTCCGCGAGGCTAATCACTTTTCAAATCCTATCCCATTTGGTGTGGCTGCTTTCAATTGATTCAATCGATTGGTTGAAAATGGCATCACAGTTTCCGTTTCGATGAAGCCGACGGTCACACTTTCTCTGATTCCGCACGTCCCAGGATGCCGGAGGGCCTGAAAATCAAAATGAAAACCAGGATCAGGAATGCGAAGACGTCCTCGTAATCGCTGGAGATATAACCCGTGAAAAAGCTTTCGGTCCACCCGAGAACCAGGCTGCCGAGCACCGCCCCCGGGATGCTGCCGATGCCGCCCAGAACAGCGGCGACAAACGCTTTGATGCCGGCGATGAAACCAATGTAGAAATTGATTTGACCGATGTGGGAGGCAATCAGGACGCCGCCGATGGCTGCCGTGGCCGATCCGACGATGAAGGTCACTGAAATGACGCGGTTGACGTCCACGCCCACCAGCATGGCCATCGCCTTGTCCTGGGAAACCGCCCGCATGGCTTTTCCGATCCGGGTGAATTTGATCATAAAAGTCAGCAGGATCATGACGATAGCCGTGGTGACGTAAATGACGACTTGTGAGGAGCGGACGATGTGTTCCCAAGGCCGCAGCCAGTCGAACTCGGGAATCAGGGCCGGAAACGGTAGAAAATCAGAGGTCTGCGCCAGCAGCACGTAGTTTTGAAGAAAAAGCGACATGCCGATAGCGCTGATCAGGGCCGACAATCGTGGTGCATTGCGCAGTGGTTTGTAGGCAATTTTTTCGACCGTGTAACCGTAGGCAGAGGAGTAAACCACCGCTACTCCGGCGGCGATAAAGAGGATGGCGACCGAGTTCCAGCCCATCAGCGTCAGGACCCCGGTGACGATCAGGGCCGTGAAAGCACCGATCATATAAATCTCACCGTGGGCGAAGTTGATGAGTTCGATGATTCCGTAGACCATGGTATAGCCCAGCGCGATCAGGGCATAAATGCTTCCGCGGGTCAGCCCCGCCAGAAAGAGTTCCATAAAGTAGTCGAAATCCCAGAACATGGCCATCTCCGTAAAATTCAGGGGGAGGGCGTATCGCCTTCCCCCTTTTTCGCGTCCGGAATATTACTTTACCTCGACGTATTTGCCGTTTTTCACTACGTAGACGGAGAACCCGACACCGGTGGCGTCGCCTTTCTCATCGAAACGGATCTTGCCCAACGGCGTGTCGACGTCATTTGTCTGCAAGGCCTTGCGCAGGGCATCGTAGTCGGTGGAACCGGCTTTTTCGATGGCGTTGAGCAGCGCCAATGTGGCGGCGTAAGCCTGGGGATAGAAAGCGCCCGGGTCTTCGCCGTAAGCCTTGCGGTGCTCCTCGACGGCCTCATTATACATGGCGTTGCTCGAGAGGTCTTTGGGACCGGTGGCATATACACCCTCGGCATATTGGCCGGCGACCTTAATAAAGGTGTCGTCCTTGACACCGTCATCGGAAACAAAAGCGGTCTTCATCTTTTTCTTGCGCATCTGGGACACAATCTTGGAGGCTTCAGGGTGATAGCCACCGAAAATGACCGCGTCGGCACCGGATTGTTTGATCTTCTGAACAACGGCGGAGTAATCCATCGCTCCCGGTGTCACGCCCTCGTAGAGCACCACCTCGGCGCGTGGATCTTTTTCCAGGAAGCTCTTGGCGAATTCCGCCAACCCCTTGCCGTAGTCGCCCTTGTCGTGGAGCACGGCAATCTTCTTGGCCTTCAAATTGTTGAGGGCGAAGTCGACTTCCAGTTGGGCCTGGGCATCGTCTGACGCGATGGTGCGGTAAAAGTTCGGATAATCGCCGCTCTGGGTCAGGGCCGGGTTGGTGGCCGAGGGCGACATGGCGATTTTCTTGGCGCCCTTGTAGATGCCGAGCGCAGCCTTGGTTGCCCCGCTGCAAATATGACCCAACACGACGTCGGCCCCTTCGGAGGCAAGTTTGGTGGCGGTGTTGGTGGCGATTTCGGGTTTGCAGACGTCGTCTTCCACCAGCAGTTCCACCTGTTTGCCCATCACACCGCCCTTGGCGTTGACCTTTTTAACGATGATTTCAGCCGCCCTGACGGTTGGAATACCGTATGAAGCCAAGTCACCGCTATGGGGTCCGGCGACACCCAGTTTGATGGTGTCGGCCGCAGCACTAATTCCCACCAGTGTAAACACCAAAAATACACCAACAATTGCTACCGTAAACGTTTTTCTCATGTCCATGTTGTGTCCTCCTTTTGGCGTGTAACCTATTGTTGAAATCCAAAATCTCCCGCTCGAATTCGATGGTTATAGAGCGGATCGACGGATCGAGTCAAGTTGAATTTATTTTTTCCGGCGGCAAAAAATTATTGCTGTTTGGGCTACTTGCCTGTATGACTGCAGCAGCTTCAGGCTTTGGTGCGCCGCAATTTGCGAGGGAATGTTCATATCGTGAAAATGATCGGCATCGTCGTCAAGACAGACCCAACAGTTAGCCGTAAAGCAGACGAACTGGAAAAATGGCTGTCTGGAAGGGGCGTTGAAATCGTTCGCAAGGAAAGCCAGCCACCGCAGTTGGACCGCCCGTCAGGTAAGGTGGAGCGGGCCCCGGCGGATCTCTTTTGCATTCTCGTTTTAGGCGGCGACGGCACCTTTCTGAGCGCCGTACGCTGGATCGGCGACCAACCCATACCGATTTTGGGGGTCAAGTTCGGCGAGGTCGGCTTCCTGGCCGAAATCACCGAAGATCGCCTCTTTTCCGTGGCAGCCGCCATACTGCAGGGCACGTTCACCACTCAGCCCCGAATGCGGCTACTGGTCAGGGTGATTCGCCGGAACCAGGAACGCGCGGTCGAAACGGTGCTCAACGATGTGGTGATCAACAAAGGTGCCCTGGCCCGCCTGGCCCATATCGAGACCTATATCAACGACCGTTATTTGACGACCTATCGGGCCGACGGGCTTATCCTTGCCACACCGACCGGCTCGACCGCCTACTCTCTGGCAGCCGGTGGGCCGGTGATCCATCCCGCTGTACCGGCGATGGTCATGACACCGATCTGCCCGTTTACCCTGACCAACCGCCCTCTGATCATTCCCGACGCCGCCACCGTCACCATCAAACTGGAAAAACGATCCTCGGACATCATGCTCACCTTTGACGGTCAGCAGGGACTTGCCATCGATGATCGGGACACGATAGCGGTCTGCAAATCACCGCACCCGATCTACATGATCTCAGAGCCGAACCAGCCCTATTACGATGTTCTCAAGGCCAAGTTGAGATGGAGCGGCGGCCGTACCTGAAACTGTTTTCGCAATCAATTCCACCGATCCGATCGGGCTTCAGTGTCTATCCTTCCCGTCTGCCGGATCTTCATCCAATGATTTACGTGCGGCTTTTGACCGATACCGCCAGCGGTTCTCGGTAAACCTTTACATGGAGCCGGGTGACCGGATTTTAAAGTGATCAACTGTCTGAGCGCATTAGTGAGCATTGAACCGAACAACAATAAGTCAATTACGTATTCGCAATGATGAGGTTATAAGATTCATTCTCTTTCAACGCCTCAGCCTTGTTCGGTTTTAGGCTCACTTTTGCGCGAGTTTTGAGCGCTTTATAATCCGGTCACCCGGCGGAATCCATAGGGTTCTTGCATTCACCAATAATTGCTGCGATATGGCCGATCCGGTTGACATACCACTCTTCGCCATATACAAAATGGCGAGCCGGTTCGGGGGGCCGGCAGCATAGCGGCACCATTTTAATTGGAAGCGGGCGCTGCGGCTGAAATGCCGATCGACTGACAGGAGGCTTTTTGTAGAAGTGACTGCGTCAATCAGATGCTGGATGTCTTTTCTGACGATTCTGCTGATAGCTGCTAACGGCGACGGTGCGGACGTCATCGAGCCGAAAAACGGGGGTCATATCGACTGGACTGAGGGAATTGTTTCCACGGTGGGGTTAGGGGTGCCGCCGGAAGAGCCTTCCGGCATTGCCGGTGCGTCCGAAGTGAAGGCCCGGGTGCTCGCATCTGCGCATTATAACGCCCGCCGCAATCTTTTTGATCTCCTGAATGCCGTCCGTATCGACACGAATACACTGGTCAAGGATATGGCCTCCCGCACGCCTCAGGTTGAGACCAAACTCAGAGAGATGGCGGCTGGGGCCGATGAGGTCGAGGTCGGCGGCGAACCGGTGACGGAAGGCACGATAGCCGTGAGGCTTCAGATGAGTCTTTACGCCGGTTTCGCCCAAATGGTTCTTCCGCAGGGCATCATACCGATCGACGCCGTCAAGTCGGTACAGACCCCATCCGCGGTGGCGGGAGAAACAGTCGAGCGAGTCATTTTCACGGGATTAGTTGTAGACGCACGCAATGTCGCGGCCAATCCGGCACTGGCACCGCGTATCGTCGATGAAAACGATAAGGAAGTGTATGGGGCGGCCTTTGCCAGTCGCGACTTCGCGGTGCAATACGGAATGAGCAGTTATGTCACCGATATCGATGAAATCAAGGGATCCTACCGGTTGGGGGAGCGTCCCTTGATCGTCAAGGGCATTAAAACCATCGGTCCCGGCCACAGCGATATCGTCATCGGCAATGCCAGCGCCGTCAAACTCCGTAAATTCTCGGAACACCTGGCGTTCTTAAGGGAGTGTCGGGTTGTCATCGTTCTGGGCGAAAACCGCTAAGGGTTCGGAAAAAATAGTTTTGAGCGAGCGCTTAGGGCCCCAGCAAAAAATAATTCCACATCTGGCGGTCTTTTGGTCCGTCTACTGCGTTACATCCACCGACACGTATCTCGATATGCGCCGCTGGATGTGCCTTGTAGACGAACCCAAATCCGGCGCAATCTTGTGGAATTATTTTTTACCGTGACCCTTAGGTCCCCATGCTCCAGGATGCGAGGTACTTTTTCTGCTGCGGCGTGAGTTTGTCGATTTTAGTCCCCATGGCCTCCAGCTTCTCTTTGGCAATCTGGCGATCGATTTTTTCAGGAACCGGATGCACGGTTTTGGCAAGGGCGGCCTTGTTTTTGACCATGTACTCGACACAAAGCGCCTGATTGGCAAAACTCATGTCCATCACGCTCGACGGGTGGCCCTCGGCGGCGGCCAGGTTGATCAACCGACCTTCTCCCAGAACGTTGATGCGGCGGCCGTTCTTCAACACGTATTCTTCTACGAACGGCCTTAGCTGGCGACGCGTAGCGGCGATGCCGCTCAACCCGTCCAGGTCGAGTTCCACATTGAAATGACCGGAGTTGGCGACAATCGCGCCATCTTTCATGAGTTGAAAATGTTCCTGACGGATGACCGCAATGTTGCCCGTCAGCGTGCAGAAGATATCCCCGACAGCGGCCGCCTTCCGGATCGGCATCACCGTGAATCCGTCCATGACCGCTTCGATGGCGCGCAGGGGGTCTATTTCGGTCACGATGACGTTCGCGCCCATCCCGCGGGCGCGCATGGCCACGCCCCGGCCGCACCAGCCGTAGCCGCAGACGACAAAGCTGGCACCGGCCAGCAGGCGGTTGGTGGCACGAACAATCCCGTCGATGGTGCTCTGCCCGGTTCCATAACGGTTGTCGAAAAAGTGCTTGGTCTGGGCGTCGTTGACGGCGATGATCGGATATTTCAACACACCTTCAGCCGCCATGCTGCGCAAACGGATCACGCCGGTGGTGGTCTCCTCGGTTCCGCCTCTGACTTCCGACAGGAATTCCGAGCGTTCGGAGTGAAGGGTAGAGACCAAATCGGCACCATCATCCATAGTGTAATGGGGTTTGGCATCGATAACCGCGTTGATATGGGCATAGTAGACTTTGTTGTTTTCACCCTTGACGGCAAAAACCGGTATTTTGTCGTGTTTGACCAACGATGCCGCCACATCGTCCTGGGTACTCAATGGGTTCGAAGCGCATAACGCCACCTTGGCTCCACCGGCTTTCAAGGTCTGCATCAGCGAGGCCGTTTCGGTCGTCACATGCAGACAGGCGCCCAGACGAACGCCTTTGAGTGGTTTTTCCTTTTCAAACCTTTTCCGGATCCGGTTCAGGACAGCCATATTTTGATTCGCCCACTCGATGCGCAGCGCCCCGTCCTTCGCCAGATTGATATTCTTGACATCATAATTCATTGCTGAGACCTTTCGTAATCTGTGTTTAAATTCCCGCCAGTTCACGCATTTTGTCCGCCATGTCGGTTTTTTCCCAGCTGAATTCCGGTTCGGTGCGGCCGAAGTGTCCATAGGCGGCCGATTTGCGGTAAATAGGACGCAGCAGATCCAGGTATTCGATAATGGCCGCCGGACGCAGATCGAAGCACTCTTTGATAATTTCCCTGATCCGCTTTCTAGAGACTTTGCCAGTACCCATTGTGTCCACCAGCAGCGATACCGGTTCGGCCACCCCGATGGCATAGGCGATCTGTATTTCACACTTATTCGCCAGTCCGGCCGCGATAACGTTTTTGGCAATGTGACGGGCCATGTATGATCCGCTGCGGTCAACCTTTGACGGATCTTTGCCGGAGAAGCACCCGCCGCCGTGGCTCCCCTGCCCGCCGTAAGTGTCGACAATAATCTTGCGGCCGGTCAACCCGCAGTCACCCATCGGGCCGCCGACGACGAAACGACCCGTGGCGTTGATGTAGTATCGCGTTTCCACGTCGACCATTTCCTCCGGCAAAATCTTTTTTACAACACTTTTGATGATCGCATCCCGCAGGAACTCGTACTCGACGTCCGGTTTGTGCTGGGCGGCAATGACCACGGCGTCGATGCGTTTGGGCGTACCGTTTTCGTACTCTACCGTGACCTGCGACTTACCGTCGGGACGTAGGAAATCGAGCGAACCGTTTTTCCGGACCTCCGCCAGGCGTCGGCATATCTTGTGGGCCAGCATAATGGGCAGCGGCATCATTTCGGGTGTTTCGTTGCAGGCATACCCGAACATGAGTCCCTGATCACCGGCGCCCTGCTCCTTGTAGCGTCCGTTGCCCCGGTCGACGCCTTGGGCGATATCGAGTGACTGGTGATCGATACTGGTGATGACGCTGCAGGTCTGCCAGTCGAAGCCCATCTGGGAAGAGTTGTATCCGATGTCTTTGATCGTGTCGCGAACGATCTGGGGCATCTCCACGTAGGTGCTGGTAGTGATTTCTCCGGCGATAAACGCCAGACCGGTGGTCACCAGTGTTTCGCAGGCAACGCGGCAGTTCTTGTCTTGGGCGATGATGGCATCCAGTATGGCATCCGATATTTGGTCGGAGACCTTGTCCGGGTGCCCCTCGGTCACCGACTCGGAGGTGAAAAAAAACTGTTCTTTCTCTTCCATGTCCGATCCTTTCTAACCACAAAGGTCATGTTTGTTGTTACCGTCAAAGGCCCTTAAAGTTATCGGCGCTTGCACCTCGGATCTTAAAAAGCGAAGACAGCTTGTCGAACCAGTTTATCAAGTTAGATAGACCGGGCATCGGTGAAGGAGACCGGCAAAATCGTGTTGTCGATCAGCCGGGTCTTACCCACCTTCACGGCCAGGGCCATCAACGCCGTCCGATCGATACGCTCGACGTCGATGAGGGTTTCTGGATCACAGATGCTCAGGTAGTCGATGTCGGTTTCAGGTTGCGCGGTAATCAACTCGCGCGCCTCTTTCAGAATTCGTGCGGCATCCCGCTCACCGGTTTCAACCCGTTTTCTGGCCTGCACAAGAGAGCGATACAGCGTCAAAGCCGCCGGGCGTTGGGCGGGAGTCAGGTATGCATTACGGGAACTCATCGCCAGACCGTCTTTTTCCCTGACAATGGGCCCGCCGATGATCTCGATGTTGAAATTGAGATCCTGGACCATGCGCCGGATGACCAGCAGCTGCTGGTAGTCTTTTTCGCCAAAAACCGCGATGTGCGGCCGCACGATATTGAAAAGCTTGCTGACCACCGTGGCGATGCCGGTGAAAAAAACAGGCCGGGACAAACCGCATAGGTGATGCGGCAGGTGCTCGAGTTTGACATAGCTCTGATAGTCGTCGGAATAAAGCGCCCCTGTCTTTGGCGTAAAAACGATGTCGACGTCTTCCTTGGCGCACAGTTCGAGATCTCTCTCCAGATTCCGAGGATAGGTCTCGAAATCTTCTTCGGGACCGAACTGGGCCGGATTGACAAAAACGCTCACCACGAGGACATCGGCCCTTCGTTTTGCAATTCGCATCAGCGAAAGATGCCCGTCGTGCAGAAAACCCATGGTCGGAACACAGGCAATTCGCCAGCCGTCCCCTCGCAGGCTTTCGGCATGTTCCTGCATTTTCTCAACAGTTGGAATAATCTTGACCATGCGTCCTCTGAAATTTTTAAACTGAAAAGGTTAATTTATTAAAGATACAAAGTCAACCAAAAGCTTTTGTTATTCTGTATTTGCTTGACATGTTGCCGTTTATCTGGTGAATTTGTTACCTTCGCGATGGTCAGACCAATTTAGGGCAGCCAACAGGTGTAAACCGCCGGCCGCATCGGTGGCTGAAAGGCCTCATACTCCCCAGGTCCGATTCTTGAAAGCCTTACACGGAAACAGAACCGTTGCCGAAAAGCGCGCGGTAGCCAGTTGTTGGAAAGGGGCGGGCACATGAAATGGATGATTCTTTTATTGGCTGTAAGTCTAACGGTTGTGCCAACGGCCTTGGCATCGGCGCAAGCGTCAGGGCCCGAAACCGATCTTAGCAAGGCTGTCGGTCCCACAGAAACGAACCACAACCAGCCGGGGTCCGCAATTGCTGCCGCAGCGCCCCCTGCCGCTCATGGAGAATCGAGCTCACACGATGCGGCTGCGGCCGACCAGGGACACGGCCATCCCAATCTCGGGGAGGGGCTCCCCCTTTGGAGCTGCATCCCGTTCGCCGGCATGCTGCTGTCCATTGCCCTTTTCCCGCTGCTGGCGCCTGATTTCTGGCATCATCATTTCGGCAAAGTCTCCGCCTTCTGGGCCGCAACGCTCAGCATCCCGTTTTTACTGGCTTTCAGGGGCCTCGCCCTCTATGAAATCCTGCACATCATTCTGGTCGACTACATACCGTTCATCATTCTTCTCTGGTCGCTCTACACCGTTTCCGGGGGCATCCTGCTGCGCGGCAGCCTGCGGGGAACGCCCTTGGTCAATGTGGTGATGCTGCTGATCGGCGCCCTACTGGCCTCCTGGATGGGCACCACGGGTGCGGCCATGCTGATGATTCGGCCGTTTCTGCGAGCCAATGCCTATCGCAAAAACCGCACCTTCATGGTGGTCTTTTTCATCTTTCTGGTAGCCAACGTCGGCGGCTCACTGACACCCCTCGGCGACCCGCCGCTGTTTCTCGGCTTCCTGCACGGGGTGTCCTTTTTCTGGACCTTTAAGCTTCTGCCCCACATGCTCACGGTTGTCGGCCTTCTCCTGGTGACCTATTTTATTCTCGATCTGGTTGCCTTTCGCAAGGAGAAGGCCTCGGCCCCCGATGACGGGGTCAAAGAACCGCTCAAACTGGACGGTGTGCACAATTTCATCTTCCTGGCCGGTATCGTCGGATCGGTTCTGATGAGCGGTGTGGTGGACTGGGGACATTTCCAGATTTATGGTATCCACATGGCGTACCAGGACGTAGCGCGCGACGGCCTGCTGGTTGCGATGGGCATCCTCTCGTTGGTGACCACCTCGATAAAACTCCGGGAGGACAACGATTTTACCTGGTTTCCGATTCTTGAAGTCGCCTATCTCTTCATCGGTATCTTTATCACGATGATCCCGTGCCTGCTCATTCTCAAGGCCGGTCTGAAGGGTGAACTGGCGTTTCTGATCCAGGGCGTCAACCGGCCGGCGCATTATTTCTGGGTGACGGGTGCACTGTCCAGTTTTCTGGACAACGCTCCCACGTACCTCACCTTTTTCAACACAGCCCTGGGCAGCTTTTTTGCGGGGGCTTCGGAGGCCCAGGCCGTGCCGCTGCTCATGACCGATAAAGCGATATACCTCGAGGCCATTTCCGCCGGGGCGGTGTTCTTCGGGGCTTGCAGCTACATCGGCAACGCCCCCAACTTCATGGTGCGATCCATTGCGGAAGAGGCCGGCACGCCGATGCCGAGCTTTTTCGGGTATATTCTCCGGTATTCCCTGGTGTTTTTGATTCCCTGCTTTGTGATCGTCACCTTGATTTTCTTTTAACCACAGGAGCGGGCGACATGAAAATTGAAAAAGTCATCTTTCACACCCGGTTCCGGGATCTGGCCTTCAATGCTCTCGAGGCGATTTTGGAATTGAAAAAAGCCGGCTTAAAGGAAGTCGTTCTGACCTACGTCATCCCGAGAGAGGAGGTCGCCTTCGTGCCGTATGGGGGATATCTCAAGGATGAGGCCGAACGGCTGGAAGAAGTTGCCCGCCTGCGCCTACAACAGTGGCAGGAGTTTATTTCCGGCAAGGGCCTGCAGAGCAAGATCCGGATCGAGACCGGCAGCTTGAACGGCAGAATACTCGCCGTGGCGGAAGAGGAAAAGGCTGACCTGATCGTCACCGGACGGAAAAAAAGGACCGCTTTTGAAAAAGTCTACGTGGGCTCTCATGTTCTCGATATCATTCGTCGCAGTCCCCTGCCGGTCATGATGGGTAAGTACATGGTGCAGTATGAATGGGCGGGAGAGGTGTTGACCCGGGTCAACGACCATATTTTCGACCGGCCGCTCCTGGCGACCGACTGGTCGAAGCCCTCCGAGAACGCTCTGGAACTGCTCAAGTCGTTCAAGGGCCTGGCCCGGAAAGTTGTCGTGATCCACAACATCGGCGCCAAGATTTCCAAGGGTCTGGATGTAACGGCACTGAAGACCATCGAAGACGAGAGCAACAAGCGACTGGACGATTATTGCCGGCGGATTGAAGCAGCCGGCCTGAGCGCCGAATCCTATCTTTCCATCGGCAAAACAACCGCTGAAATCCTCCGTCAGTCGCGGGAGCAAAAAGCCACCATGATTGTAATGGGGCGCACCGGAAAGGATTGGTTCCAGGAGTATTGGCTGGGCGGCGTTTCCCACCGGGTGGCGGAGATTTCTGAACTGCCGGTTCTGCTGGTGCCCTGACATAAGGGCCGTGGCAGGAAATAATGTCACATTTTGTTTGTCTTTTAGCCCGTCTACCGCGTTACATCCACCAACGCATATCCCGATATGCACCGGCGGATGTGCCTTGTAGACGAACCAAAATCCCGTGCAATCTCGCGACATTATTTCTTGCCGAGACCCTAAAAAGCGTTCGAAGGCGGATTCGCCATGATCGAAAATCTTCTGGATTCCAACATCGCCATTATCGGCGGAGGCCGCTTCTGTAAAATTTTTCTCGAATACCTGTACGATAAGAATTTTATGGACCGCAGTCCCACCCTTCTCGGTGTCGCCGATATCAATCCCCATGCCGAGGGACTCCTCTTTGCCGATCACATGGGCATCTTCACGACCCGCGATTACCGGGAGCTTTACAGACTAGAAAACCTGCAGGTTCTCATTGAAATGACCGACGATGTTTCCCTCGGCGATACGATCCAAAAAACCAAACCCGAGGGCGTCGAACTCATCGATCACATAGAAGCCCGGGCTATCTGGAGTTCACTGCAGCTTGAACGGCAAAAGCGTCAGGCGCTGAAAGAGTTGAAACAGCAAGAAGCCTTGACGCCGAGTATTCTGGCGCATTTCGAGAAATTCGCCGACCGTCTGGCGAGGGTGATCAAAAAGCGCAATGCGCGCTACCTTGAAATCGAAAAAGGGTTGATTGAAGGCGAGCGCACGCTGGCCCAGATCATTCAGGGCAGCACGATGCCGACTTTCGTGATCGACAAAAATCACATCGTCACCCATTGGAACAAGGCCATGGAACGTCTGTCGGGAACGCCGGCCGAAAAAATCGTCGGCACCAACCGGCAATGGACCCCCTTTTGGGAAAAGGAACGCCCCACCATGGCGGATGTGATCCTGGGACAGGCCGACGAGGAAACCATCAAGAATCTCTACGGGACATCATGGCGGAAATCGGCCCTCATCGAAGGGGCATACGAAGCCGAGTATTTTTTCCCCAACCTCGTCCCAAACGGAAAGTGGTGCTGGTTTACGGCCGCCCCGATCAAGGCGCCCGATGGGACGATCATCGGTGCCATCGAAACCCTGTGGGACAAAACCGAAGACAAGATTGCCGAGCAGGATCGGGAGCGTCACACCCGACTGCTGACGGAGACGGCCCGGGCCCTGGCCGAAAGTGAAAGGACGATGACGCAGATCATCCAGGGCAGCACAATACCGACTTTTGTCATCAACGAAAATCACCTGGTAACCCATTGGAACAAGGCGCTGGAAAGACTTACCGGTTTCAGCGCCGATGAAATGGTCGGGACCCGCAAACAGTGGAAGGCCTTTTATCGCAACGAGCGCTCAACCATGGCGGATGTTATTCTGGATCAGATCGACGAGACCCAGATACGGAAGCTCTACGGGACAAAGTGGCGTCAATCGAGCCTGATCGAAGGCGCCTACGAGGCCGAAGACTTCTTCCCGCATTTCGGTCAGAGCGGCAAATGGATCTGGTTCACCGCTTCGCCAATCAAGGCCCCGAATGGAAGAGTTGCCGGGGCAATCGAAACGCTCTGGGACAAAACAGAAGACAAAAAGGCGGAAGAGGACCGGGAGCTGCACACACGTGAGTTGAGCGCCCTCTGTTCAATCTACACGTCCTTGAACACATCGGAAAGATTCGATGACGGCATCCATAAGGCAATCCAGATCGTGATGGACTTTCTGGGGGCCGATGGCATCTGCATCTACATGCTCGATAATGACGGCAGATTCCACTTGCGCTACGGGTACGGTTTTTCAGAGGAGGCCTGCTACAAGGTACGCGTGCTCGACGACAGCAGCATCATCCACCAGGTGGCCCAGAGTAACCGGTTTACGGTGTACGAAAATCTGCCCACGGGCTGTTCCGATGAAATCTGCTTTCTTGAAGAAAACAAACTCGTTTCGCTGGCCTACATTCCCATCCATGCCGAGGAAAAAAAGACCTTCGGCGTCATCCGAATCGGCAGTCAAAAACCCGGACATTTCACCTACGACCAGCAGGACGTGCTGGAGTTGATCGGAAATCGGATCGGCGTCGCCATCGAAAACGCGATGCTGCAGGAGCAGTACATCAAATCCGAGGAGAAGTACCGCACCCTGTTCAACAGCGATCCGCACCCGATCTTTATCCTTGACACCCAAACTCACAGAATCCGTGACATCAATCAAAGAGCCTTGGACAGTTACCGGTATTCACGGGAGGAAATGCTGGGTCTTCACTTCCTTGAACTCGATGACGGCGATGAAGAGTTGGCGCAGGCACTGCAAAGCCTCCCGCTCGACAAATCCCTGCTGTTCGCTAAAAGAAAGCACTACCGTAAAGGACATCGCCCCTTTTTTGTCAATGTCAACATCAGCCGCGCCAAATACGGTGAGAGTGAGGTCGTGATTGCCTCTACGACCGATATCACCGAGAGCGTCGAAAGGGAAACCCAGCTGATCCAGGCCAGCAAAATGACAACCCTGGGACAGATGGCTGCGGGAATTGCACATGAAATCAATCAACCGCTCAATGTCATTCAAGTGTGCGCCGATTTTTTCCTCAAAATGATCGGCCGGGGCCAACCCATCGGCGAAGACGACTTGCAATCGATGGCAGCCGACATCGGCAAAAACGTTCAGCGGGCGGCGGCCATCATCCAGCACATGCGTGATTTCGCCCGACAGTCGAGTGCGGTTCGAAACAAGATCGATATCAACGATCCGATTCGCGACGTTTTCAAGGTCCTCGGCCATCAACTGCGCGTCCATCAGGTCGAGCTGATCCTCGAACTCGACCCGAACATTCCCCCCATCATGGCCGATCACAACCGGTTGGAACAGGTTTTCATCAATCTGGTGACCAATGCCGTCGATGCCATGGACGAAAAAATCGCCCGGCCGGAGTACGGTAACTCCGAAAAATTGCTCAAGATCAAATCCTTCGCCGAAAACGGCGTCGTATCGGTTACCGTATCGGATAGCGGTATCGGTATGAGCAACAAGGTCATCGGCAAGTTGTTTGAACCATTTTTCACCACTAAGGATGTCGGCAAGGGGACCGGGCTGGGCGTCAGCATCAGCTACGGCATCGTTAAAGACTACGACGGAACCATAGACATCGAAAGTAAAATAGGTGAAGGCACCACTTTCAAGCTTAAATTTCCGGCTGTAAGGTTAACCGAAGAAAAATGAACAGGATACTGCTCGTCGATGACGAACCCGATATACTGCGAGTGCTCGGCATTTCCCTCAGGGCCGACGGCTACGCAGTGCTGACCGCATCAAGTGGTGAAGAGGCCTTGGGCATATTCGCACGCGAAACGCCCGAACTCGTCATCACGGATATCAAAATGCCCGGTATGAACGGGATCGAGGTCTTGAGAGAAGTTAAACATATCAGTGATGAAACCGAAGTGATCATCATCACCGGCCATGGTGACATTGATTCGGCCATCGAGGCCCTACACTATGGTGCCTCGGATTTCATCAACAAACCGGTGAGGGACAAACAACTGACAATTGCCCTCAAACGCGCGCAGGACAAGATCCATATCAAGCAGCAGTTGCGGGAGTACACCACCACCCTCGAGCACAAGGTTGAAGCGGCAACCCGTGAGATCAGGCGGCGCTCGAACTTCCAGGGCAAATTGATTCGGAGCTCGAATGACGGCATCGTGGCCACGGACGAAGAGTTAAGAATCGTCATTTACAATCCCGGTGCAGAGCGCATCTTCGGCTATCCGCAGCAGGGCGTCATTCATCGAATGCAGATACAAGAGCTCTACACCCCGGAAATAGTCGATTTGTTTGTGGCCGGGGTGTCGCAAGAAAACGGATTGAAGGAGTTTCCCTGGCAGGAAACTTCGATCGTATCCGGAAACGGCGAAAACATTCCGGTTCGGTTTTCGGGGTCGATTCTGCATGAAAACGGCCGCAAAATGGGAAGCGTCGCCTTTTTCCAGGACCTGCGGGAAATCAAGCGTCTCGAACGCGAATTGCTCAAAGCCGAGCGGCTGGCCGCCGTCGGTCAGACCGTCGCCGGACTGGCCCACGGACTCAAGAATATTTTACACGGACTCAAGGGTGGCAGCTATCTGGTTGACTTAGGAATCAAAAAAGACGATACTGCAAAACTCAAGAGCGGCTGGGACATGATCAAGCGGAACATCGGGCGCACCTCGGAATTGGTCCTGGACCTCTTGACCTACTCCAAAGAGAGAGAGCCCGAATTCGAAGACTGCTTCCCGAACGAAATTGCCGCGGACGTAGCCGACCTGCTTGCTGAAAAGGCGCGGGAAAGCCGGGTTGAGATCAAGAAATCTCTCGATCCGTCGATCTCTAAAGTGTCGATGGATCCGCGCATCATTCACAATGCGCTGCTCAATCTCATGACAAATGCCATTGATGCCTGCCTGTTCGATGAAGACACCGGCAAAAAGTGGCAGGTCGCCATGGTGACGACGCTTGAAGACGACAACAGCATCCGGTTTGACGTCTCCGACAATGGCGCCGGTATGAGCAAAGAGGTCCGCGAAAGGCTTTTTACATCTTTTTTCAGTACGAAGGGGCATCGGGGGACGGGCCTCGGCTTGATGGTGACCCGCAAACTCGTCGAAGAACACGGTGGGCGGATCGAGGTGATCTCCGCGCCGGGCAAAGGAACGACCTTTACCATCCACCTGCCCTTCGAAGCCGCCGGTGAAAGAAAAGACAAAATCTAACGTTCGATAGAAAACTATAGACAAGGAGGATTGACCATGGGTAAAAAAGTTCTGGTCGTCGATGATGACCCGGATGTTCGTTTATTCAACGTGACGGTTCTCGAAGAACACGGGTATACGCCATTGGTGGCCACCAACGGTGAAGAAGGCAGAAACTTGGCCAAACAGGAAAAACCGGATTTGGTCATTCTCGACGTCCTCATGCCCCGCGAAAGCGGCATTCGGTTGTACCGCGAGCTCAAAACGGACAAGAATCTGAAACACATACCCATCATCATGCTGTCTGGAATAGCTGAAAAGTCATTCCTGCGTTCCCAGAAGGTACTGGCGGAATTCGGTGATGCCACCGTTCCCGAACCCGAAGCCTATCTGGAAAAACCGGTGGAAGCCGAAGAATTGGCGGCGACAATCAAAAAAATTATCGGTTGATACAGCGGGTGAATGTTTTCCCCATTCGACAAAGAACGACACATGCCATGAAAATCAAGAAACTGCTGTTTGTCACCAAATTCGAGGAGTTGGGTTTAGACGCTCTCCAATCACTTCTGATTCTGCGCAAAGCCGGACTCGAACACGTGGTTTTCGTCAATGTCATCGAGAGAGAACGGGTGGCCTTGCGCCGGGGGACCGGATACAACAAAGAAGCGGAAATCCGGCTGCGCGAAACCGCCAACATTCGCTTCATCGATTGGGCCGAGAACCTTTTCGAGCAGGGCATGGAGGTCGGTGTCTACATTGTTGTCGGCAGCCTGGTGGGCGAGGTGATCAAGGCTGCCCAGAAAGAGGAAGCCGATCTGATCGTCATCGGGCGGTCGCAGAAGGGTGTGGTCGAGCAGTTGTACGCGGGATCGGACATCACCGAGTTGCTGCACCGGACAGCTTCACCTGTGCTCGTTTACAAGTACCTGTCGGAGAGTTCGTTCGCCCTTGAAACGCCTTTCGAACGGCCCGTTCTGGCAACCGACTGGTCGCCGGCCAGCCTGAAGGCCGTCGATTACCTGAAGGAATTAAAAGAAGTTATAAAGGAAATCCATGTCGTGCACGTTGCCGCGCAAAAGACGCTCAGCGGTTCGGCCATGGCGATTCAAAAAACGCGCAAGAAAATGCGTCGTCAAATGGATGAGATTTGTAATACTTTCGAAGCCGAGGGGATCGCCGCGCGTTCTCATGTATACGTCGGCAACCCGGAACAGGAGATCGAGAAGGCCGCGCGGGATTGCCAAGCAACCCTGATCGTCATGGGATCATCCGGAAAAGCGAGTTGGGTGGAAAGATGGCTCGGCAGCACACCGCGAAAAATTGCCGAAAAGTCAGCCTACCCGGCCCTGCTCATCCCGCCGGAAAAAATATAAATAAACAGGAGGAATTAATGGCGGTAATTACCATTTCGAGGCAATTCGGCGCGGGGGGCAAGACCGTAGGAAAAATGGTCGCCGACAAGTTAGGCTATACGTTCGCCGATGATGACATCATTCAGATGGTTGCCGAAGCAGCCAATGTGTCCCCCCACTGGGTCGAATCAATTGAAAGGGAAGCCGGTGGCAAGCTCTCCAGGGTCGTCTCCAGCATGGTTTCCAAACGCCTGGTAGACCGAATTCTCAAGGATGAACGCGGTTATCTGGACGAAAGGCTTTATCTGGACTACCTTGTGGTCATCATCGCGCAGATCGCAGAAGAAGGCAACGTCGTCATCCTGGGGCGCGGCAGCCAGTACATTCTCGGCGATCATCCCGACGCGCACCACATCCTCTTGATCAATAATTTCGAAAACCGCGTCAAGTTCATGATGGAACACTACGATTTTTCTGAAAGCCGGGCCGCGCAAGTCGTCAACCGCGAAGATAAGCGCCGGCTCAATCTTTATCGCAAGATCAACAAAACCGATTATGACAATCCGGCCCTCTATCACCTGGTGTTGAACATGGCAAAAATGGACATGCAGGCGGGGGTCAAGCTCATATTGGATTTGGTGCCTTCGTAACAAAAGGTGGAGGGACGAGGCGATCGAGGGCCGGCAGCCGGGCCGCTTATGGCTCGAATACCGGCCATTGAATCGCTCTATGAGGGGTGTACCAGTTTGCAGACCAGCTTTTCGGCCACGTCCAAATCGACGCGGCTCATGTTGAGGACCACGTGATAATGGACCCAATTGTCGTAATCCTCTTTTCCGAATTTGCGATATAAGTTGATCCTTCTTTTATCCTCACCGTTGATGGTCTGAACAGCGTGTTTGGTAAACAGTTCGTATTTTTCTTCGATAAACCTGATGCGGTATTCCCTGTCAGCCACCAGTAGAATGTGAAAAGTCTCTTCATTGTCTTTGAGGATAAACTGACTGCCCCTGCCGAGAATCACGGCATTGCCTTCCTCTGCGATCGTCTTGATGATCTTGTGCAGGAGGTCCACATATATCTCTTCGTCGATATAGCCGTGTCGGTCGTCCAGGATGCGGTCGAAAAAACTTTTTGAAACCAGGCCGGAAATCAACCGTTGGATCTTTCCCCCAGCCTCCTTTTCCATCGATTCGACCCAGTTGGGGGAAACTTTGGCCTTTTTAGCGACCATCTGGATGATTTCATTGTCGTAAAAAGTGTAGCCAAGTCTTTTGGCAACCCTTTTCCCCAACGTGATGCCGCCAGCCCCGAACTGCCTGGAGATCGTCAGTACGGCCATAGTGACCTCCCCTGTACTAATATAAGATTGAATTGATATGATCGGAAATACATTAATGGCCATCCTAATGGCATCGCTTCTAAATATCAATAATTTTCGCCGAAGTCGGTAAATCTTGATCCATATTTTTGTCTTAGAAGAAGAAGTTTTTCAGACCGCCGCGTATTGAACAGAGCGTATAAACTGAATCGAATTCTTTATATAATGAGCATTTTAGGCAGAGATTACGGTTGCATTTTTTTTCTTTTGTGGTATCTGATTGACTCTCGATAAGAGTGTCGGCAATGCCCGCTCCTCAAATGGAGCGCATCAATGAGTTTCGACTACAAGAAAAATCGCCCATGGGCCGAAAACCTGACCATTGTCATGCAAATCGGGTTGACAATGGCGGGGTGCATTGCCTTTTGTTTTTTTATCGGTCTCAAGCTCGATCAGTGGCTGGGCACCAAGGGGGTTTTCATCACCGTATTTATCATTTTGGGCGTTATCGGTGGTGCTAACGTCGTTTACCGGCAGGTCATGGAGATTATCCGTGACAAGGAGAAAAACCAAAAAGGACGGCAAAATGGAATCGATTAGGAGTACACAGAAAAAGTACGGTTCCAGAGCCCTGGCGATTGCCGTCATCATTGGTTTCGGCACCGTCTTGATCGGCCAAAACTCCCTGGGAAAAGGCCTTGTTTTAGGGACCCTTTTCAGTGTGGTCAACTTCATCCTCATGGGTGAAACGTTGCCTCTCAAACTCGGTCGATCGAGTAAAACAACCTTTTTCATCTCCCTGTTTTCGATGCTCCTGCGGTACCTTTTGTTGGCCGTACCTTTGGTTATTGCCGTTAAGTATGAGCAGTTCCACATATTATCGGCAATTATCGGTGTTTTCATGGTACAGATTGTAATTGTTGCTGATCACCTCGGTATACAAATTCCGGTAACACGAAAAAAAACATCCTGAGAGAGAACAACAAATGGGTGAACTCGGTCTTGTCCATCAGCTGATCATAACGGTTTTCGGCTACACGATTACCTTGAACCTGGAGGTGATCGTCATGACATGGATTGTCATCTCCTTCCTCCTCATTTTCGGTATGGCGGCTGCCCGGAAAAGCAGTATCGTTCCCAAACCGCTGCAGGTTCTGGGAGAGCTTTTCGTCGAGCAATTCTATAAACTGACGGAAGATGCTCTCGACAAGGAAAAAGCCAGATTTTACGCCCCGCTCATTTGCGCGCTCTTCATGTTCCTGTTGCTTTCAAACTGGCTGGGAATTATCCCGCATCTGGAAGAGCCGACCAAAGACCTGAATACGCCGTTGAGCCTCGGTCTCATGGGATTCGTTCTCGCCCACCATGCCGCCATCAAGTCAAAGGGGTTCAAAGCCTACATAACGGAGTATTTTCAGCCCATTTTTTTCATGATGCCGTTGAACGTCATCGGCGAGCTGGCAAAAATAATTTCCATTTCTTTCCGGCTTTTCGGCAACATCATGGGAGGCTCCATCATTATCCTGGTGGTGTCCTACCTTTGTTACAGCATCATTTTGCCGCCTTTTCTCAACGCGTTTTTCGGACTTTTCGTCGGAACGATTCAGGCTTTTGTGTTTACCATGCTCACAGTCGTCTATATCTCCGTACAGGTGAAGTAGGTATGCAACTCGACGTCCAGACAATCATAAGGTTAAGTGCATTTGTCGGAGGCGGCATCGCCATGGGGTTGGGTGCCATCGGCGCGGCGATTGGGGAGGGCTATACTGCCGCGCAAGCCAATTTAGCGGTATCCCGCAATCCTAAAATTTCCGATGACATCTTCAAAAATATGCTGGTGGGTCAGGCGGTGGCCGAATCAGCATCCATATTTGCCCTGGTGATTTCAATTTTACTGCTTTTTATGAATATCCCCAGTACAAGCCCCTTGAAAGCGGCCGCCTTATTCGGTGCCGGTCTGAGCATGGGCTTCGGCGCCATCGGTTCCGGCATCGGTTCCGGGTTGCCCGGCGGTCAGAGCTGTCTCGGTATATCACGACAACCGGCCGTCGCGACACGTTTAACCACCAACATGCTCATCGGTTCCGCAGTTTGCCAGACACCGGCGATCTTTTCCATGGTGGTCTCCCTGATGCTGATTTTCATGGATTTCAGTCGCGAGCCGGTTTCTCCGACGTGGGCGGCCCTCATCGGCGCCGGCTTCAGCACCGGACTGGCCGCAATTGGTTCGGGGTATGGGGGCGGCATGGCCGCTGGTGCAAGCTGTGCGGGAATCGCCCGGAATCCCGAATCGGTCGCCAACGTGACCACCACCATGTTGGTGGGCCAGGCGGTGGCCCAGACACCATCGATCTTCGGGTTGCTGGTCAGTTTCATCCTTCTGTTCAAGGCCTTTCCGGAATCTCAGGCCCTCGCCGCTGCGATGGCCCTTTTGTCGGCCGGTATCTGCACTGGATTCGGCGGCATCGGTCCCGGAATCGGCAACGGAATGGCCGCCGAAGGTGCGGTAAAGTGGGTTGCCAGGAATACAGCCTATGCCGGAGATCTCATGCGAACTATGCTGGTCGGGCAGGCGGTTTCTCAATCCACCGCAATTTACGCCATGGTGGTCAGCTTGGTGCTCATATTCGTGGTTTGAACCTATCCCGGGACGATTGTTTTATCATCAGCCGATAACCGTTGGGTCGACTCGGCAGCTTTTGTGCCGGGCATCATATTTTCAAACAAGCAGAAGTGAACCAGTTAGAATTAATGAGGAGGTAGGTATGGCAATCGAAGGTGTAGATATTGTCAAAGCGGCAGCATTCATCGGAGCAGGGTTAGCCATGGGACTCGGTGCTATCGGCCCGGGAGTCGGTGAGGGCATGACGGCTGCGAAAGCCTGTGAGGCCATCGGCAACAACCCGAAAGAAGCCGGTCTGTTGACCCGAACGATGCTCGTCGGACAGGCCGTAGCCGAATCGACCGGTATTTACTCGCTGGTCGTTGCATTGCTGCTTCTCTTTGTCGTCTAACCATAACGGTCGTGCCGGCGCCAGGGTCATTTTCTTGGCCGTTCAGTTGAACTCTTGTTTGCGGTTGCGGAACCCGCAACGCAAGGCGGATATAAATTACTATCTGCTTTGAATTGCGAGCCTGCCGCCATAGCACGGCAATTGATTGGCGGCACTGGAGTTTTTACTCACCGGACTCGTTTCATTACGACGAAGTCGATTACGTCAAAATTACTCGGACGGGTACCATGCAGATTATCAGCACCATCGCAATGATCAGCATCAATGAAACGCTCATCATCCAATTGATTTCTTTTCTGATTTTTCTCTTCATCATCAATCGGATCATGATCCAGCCTTTGCGCAGTGTCTCCCGGGAACGTGAGGCCCACATCCAGAAAATTGAATTGGATACAGTGGCGGCAGAGAAGAAAGTCGAACAGGTGGTGAAGCAGATCAAGAAGCAGGAAACCAAGGCTTTCGATACCGCCCACGAGATTCGAGAAAAAATCGAGAAATCCGGCAAACTCGAAGCCGACGAAATCATCCGCGTCACACTCCGGGAAGCAGAAAACCTATCGAAGGAGAATCACCGACAGGTTTCGGCAATGGTTGAAGAAGTCAGAAAGTCGGTCCGGAAAGAAGCCGAAACACTCGCGGTTGGCATGATGGAGAAATTGCTGGATCGGAGGCTTTCGTCATGAAATGCAAGCAAGACCATATCGGCCGAGCCGGCGTAATCATCTTGACGGCACTCTTTTTTCTTTCGGCCGGGGCAGTTGAAGTGCTCGCAGCCGAGGGCGGCGGCGGATGGCGGCCGACCTACGATATTATCATGAAATGGGTTAACTTCGGCTTCCTTGCATTCATATTTTTTAAGTTTGCTCGACGACCGCTGATGAACTTCCTTTCCGATAAAAAGAACGAAATTTCACTTCAAATCAAGAAGCTCGAAGACGAAAAAGATCGATTGCTTCAACGTGTGCGTGAAGCCGAGACGGAACTGGAAGAAAATGTAGTGCGCCTGGAGGAGCTGAAAGAACGAATTGTTCAGACGGGTGAGAGGCGCAAACTCGAAATCATCGAGGATGCCCGCCAGGAGAGTCGGATGATCATCGAGAGCGCGAAGCAGAAAATGGAAGGGCGGATCATCCAGGCGCGCAACCGCCTGAGAGCGGAGATGGTCGATGCCGCGACCGAATTGGCCCTGGAGAAACTGCCCGGTCTTCTGACCGAGAATGACAACCAAAAACTACTGGAGCAATTCATGGCCCACGCTATCGCAAAATAGCCCGTTCACTTTTTTCTTAACCCGGCCGCCCAACGGCCGGTTTTTTTTTCGCCGTGATGAGTGGCCATCCACGGCCTCATTTATGCAGGCCGACCTTCCCATTCACTTTGCTTTTGAGCCACTCGAGCCAGTGCTCGAAACCTTCCTCGGTCTTGGCGGAAATCTCGAAAATCGGCATGCCGGGGTGGACCTGGTGGATAAAGCCAATCGCCGCCTGACTGTCGTAGTCGAGGTAGGGCAGCAGATCGATCTTGTTGAGAAGTGCGGCATCGCATTCACGGAACATCAGGGGATATTTGGCCGGTTTGTCTTCACCTTCGGTTACGCTCAGCACCACCACGCGTGTATCTTCACCGATGTCGAATTCAGCCGGGCAGACCAGATTGCCGATATTTTCGACAATGAGCAGATCGACCGCATCGAGGTCGATGCCGTCGAGCGCTTTCTCGATCACATGAGCTGCCAGGTGGCAGTCACCACCGAATTCGTCGGTGTTGATCTGTACCACCGGCGCCCCGCTTACAGCCAGACGATCGGCATCATTCGTCGTACAGATGTCTCCCACGATGACGGCGCTGCGAATGTCCGGCATGACATGCGTCAGGGTTTTTTCGAGTACGGTCGTCTTCCCGGAACCGGGGCTGCTCATCATGTTCAAAACGAAAACGTTTTTCTCCTCAAACAGCTTGCGGTTCTGACGGGCCATGATGTCGTTGGCATCCAGAACCCTGCGAACGACTTTAATCTCACGGGTTCCGCTTTTACGGGTTTCAGTCCCGCCCGCCGTGTGCTTCTCGTGAACGTGCGGACGGCTGTGGGAATGGTCGTGGTGCAGTGCCCTAAACGTTTTAAAACCCGGCAACAATGAAGAGATCATTCGGAAAATTTTTCCTTTTCGGCAATTTCGATTGATTCGATATCCAGCTCGCGGCCCGACAACAGTTCGATACTGCCGCTGGTGCATTTTTTGCAGGTGAACACCGGGGCTTCGATGGTCCACTGATAACCGCAATCGTTGCAGTGGGCGACGACCGGTATTTCATCGATTTTCAGTTCGGCCCCCTCCAGTGGGGTGTCTTTAGCGGCAATCTCGAAGCAGAACCGCAGGCTACCCGACACGATGGCCGACAGCTTGCCGACTTTCAAGTTGACCCGTTCCACCCGGGCTAGCGCCATAGTTTTTGGAATCGACGCGGTTGCAATCTCGATAATCTGCATCGCAACCCCCATTTCATGCATCGAATGGTTTCTCCGAATTGGTTTTAGGTGTTCAGTTTGAGGTGAGCAAGGGCTCGCGAAAAAATAGTTTGGTGATTTTGGGTGTTGAGGCACCCGGCCGGAAAGACGCAAAATCTCGGAATATTAGGATATTCCAAAATCTTGCAATCCAGCCAGACCGAATGAATTGGGGTCCAAAATGGTCAGCTCTTTTTTTGAGCGAGCCCTGAACAACTAAGAAGCAAACACGAAAAATTAAATTCTTTCATAGGAATATTAAACACGAAACACATAAAACACAATCAACACTATGGGTCACGGTAAGAAATAATTCCACACGATTGCGCCGGATTACGGTTTGTCTACAAGGCACATCCACTCGCGCATATCGGGATACGTGTGGGTGGATGTAACGCAGTAGACGGGCCAGAAGACAAGCAAGAGGTGGAATTATTTTTTGCCGGGGCCCTAAACACCAAAGACCTCGGCGCACAGCTTCCCGAACGTTCCCAAATCCTCACATACGTGGATGCCGCTTGCTTTCATGACGTCAATTTTACTCTGGGCAGTTCCGCTCTTGCCGCTGATAATAGCACCGGCGTGTCCCATACGGCGGCCGGGGGGAGCCGTCAGGCCGGCAATGAAGCCCACCACCGGTTTGGTGACATGCTCGGTGATGAAGGCGGCCGCATCCTCTTCGGCGCTGCCGCCGATTTCCCCCACCATGACGATGCCGGCAGTCGCCGGGTCTTTCTCGAAAGCCTCCAGGCAGTCGACAAAATTGGTTCCGTTGACCGGATCTCCGCCGATCCCAAGGCAAGTGGTCTGCCCGATGCCTTCCCGAGTGAGCTGATGGACCACCTCGTAGGTGAGGGTTCCGGAACGCGAAACCACACCGATGGGACCACCCGGCTTGTGTGTCGGTCCCGGCATGATACCGACCTTGCACTCCCCGGGGGTAATGATCCCGGGGCAATTCGGTCCGATGAGACGAACGGGTTTGCCTTGCATGTAATTTTTAACCCGCATCATGTCGAGCACCGGAATTCCTTCTGTGATGGCCACGATCAGTCTTAGTCCGGCATCCACCGCCTCCATGATGGCATCGGCTGCAAACGGAGGCGGAACAAAAATCATACCGCAGTCGGCACCGGTTTCAGCAACCGCATTTTTAACCGTGTTGAAAACCGGCACGTCATCCATCTTCTGGCCGCCTTTGCCCGGTGTCACGCCGGCCACCACTTTGGTACCGTACTCAATGCACTGTCGGGTGTGAAACATGCCTTCACGGCCGGTGATCCCCTGGACCAGGACTCGCGTGTTCTTGTCGACAAAAATGCTCATGGTTTCACTCTCCAAGATTCGTAATGTCAAATATTCATTTCACGATTCCGGCAACTTTTTGCGCCGCATCCTTCAAATCGACCGCCGTGGTCAGATTCAAACCGGATTCGGCCAGAATCCGACGGCCATCCTCGACGTTGGTGCCTTCCATCCGCACCACCACAGGCACACTGATGCCGGTTTTCTTGGCCGCCTCGACCACGCCTTGCGCCAGCACGTCGCAACGCAGGATGCCGCCGAAGATGTTGATCAGAATTCCCTTGACGTTTTTGTCGCTGAGGATGATCCGAAATCCGTTTTCGACCATCTCTGCGCTGGCGCCGCCGCCGACGTCTAAAAAGTTCGCCGGTTCGGCACCGGCCAGCTTGATGATATCCATGGTCGCCATGGCCAAACCTGCGCCGTTGACCATGTTCCCGACATTGCCGTCAAGATTGATATAGTTAAGATTGAATTTTGAGGCCTCGATTTCCAAGGGGTCCTCTTCATCCAGATCGCGGTACTCCAGAACGTCTTTGTGCCGAAATAGGGCATTGTCGTCGAAATTGACCTTGGCATCCAAAGCCATCACGGCGTCATCGGCCGTCAACACCAGGGGATTGATTTCCAGCAGCGAGCAATCGTAAGCGACGAACAGGCGGTAAAGGCTGTTGAGCATGGCGGTGAACGGTTTTACGGCTGCCGCGGGCAGATTCAGGCCGAATGCCGCCTCGCGACAATGATAGGCCTGGATGCCCTGGAGGGGATTGATGTACACCTTGATAATCTTTTCGGGCGTCTTCTCGGCCACCTCCTCGATATCCATCCCGCCGGCTTCGCTGGCCATGATGACGACCTGGGCTGTTGACCGGTCCGGGATGATGCTCAGGTAAAGCTCTTTGGCAATGTTAAGACCTTGTTCCACGAGGACTTTTTTCACCAAACGGCCTTCCGCCCCCGTCTGGTGGGTCACCAGGGTCATGCCGATGATCTGATCCGCGACGACCCCGACATCTTCCATCGACTTGGCCAGTTTAACGCCACCACCCTTACCGCGGCCGCCGGCATGTATCTGTGCTTTCACGACCACCGGAAAAGAGCCCAGTTTTTCGGCCACTCCTTTCGCTTCCGAAGTCGAAAAAGCGACCCCGCCCTCGGGGACCGGAACGCCAAATTTCTTGAATAGTTCTTTGGCCTGGTATTCATGAATTTTCATTGCCTTAGCTCCTTCTTTACCGCTCGCATTCCATCACATCGACGTCGGCTCTTCCAATTGGATGAACCCTATAAATAGAAACGGAGAAACGGCAAATACCTTAACCGAAGTCAATATTTTCTCCTGGTTTTCATTCACCCCTTCTCCGTTTCCGGTCAATTTGTCAAGCTGCGGTGTTGATTGAATTTCACCTCTCTGCTAATGACGCTTGCCGTTTTATCGGCAAGAAATTTTCCGCAACGTCAATCGGCTTATTGTGCGAAATCGAATACTTTCACACCGCCCAACACTACTGATTTTAAGACTGAGCTTTCGAAAAAGATCCGCCTTTGGAGGCAATCAGCCGATGACCGCCAGCACGTCGTTTTTCTGCACCGAATCGCCGCTCGCGAAGTTGACGGCCTTGATGGTGCCACCGACCGTTGCCGGCAGGGCGTTTTCCATTTTCATGGCCTCGAGCA
>Ga0272443_10000476_pt1 | contig 74288 bp, 48 predicted proteins | sample SSMAcet12_FD_193581 | JGI IMG/M metagenome (GOLD analysis project Ga0272443, IMG submission 193581) | Marine sediment archaeal communities from Little Sippewissett salt marsh, Falmouth, MA, United States - SSM-Acet-12 | ecosystem: Environmental > Aquatic > Marine > Wetlands > Sediment ...
TCTCCGCCTCGGCCTTGGCCCGCCGCATGTCGGCCTCGGCCTGGGCCGCCTGCAACTGTGCGCCGATGTTCTTGCCAACATCCACATCGGCGATATCGATCGAGAGAATCTCGAACGCTGTGCCCGCATCGAGTCCTTTGCTCAGTACAGATTTGGATATCTTGTCCGGGCTCTCGAGTACGCTCTTATAAGTGATGGCACTACCGATAGTTGTGACAATCCCTTCGCCAACACGGGCGATGATGGTCTCCTCCGTAGCGCCGCCGACCAGCCGCTGGATATTAGCTCGGACCGTGACTCGGGCCTTGGCCTTGAGCTGAATGCCATCCTGGGCAACGGCATCGACGGTTTCCTTGCCCTTTTTCGGATCGGGGCAATCAATGACCTTCGGATTGACGCTGGTCTGAACGGCGTCGAGAATGTCCCTACCAGCCAGGTCGATCGCTGTGGCCGTCTTCAGCGTCAGGTCGATATTGGCCCGGTTGGCCGCAATCAGCGCCCGCACGACGTTCGGAACCCGGCCTCCAGCCAGGTAGTGGCTTTCGAGATCCTTCGTCGTCAACTCGATGCCTGCTTGAACCACGGTGATCTTGCTTAGCACGATGGATCTCGAGTCCACTTTGCGGAGCCACATCCCGATCAGCTCACTTAATTTGATGTCCGCCCGCGAGAAATACGCCTGGAGCCACAATCGCGCGAACTTCCACAAGACCAAGACAAAAGCCAGGGCGGCTATACCAACAACGACTAAGATTCCAATGACCACGGGCTCCACGTGCGTTTGCTGGAGCAGCATTCGTATCATCTCGGACATGCGTCAAACCTTTCCCTAAGTCCCGTTGGCTATTTGCTCCGTGATATTGACCCGAATCATTCTGTCCACCAGGGGAATGACCCAATTGAAACCTGATTTGGTGGAACACCTGTATTTGCCAAGTCTCTCGATCAGGCCGCGGTGTGTAGGGCGGACAATCCGTATGCCCAAGAGAAAAACAACCACAGCGGCCACAACGACGAACAACAGGACGAACCTGATCGGAGCCATAGGATCCTCCTTTCACTGTGGTCAGCCAGACACACCAGCATCTGCGGTCCGTGTGTTTTGGCACCGTAACTTGACTACAACTACAGTCGGCCCTTCTCTTACGATCTTTATGCCGGCAGCAGGAATGCAGTGGCGATTAGGCAGTGATCGCTTCCAGTACATGATCCATCGTTTCGTCCAATCGGTTGGCGATCTGGTAACTGCCTTCCGTGACCTGACGATGAATGCGCAGCACCTTACCTCGTCGAATGTCCGGCAGCGATGCGATTCGCTTCAACGCCTCCTCCTGAGGCGTGGCCTTCATGTTACCGAGTATCCGTTCCATCAACATATCGCTGTTCGGCGGAGTATCACGCCCTTGGTCATTTTTTGCGTCCTGCGCTCTACGGGGATCGGCAAGTTGAAGCTTCATAACTGTGGTCGTCGTTGTCATGATCACCTCTTAGCGTATTGTCCATATGTCCGGTTCGCAGCTCAATCCCACAATATTTTGCAGACCATCCAAATGCCCTCCTGGGCCCACAATCAGCACGGCAGTGAGAATGTGAAACATAGGTCATAGCTATTATCCTTTCATTCTTGGACCGCTTCTTTGTGGTGACGCGTGCGCTACTGCCTGACCCTCTCTCATGCCGTTCGTCGTCCCCGAATGATGTCCACCAGCACCATGACAAGGGCTACGACCAGCAGGAGGTGAATAAAGCCTCCCATTGTGTAACTGCTCATCAGCCCCAACAGCCACACAAGCGTCAGTAGTACAGCGGTTATCCACCACATGAGATTCTGCTTTCGATTGGCCATAGGTTCGCCGCCGATTGGCGTAGAGGGCACGAGCCGGTGGCGGTCTCTGAGCCCACCGGCTGGTGCCCTCCTCCGTGGTTACTTGATTCTTCGCATCCTTCACACTTGCGTCTTTCCATTGCCCGGTTCTTGGACCTGTCGATAAGTACATCCTACCGCACATTGTAAGGCCCTTTTTATGGGGTGTAACCCTACTCGGAGTAGTCGGCGGTAATCCCCGAATCTGGACGCGGGCGGCCGGAACAGTTTGATGAGCCGGCCGACCGGGCGATCAGCTGAGGACGCAGCGTCAAACCTCTACAGTAGATCGCGCCTTCATTGAGAGCGAGGCATTTTCCACCAAGCGCAGTTCCAGCAACGCCTGAAGAAAGGCCAGAGTCGATTCCGCGCCCTGATTCTCGTTCGCGCGTTCGGGGTGCAGGCCATCGCGGCAGCCGCCGGTGATCGGGTCGTAAACCGGCACATTCAGATCGTTGCGGCCGAGGAACCATTCGAAGGCGCGGCGTGCTTCCTTGCGCCAGCGTTTGTCACTCGTTAGCCGAAAAGCTTCCAGGCAGGCCGAGACCATGGCTTGCGCCTCGACCGGTTGCTGATCGAATCGCGCCCGCTCACCGTTGTGCCCGTAAAAGCCGTTGGAGCCTATCGGGATGAAGTGCCCCGCATCTGAGTCAGAAAGCAGCACGGTGGTCAGCCAACTGAGCGATTCCAGTCCGGCTTCGGTCATGGCGGGTTTCGGAATCGACTGGCCGCACATGAGCAGCGCATGGGGCAACGCTGCGTTGCCATAGGTCAGCTCCGGCTCGAACCAACGCCAGTCTTCGGCGCGATGCTTCAGATACAAGGCCAGCAGTCGCTCCGCCAATTCTTCTCGTATCTGAGCAGCCCGACGGTCACCGGCAAAGCGCTGGAGGTACTCGTGAATGCCGATGAGGGTGAACGCCCAGGCGCGTGGGCTGCTCGTATCGAGAATGGCTGGCAACGCATGCTCGAACACGTGACCGGCCATACTCTGTAAAGGAGCTGTGTTCGACCGGCCCAGCACCGTACCCAACGCCCATAACGCACGGCCATGACTGTCATCGGAGCCGGCGTCTTCCGACCAGCGACGTTGGTAGTCCATGAAGTTGCGAAAGCGGCCGGTTTCAGTATTGAAGGCGTACCAGACGAAGGCGAGATAACGCGAAGCCAGTTCAAACGCCTCGCTTCTGCCCAACGCTTCCAGTAGTGCGCTGACCATCAAGGCACGGGCGTTGACATCGGTCGTGTAGCCCTCGCGGTAGTTAGGTACGGTGAAGATGGCGTGCTGCAACATGCCGGTTTCGTCCGTCATGTGACGCAAGTGATCGAGTTTGAGCAGTGGCAATTCGCCCGGATGCTTATCAAGTGCCCTGGCCGTAAGGCCGGGTGGGATGAAATGCCGTCGCTCGGCGCGAGCCCGATCGAAGGTCTCCATATAACGACGGGCGACCTCCGGCCAGATCATCGCACGACCGAACAGATAGGCGCGCTTGCGCATGGCATGCCGCTTGGCCTCGTTGTCCAACAGGTCCATCACGTGTTCGGCCAACGCCGCCGGATCACGAAATGGAGTCAGGACGCCGCGCTCATCAGCCAGCATCTCTTCCGCATACCAGTACGGGGTTGAGATTACAGCCTTACCCGCGCCCAGCGTGTAGGCCAAGGTGCCTGAGACGATCTGCTGGGTGTTCAGATAGGGTGTGATATAGATGTCCGCGGCGCTGATGAACTGGCTGAGTTCTTCCAGGCTGACAAAACGGTTGTGGAAGATCACGTGGCCTTCCACGTCCTTTTCTTGCGCCAGCCACTGCAACGATAGGCGATACGTTTCGCCTTCGTGTTGGATCACGTGCGGGTGAGTCGCACCGAGGATAAGGTATACGACGTTTGGGTAGCGCTCTACGATCGTCGGCAAAGCGGCGATGACGTTGTCGATGCCTTTGTTGGCCGAGAGCAGACCAAAGCTAAGCAAGACAATCTTGCCTTCGACGCCAAACAGGTCTTTGTGGAAACTCGGATCGACGAAAGGTACATCGGGGATACCATGCGGGATCACATCGATCTTCTCTGGCAACACGCCATAGACCTCTTGTAGAAAGTCCGCGCCGCGTTCGCTCATGACGACGAGCCGATCAGACAGGGCCGCAACCTCTTCCAGCACGCGGAACTGATCGGGATTAGGTTCGCGCAGGATGGTGTGCAGGGTCGTGACAATGGGCATGCGCAATTCACGCAGGAGCGCCAGGATGTGGCTGCCCGCTTGCCCCCCGAAGATGCCGTACTCGAATTGCAGACTGACCAGATCGACGTTGTTGATGTTCAAGAAATCGGCGGCGCGGCGATACGAAGTGATGTCCTTCTCGGCCAGTTCAAAACGCACGCAGGGCGGGTAGGCGTAGCCATCGTCAGTGTCGTTAACGGGCAGGGCAATGCACGTCGTGCCACTATGTTCGGCCGAGATGGCTTCACAGAGATCGGTGGTAAAGGTGGCGATCCCGCACCGGCGTGGCAAGTAGTTGCCGATAAACGCGATGCGATTAATGGCCGAGTGGATTGGACTATGGTCCATACAAATCTCTCCTACTGAACAGGCCATCTGATGCCGATCTTGACGGTAGCCAGCCCAAAAGGAGATTGCCACGCAAGGACGAAAAACGGTTCTGATCGTTCAGATGGTCCGTGGCACTTCGAAATTGTTTCTTTTGAAACTTGGGTTCCTGGGGCTATCATCGGATGTATGCTACGCCATTTGGTGGCGCCTTTCTATGGGGTGTAACCCTACCTGGAGTTATTGGATGTACTCCTCAAATCCGGACCCAGCCGCTGTGGTGTGGGCCTGCAGCTTGATCAGCAAGTTCACAGAGAAGTCCTACTTGTTGGGCATCGCGATTCTACTGCGAATCGCGACTATCGTGAAAGTGCTGTCGGACTTTCGCCGCAACTTGATGGTCCGTCATCCTATCGACGGCTTCAACGCCCACGATGCGTCTGTCGAGGTTGTCTTTGTTGAGCCGCTTCTGCAGTTGGCCCTTGGCCTCACCGGGACCGAATATCAAGATGGACTCCGCATCGCGAATACACGCAATGACCGCATCGTAATAGATATTGAGCTGTCCGGTAAGCCTTCTCTGGCGGCTATCATCGGCCGGTACCTGCTGTCGTTCATGGGGACCTTCAAGAGGCGAATCACCCGCGCGGCGGAGCTGTCTTTGCACCTTCGATATGATCAGTCGCGTCTCTTCCCCTTTGTCCGTGACAGCCACGATAATGGCCTTTTTGTGGTCAATCCACAGACCCACGTGTGTTTTCATCGATGTTCCCCTTTGTCTTTCTCTTCTGCCGGCGGTATTACATCACGCGCCGTTTGCAGACCTTCCGAAAATGGTAGCCATAGATGGCCAGGGTGACAGCGTGGGCAAAGAGCCGAGGGCGCCGGAATTGGGTCCAAAGTATGAGCTTCCAGTAGTGCAAACGCCCGGAGTCCATGATTCCGAGTCGGTAGAAGGACCGCACGAGCGCGAGGACTTTGGAGAATCGGAGTCGTCCCCGCGTTTTGGGCGGCTGGTATTCGCGGAGGAGGGTCCGGATGCGTTGGTAGTAGTGCTTTTGGGAATAGATGTGCTGTAGAATGCTCTTGTAGCCTTCCCGCAGCGTGTCAAGATTCATGGCCGGGATGATGTTCGTCGTGCCGTCCACGTTGTCTCCCGAGGCGTCTCCACGAAGGCGGCCCTCCTGCTTCATCCGCTCATAGAGCCGCGTCCCGGGAGGGGCTTGCAGCAAGCCGACCATGGCGGTCACAATGCCGCTGTTCTGAATGAACTCAATCTGTTTCCGGAAGATAGAGGGCCGATCGTGATCGAAGCCAACGATGAAGCCACCCATCACTTGAAGCCCCGCGCGCTGGATGCGTTTGACGTCTTCCACGAGGTTCCGGTTCCTGTTTTGGATCTTGCTACACTCAGCCAGACAATCCTCGTCCGGTGTTTCAATACCGATGAAGACCTTGCTGAACCCGGCCTCGACCATCAGCTCCATCAACGGTTGGTCGTCAGCCAAATTGATGGACGCCTCGGTGAGGAATTGGAGTCCCGTCTTGCCCTTACGCCACGCAATGAGAGCGGGCAGGAGTTCGCTCTTCAGGAACTGCTTGCTGCCGATGAAATTATCATCCACGAAGAAGATCTCATCCCGCCAACCGCGGGCGTAGAGGCTATCGAGCTCGGCGATAATCTGCTGCGAGGTCTTTGTTCGCACCCGGTGGCCGAGCAGGGCGGTGACGTTGCAGAAATCGCAGTCAAAAGGACAGCCGCGAGAGAACTGGATACTCATGCTGGCGTATCGCCGCAGGTCCAGTAGTTCCCACCGAGGTCGGGGCGTCTGCCGCAGATCTGCGTACGCGGCAGATGAATAGATCCGGCCCGGGTCGCCCCGTGCCAGATCCTTGAGAAAGGTCGGAAGCGTCAATTCGGCCTCGTTCAGAACAAAATGGTCCACGGCCTCGAACTTCTCGTGTTCCATCTGGAACAGGGGTCCGCCGGCCACGATCCTCAAACCGGCCTCTTTGCACCGGGCAATGACCTGACGCGCCGATTCACGCTGGATGACCATAGCGCTGATGAATGCGCAGTCAGCCCAGGCCAAGTCCTTCTTTTTGAGACTCCGTACATTGGTGTCTACCAGCCGTTGCGACCATTCCTGCGGCAGCATGGACGCGATGGTCAAGAGTCCCAGCGGGGGCAGAACCGCCCGCTTACCCACGAACTTCAACGCGTGCTTGAAGCTCCAAAACGTGTCGGGGAACTCCGGGTAGATCAAAAGGACGTTCATCCGAACTCTCTCCTTTCTCAACAGGTATGTCCGTTACACAGTCTTTGTGGTTTCGTTCGTCTTCCACGTATCTCATCGCGCTTCACCACCACGGCTCCCCACGCATGTCGTCATGGTCAGGGCGGCCAGGACCGCACTGCCGCCCCCCCCCTAAATACCAGCCAGAACATGCCCATGAATCCAGCTACAGACCGCTTCAGGAGAGACGTAGGCCGGACTCCTTTCCCTTACGCCCCGGGCACATCCGCCTTACAGTTCCAGCCCTGACAGATCGCCGCCTTTTTCTTTCAATGTGTCGTAGTAGACCTGAAAGCGCTCTTTCAGTGACGCCAGAGCACTTTCAACCTCTTTCAGATCTGTCTTGAGGGATTGTGCTTCCTGGCTTAAGGCTTCCACAACGGGAATCTCCTTTATCTTGGCGGCGAGTTCCGCCATAGTGCCTTGCTTGGCGAGGATCGCCTCCTTGTATTTGAGCGCCGTGGCCTTCAGATTTTCGACGCTCATCGTCTCGGCCTCTGCTTGAACCTCGCTCACGGGCTTCTCGATGTCGACGGTCCCTGCCTCTGCCTGGACCTCACTCGCGGGTTTCTCTGCCTCCACAGTCTCCGCCCTCGTCTCCGTCATTGCTGGGCTTGCAGGCTTGTCCTCGTCGGTCTTCTTGCCGCATCCAGCCACAACGACAAGCGAGAAGGCAAGAAAGCAGCATACGATAACGTTTCTCTCAAGTCTCATTGCTCGTCCTTTCCAAGATAGCTATGATAGATTAGATCAGTGCCGAACACTTGTCCTTCCAGTTGGCCATGATTGGCGAGCCTCCTTGCTCTTGTCCCCCATGGCCACTCAGTCCATCACACTTGCGTCTTTCTGTTGCTGCGTTCTTCGGCCTATTCTCCCAAACATGCTACGCCGCGGGCCGGCCTTTCTCCATGGGGTATAACCCTACCTCTCTGTCGGACAGAGGTTGAGAAGCGGTAAATGTCCCAACGGCCTCAGCGTCCGTGAAGCAGCGTTCAACGTACGGCTTGAGGATATGCCTGTTTTTCCCATTGCACCTCTCACCATTCTCTCTTTAACGGGCAGGTGCAGAAGTCCGTGATGCAGGATCGACCTGTTTCTTGGCCAACACTGGGAGCTTGGTGGGGTCAAAAACCCGATAGGCGAGCAGTTTCACGCGATCGTTCACAAGGAACCAGGCCAGAGCATATCCCCATACCGCGAGGCCCCATCCCCAACCGATGGGCGTCATCAGGATTCCAAAGACCGCAAAGACCGTCGCAATCGCCTGCGTGCCGAGCACGGCAGTGAGCAGCGCCCGTGCGGGACGGATCGACCAGAACGGACCCCGCGTGCGCGTGACAAATATCGTCATATGCCCCGCCACGGACAGCTTCAGGTACATCAGTGACTGAATGAAGTCGCGGTCGAGGTGAAACACACGCTCCCCAAGATAGAACAGCCCAAACGACGCCGCTACGCCCGCCACTCCAAGGACTGTGGCTATGCCCAGCACCAGGCGCATATTCCAGGCTTCGGGCTTGTTCAAGTAGTGAACGTTGTCATACGCAATGGACAGGATCGCGCCGTCATTGAGCAACGCTAGCAGCACGATCATCACCGCCGTGACCGGGTAGAAGTTGAAGATCAAGATGGACAGCGTCATGAAGAGCAGTACGCGGATCGTCTCCGCGATGCGGTAAATCGCGTAGCTGTTCATCCGCTGAAAGATCTTACGGCTCTCCTTGATCGCGTCGATGATCACCGATAGGCCAGGCGTCAACAACACGATGGAGGCTGCCGCACGCGCCGCGTCCGTCGCACCCGAAACGGCGATGCCGCAGTCAGCTTTCTTCAGCGCGGGGGCGTCGTTCACCCCGTCACCGGTCATGCCGACGATGTGCCCGCGTTGCTGCAAGACGTCCACAATGTGAAACTTATGTTCGGGAAACACCTGGGCAAAGCCGTCCGCCTTCTCGATGGACTCCGCCAACTGCGCGGTCTCATGATGCTTCGCGTCGCCGAAGCCGCCAGCGTCGAGAATATTGGCGCCTATCCCCAGATGGCCGGCGGTTTCCCGAGCGATGGCCAGTTGATCGCCCGTAACCATCTTCACGTTCACGCCCATCCGGCGCGCGGTCGCGATGGTTGGCTTCGAGTCTTCTCTGGGCGGATCAAAGAGTGGCAACACGCCGAGAAACTGCCATTGGCCTTGCGCGTCCGTCCGGGCCACGCCCAACGAACGAAATCCTCGCTTTGCAAAGGTGTCGATGGCTTCGTCAACGGCCAGTTTCACTTGTCCAACGTTTGCCGACAGCTCCAGGATCACCTGCGGCGCGCCCTTGGTTGCCTTGAACTCTTTTCCATGTGCGCCCTTGACAGCAGCCTCGGTGCGTTTGTGCACCGGGTCGAAGGGCTGGAAATGGAGCACCTGAAATCCTGTCAGAGCCTGCTCGTTCTTCAAGCCACCCAGCACGGCCAAGTCGATGGTGTCCTGGTTTTCCGCGCGCGACGCCAGCGCGGCGCTGAGGACGACTTGTTCGGCGGGGACACCGTTCACACTAAAGGGATCGCCCAGCGTCAGCCTGTTCTGAGTCAGAGTGCCAGTCTTGTCCGAACAGAGCACATCCACGCCCGCCAATTCTTCGATTGCCGCCAGCCGGCTGACGATAGCCTCCTTTGTGGCCAACAGGCGCGCACCCACCGCCATGGTCACCGATAAAACCGTGGGCATCGCAACGGGGATAGCCGCCACGGTCAGTATCAGTGCGAACTGCAAGGCCGTGAACATCCGGTCGCCTCGAAACAACGCGACGGCCAGGATTAAGGCCACCAGGGCCACGGCAAGGAGAATCAGGTAATCGCCGATTTTCAACACAGCTCGCTGAAAATGGCTGACGGTGTGCGCCTCCTGCACCAGTTGCGCGGTCTTGCCAAAGTAGGTCCTCGCACCGGTGGCGTACACCATTGCCTCGCTTTCGCCTTGGCGGACGATCGACCCGGAGAACACGGCTTCGCCCGGCCGGCGGGTGGCGGGCAACGATTCCCCCGTCAGAGCGGACTGATCCACTTCCACCGGGTCACCCTCCAGTAACCGCGCATCGGCTGGCACGATGTCCCCGAGGCGCACCCGGATGACGTCGCCCGGCACCAGCTTACGCGCCTCCAGGGCGGTCCACTTCCCATCCCGGCGGACGCGAGCCTTGATCGCCAGCTTGGCTTTCAGCGCGGCGATGGCATTACCCGCCTGGTATTCCTCCCAGAACCCGACCACCGCATTGGCCACCAGCAGAACGAGTATGATGAAGAAATCCGGCCAGTGCCGGACCAGGGCCGACAGAACCACCGCCCCCTCGATCATCCAGGGGATGGGACCCCAGAAATAGGTGAGTAATTTCAGGAACGGACTGGCTTTGGTCTCTTCGATTTCATTGGGCCCGTATTGGGTCAGCCTTCTCTGCGCCTCGGCTTGGCTGAGCCCGTCCGGCGACGACCCCAATTCCTTCTCGATTTCCGGCAGGGGCAGGGATTTCAAATCGTCCTTCGCACCGGGCTTCGATTCAGGAGCCTTGGGCTGGTCGGTGTTGGGGCTCATGATGGGTACCTAATTCACTTTCGGTGCGATTGAAGCGACGTCGGTCTTGCGGGCCGCTTGCTTCAACCGCCGCAGGTGGATGCGCTGCCCTTTGGACAATCGTTTTGTTTTCGTCTTACTGATCTTGTCTGCCATTGGCGGTAACTCCTCAATTCTGTCGTCGAAGGCTTATTTGCCCAATCATTCTGGATATCCTGGAATCTCCAGTATCCTTGTCTTAACACGATGTGCTACGGGTTCTTACGTCACGCGTCGTCCCTGAATGGCGCTCAGCAACACCATGACAAGGGCGATCACCAGCAGGAGGTGAATGAACCCTCCCATCGTGTAACTGCTCAGCAGCCCCAACAGCCACAGAAATGCGAGTATGACAGCGATCGTCCACAACATGTAATTCTCCTTTCAATGGGTTTCAGGTATGCCGCCGGCTGAGACCTCCGTGTGCCAGCCGCTGGTCATCCGCCCGTCTCCCAGTCCTATCCCCCCATGATCACTTGCTTGCTCGACCTCTTCACATCTTCTCTTCTTTTCTTGTTGCATGCTTCGGCCTATCCTCGGATGCAAAACATAGTACGGCATGGGCTGGCCCGTGTTTATGGGGTGTAACCCTACCTGGGAATGCGGGACGCGCTGCCTGGAAAGAAGCCAGGTCGCCGGGAGAACTGGAACGAATGCGAGACGGTGGGCCTTGCCGCAGGGGGCCGAGGTCCGTACTTGTCGGCTTGTTGTGTTATCGTCGGCGACGAGGAGGGGGGAAGGCGCGCGCCGAGTTCATTCTGATCTCTCTCCCTGGGCGGCCAGGCTGCGCTGGGCACGAAACAGGCGGTCCTCCGCGCGTTGCATGTCGCCTGCCTCGCGATGTGCTTCGGCTGCGCGCCGCAACGTGATCGCCATGTCGTGATAGTGTTTCGCCTTTTGAAACAAGGCGGCCGCACGATCGAATGCCGCCGCGGCCTCGGCCGGGTTGCTCTCCAACAAGAAGATATTTCCGGCGAGTCGTTCCCTGGCGGCCAGCAGTGGGGCATTGGCGACTTGATGCTGGTCCGCCTCGGCCAGCGCACTTCTGGCCCGCGCCAGATCGTCTTGCGCACAAGCGATCGTCCCCTTCAGCAGCGCGACCTGAAAGCAATGGCTTTCATCCGGCAGTGCCGACAACACCTGGTCCGCCAGCGACAGCGCCTGCTCCAGGTTGCCTTGCCGTTGCGCGACCGTTGCCTCCAACAGCAGCACGTCGGCAGGAGTGCTTCCGCCGCGTTCGAACGCTGCCTTGGCCTCGGCCAGTGCGGCATTCGCCCGATCGAGTTGTCCCAGGATGGTGTGGCAGAGCGCGAGGTTGTAGGCGGTGTTGCCGATCTCTGGGGCATCGTCCATGACGTGGGCTCGATTCAGTGCTTTCCGGTAGAGATCAAGGGCCTTGGCGGTTGCACCCTCTTCGAATGCGGCGCGGGCGAGTTCGCTGGTCCGTGCAAGCTCCTTGTCGTCAGGCGACACGATCAAAGTTGGCGAGGTGGCGCAACCGGCCAGCGTCAGAAGACTCAGGGCGATACAGAACCTTCTCATGGCACGACCTCGCTGGGTGGAATGCGGGTGTTCGGCTGACGCTGCTCGATGTACTTGCGGATCAGCCAGTGCCTTTCGATCCCTTCAATCAGTCTTTCCAACTCGTGTAACATCTGTTGCGTCTGCAAGACCAGGCCGGGGAGATCTTCGGCCTCTGTGGCCAGGGCCTCGCTGACCGCAGACAAATGGGTCCCGGCGACCCGCACGTCCTTTAGAATGGCCTGGAGTTGATCCATGGACACATTGCCTTTGTCGACGATAGTCTTCAAAGCATCCGCGAGGGCCGGATCGGTCAGGAGTTTGCCGGCAGTACCTTTGCCTTGTTGGACGTCCACGACAAGACCATCGAGGCGCGCGAACAGTTGATCCAAGCGCCGCCGGGACTCGTCCAGATTCGTGCCTAGTTTCGTCCAGGCGTCGGCACCGGTGCTCAGTTTTTCACCGAGTGTGGTCCACGTGTCGAGGCCCACGCTCAGTTTGTCCAAAACCGGCAAGATCGCACTGCGGACTTCTTCAATGGCGGTTTCCATCGTGCCCGGCAACTCTTTGCAGATGATGGAGGCATCCTTCTTGGGCAGCGGCGGGCCCTGACCGCGCGTGATCTCAAAGTACGCATCGCCCGCCACGCCGAACTTTTTCTTGACGACCGCAGAGGAATCGGCGCGCACAAACCGGAAGAAGTCGCTGCGAATGCTCGTCCTGGCCTCCATGCGACCCGCCGCATCGACGATGACCTGGGAGACCGTTCCCACCAACGTGCCCAGAAAATAGACCTCTGACCCTTGTCGAATGCCCGCAGCGCCCGCCTCGGGCAGCACGATTTGCAGCGTGACAGTGCCTCTGAACCAGCGCTGCCGGTAACCCGTCCACACGATGGCGGCGATCAGCGCCACCACGACGAGAATGACAAAGGTGCCGGTGATCTCGTTGACGTGTCGAAATGTGAAGCGCTGTTTCATCATCAGAGATACGTTAAGAATGAGACCACAGTGGAGATCACAAACAATCCTACCAGCGAGCGCACGAGGGCGCGTTGGGTAGCCTGCGGAACCTCGGTCAGCGACTCGCCGACGTCTAGTCCGCTGATGCAACACGAGGCACTGGTAAATAAAGCAGGAAGTACGCTCTTGCTGAGAATGGCGAAAACGTCGTTGGGACGAACCGCGCTGGCGATTTTGTTCGCGAACAACAGCAGATCACGGCTGCCGTTCCCCACGGTCGCTCCGAACAGGTACCCACTCGCCAGCGCCACCAGAATGAAGACGATTGTCAGGCAAAACGTGGACACAACCGTCGCCAGCACGCGTGGCATGACGAGATAGAGGAACGGCGAGAGTTCCTGCGCCTCGAGCACGTGAAGTTGCCCGCCGATCTTCATGATTCCCAACTCCGTTGCCATGGCACTGCCGCTACGAACGATCACTACGATGCCGATCAGCACCGGGCTCAGTTCGCGGGCGACGACGGCTACCAGCAACGCCCCGAGCATCTGCGACTGTCCTGCTTGGGCGACCCAGAACGCCAGTTGCGCTACGACCGTGATTCCGACAAAGACGGCCACCCAGCAAACAAGCCCGAGTGACTCGACCCCGATGGCCACAACCTGTTGCGCAAACGTGCTTCGCACCGTACGCACCCAGGATCGCGGCTGGACACCGACGTAGAGCACCGTCCCCATCACCGCTGCCGCATGGCGCAGCTCATCCCACTGCGCCCAGACCCGGTCCCCTAATCTGCCCGTCACACGCATCAGCGTTTTCTGAAATCTGCCCGCCATTTCGGTAAGCTCTACGAACATAGCGTGTTTCTCTGTGTGCAACCACCGGCGCGCCGCAACGCCCTATGAGGATGGTCATCCGTGTAAGAGATATCCCAGGCGTGTTGATCTGTTGGCCGATTTCCCAGAATCCCTTTCTCCTGGACCCCTCACCGACGTATTCTGTGCCGCAGGCGTTCCACTGCGTTTGCTTTCTTTGCCACGTGATAGGGCCATTTTCCTGATCTGGTTTCCAGTTTTTGGGTTTTCTATTGACGATACACTACACGATTTGGCAGGGTGCTCTCTATAGGGTAAAACCCTACCCGGTTTTCTCGATGAGGTCGGGTTTTACCCCATAGACGGTGGGAAGCAGAAGTCGGATAGTGCCGGTGTATTCATGGCTCGTCATCAATAGGTTGAGCATCACTGACGGCGGGGCAGCAGTGAGTACTGGCATTTGAATTCGGGGCGCCTTATGGAAACCAAGATGAACGGCTTATCGCGGCGCTATCAGACCGCGCTGCGCAAACACCTTGAGGAAGGGGCGCGGGCGAGCCCACCGTCCGCGGACCGGTTTGGACGCCAAGCCCTGGCCATCGGGCTGGAGACGCTAGACCTGGCCAAGATTCATGAGCAAGCGCTGACCGCACTGGTGTCGCCGGGCTCCTCGCGCCGAACTAGAGACGGCATGATCAAACGGGCGCGAGCTTTCTTCATGAGGGCCATCACACCGATCGAGAGGACTCATCGGACGGCGGTGGAAGCCAACGGCCGCCTGAATGATCTGAACCGGCAATTGAAAACGGAAATCCTCCGGCGCCAAGCCGCAGAGAAGGCCCTCAAAGAGAGTGAGCAGCACTACAGCCTGCTGTTGGAGCAGTCCCATCACATGCAGGAGCAACTGCGGAGTCTGTCCCGCCAGGTTCTGTCGGCTCAAGAGGACGAACGGAGGAGGATCAGCCGCGAGCTTCATGATGAGGTCGCGCAGGTCTTGACGGCAATCAATCTCCATCTGGCAAGGCTGAAAAAGGATGCCACAGCCGGCACCAGGGATCTCAAGAAACAGATCGCCCGCACGCAGAGGTTACTGGAAAAGTCCGTGAATGTCGTACATCGGTTTGCTGGGCAATTACGCCCGCCGGGTTTGGATGACCTGGGGCTCTTTTCCGTCCTCCACTCCTATATTCTGGACTTTGCGAAACAGACGGGTTTATCCCTTCACTTCACCAGCTTCGCTCAGGCCCGGATTGAGAAACTGGACAGTACCAAACGAACGGTGCTCTATCGCGTTGCCCAGGAAGCGCTTGCCAACGTGGCCAAACACGCGGAGGCTAGCGAGGTGAACGTGAGCATTGAAAGACTCCGTGGCATCATTCGCATGGAAGTGAAAGACAACGGCAAGTCCTTTCAGGTGCAGGATGTGTTGCACAGCAGAAGGAAGGGACGCCTGGGGTTGCTCGGTATGCGCGAGCGCGTGGAGATGGTCGGCGGCCGCTTTAGCATCGAATCTGAGCCGGATAAAGGCACCACGGTGCGAGCGGAGATCCCGTTCGCCAACGGCACGCGAGGTTAGATCTCTCAAGAATTCTGTAGGGGCCAGTTTATATGAAGCGAATCACCGTCCTGCTGGCTGAGGACCACATGATTGTCCGAGAAGGGCTTCGGGTGTTACTGGAAGCGGAAGGCGATATCGAGGTGGTCGGTGAGGCCCAGACCGGCCGCCAAGCGGTTCAATTGACCAAGAAACTCCGTCCCGCCGTGGTGGTGATGGACATCGCGATGCCCCAGCTCAACGGTCTGGAAGCCACTCAGCGAATTCTGAAGGCCGTCCCCGCCACCAGGGTGCTCATCCTCTCGGCGCACGGCGATGACGGCTACCTCCGGCAAGTAGTTGCGTTGGGCGCGGCGGGATATCTGATCAAACAGACGTCCGCCGATCTCCTGGCCAGAGCGATCCGGGAAGTCCAGAAAGGAAACACCTTCTTCAGTCCCTCTATTGCCAAGCGCCTGCGCCGTCTTTCTCTGGACTCGCCCGATGCGGGCAAATCGCTCAAGAAGAAGAGGGCTGCCTTGAGCTCGCGCGAACTGGAAGTGCTGCAACTGATTGCCGAGGGGAAAGCCAACAAACAGATCGCCAGGGGACTCGGCATCAGCATCAAAACGGTGGAGAAGCATCGGCAGCATCTCATGCGCAAGCTGGATCTCCACGATACGGCGGGTCTAACCCGCTATGCCATCGCCGCAGGAATCATCGAGAGCAGCGTTCAGGTGACTATCGTCAAACAATGAACGGAGACCGAATTGCGATGGCCGTCGTGTCGGCTCTCCCATGGACTTCAGATAGTGATCTTTACGCAACGAGAGAATGTTAAAGAGGTTTGGAGGCGTCACAGATCATGGAAATCGAGAATACCATTCAGTCGCTTGTGAAAGTCCGTCAGTCCATCGACACCTGGGTGCCACGGAGGACTACCCGACCTGACGCCTTGATTGCCGATTTGAATGACCTCTATATTGCATCCACGGAGAATCGCGATTTCGATGAACTGTTTGAATACGATGATGTGGGAGGCCCTTCTATCACCCTCATCGTCAGCATTGAGGTGGAATTCGACCTCAAGAAAGTCATGGAAAACCTGCGGACGAGATTGCGCATCAAACAGCCCAGCCGGGCGGATGAGATCGGAAATGCGGGCGTCGTATGGTCTCGTGGACGGTATGATTTTGTGTACGACAGCAATTCAGAATCTCTGCGCATATCACACCGATACAGCCACAAACGCGTAGACACGAAGTCCGTATCCAGCATAGCCAAGCAGATGATAGACTATGCGATAGCTTACCTGGAGGAAGTCAAAGCGTCCGCATAGGAAAGCACCGGCGTCCCGAAAACGGAATGGTATGCGACTATATCTGATAAACCCTTGCAATCCGCTGGTCAGTATCCTCAAAGTCAAGGAGAGCCGCTGGAACCGTTACCGCGTGTGGAAGCCGCTGAGCCTGATGGTCTTGGCGGGTCTGACGCCGCCGGAGTGGGAAACCTCCATCGTGGACGAGAACCTCGGTGTGCCGGATTATGCGGCCATGCCCCGGCCCGATTTGGTCGGCATCACCGCGTTTACCTCGCAGGCCAACCGTGCCTATGAAGTGGCCGATCACTTTCGGTGCCTGGGTGTTCCTGTTGTCATGGGTGGCATTCACGCCACCATGTGCCTCGACGAAGTTCTGGAGCATGTGGACGCGATTGTCACCAGGGAAGCCGACGCTGTCTGGTCGGAGGTCCTGGAGGACGTCCGGCAGGGCCGTCTGAAGCGCCGGTATGACGGAGGGTTCGCGGAAATGACCGATGTCGCCCCTGCCCGTCAAGATTTGCTGTCCAGAGGGTATGCCTTCGGAGCCATCCAGACCACGCGCGGCTGTCCGCTGAATTGCAGCTTTTGTAGCGTGACAGCGTTCAACGGGGCGCACTACCGGCAGCGGCCTATTCCCGATGTGGTGCGGGAGTTCCAGTCGATTCGGGAGAAACGTGTTCTGGTCGTGGACGACAACCTTATCGGCACTCGACCCGAGCATATCGCCCGCGCCAAGGATCTGTTTCGCGCCTTGGCCTTGGCGGACCTGCACAAGGAATGGATCGCTCAGGCCACCATCAACTTTGCCGATGACGAGGAACTCTTGGCACTGGCCACGAAGGCTGGGTGCAGTGGCGTCTTCATCGGATTCGAATCCCCCTCGCCGGAAGGGCTCCAGGGGTACGGCGGGAAGTTCACCCTTCTGAAGGACCGAGACCTCCGCGCCTCCGTGCGGCGCATCCAGCGGCACAAGATCCTGGTGGCGGGTTCCTTTATCATTGGGTTGGATGCAGACGAACCAGGGATTGGCAAGCGGATCGCCGAAGCGGCCCGCCGGTATGGCGTGGACAATCTCAATGTACTGTTTCTGACGCCGTTGCCCGGCACGCGCCTGTGGGACCAGATGAAATCGCAGGGCCGCATCCCCCTCGATACGCTCCCTGAAGACTGGAAATACTACACGCTGACCTATCCGGTGGCCCGCTACAGGCATTTGTCTCTGGACGGCATCATCCAGGAAATGACCTCCTGCAACGAGACCTTCTATTCGGTGCCGCATCTTTTCCGCAGGGTATTCAGCAACTTCTGGCATCGCCGCAAACCGCTGATCAGCCTGGCAGGCAATCTCTCCTATAGGGGAAACCTCCGTCGGGATGCCGAGGCCTATGCGAGCTTCAGCGTTACTCGAACAGCAGGCAAAGGTGATTTTGCCAAGATTTGACTGAATCCGTGAACAATGAATCTCCCCGCCAAAGTATGAACATGGGAGAATGTCCTTAGCACCAATCGTTGGAGCGGACGGGTTTCACCCTTACCGAGTTTCGATGTCAACCGACTATAGCGCAAGAAGAAAAGACATGGAGTAAGAAGTTGCCGTGAACGTGAAGACACGGCGCGCCGCCTGACATCGCGTTAGATCACCAAAAGGATTGGAACGATGAGAGCTGAGCTGGGAAAGGGCAATATGCTGACACTGGTTGGAGAAGGGGTGTCGCCGGGGCTGGCTAAAGGGAAAGCATTCGTCTATATAGACGTGCTCAAGCGAGACTCTACTCTGTACAGGATAGACGACTCCCAAGTTGGTGAGGAGAAGGCCAGGATTGACAAGGCCATCGACGATGTACGGCAGAGCCTTACTATCGACGCGAAGCAGATTGAAAGCCAGTTAGGTCGGGGTTCGGCCGCTGTCTTCCTCGCTCAGAAAACCATGCTCCTTGATCCCTCTGTTGTGGACGAACTAAAGAGCACCTTGGAAGCGGAGCGGATCAATGCCGAGCAGATCGTTAAAACGGTCTTTGGGCTGTTGGCCGGCAGGTTCAGAGAATTGGGCGATGAAGTGCTCCGCGAACGTGGAGATGACATCGATGATCTATCGCGCAGGTTACTGCTGGCGTTGGCCGGAATTCACGCGCACAGCCTGGAAAGCCTGCCTGCGGACACCGTGCTGGTCGCGCGTCAATTGCTCCCATCGGATACGGTGTTCATTTCGCGGTCAACCACCGTCGCTGTGATTGCGGAGTTCGCTGGCCGCGCGGCTCATGCGGCTCTTCTTGCTCGCGAACTCGGCATTCCCTGTGTGGGTGGAGTTCCCAGACTACTAGAAACGGTACGCACGGGAGACGTTGTGTTGGTGGATGGATCCGAGGGAAAAGCGGTAATCCACCCGGACTCTCGAACCCTGCAGAGGTATGAGGACGCAGTTAGTGAAGTGCGAAAACGCGACGAAAGGCGCGCGCACGGCTACCATATCAGACGCGCGGTTACCTTGGATGGAATTGAGGTCTCTGTCATGGCCAATGTGCGAAGCCGTGAGGACGTGGAGCTTGCGATGAGACGTGGCGGCGATGGGATCGGCTTGTTTCGAACAGAGCCCTTCTTCCTGTCAGCCAAGCACTTTCCCTCTGACAGGGAATTTGGGGCGTTCCTTATAGACAGTCTGCGTCTGGCGCGGGGAAAGCACATCGACATTCGTCTTCTCGACATCGGCGCCGACAAGACCCCGATCTACCTTCATCTGCCACCGGAGGCCGATCCCTTCCTGGGACAGCGCGGCGTACGGGTACTGCTTGAGTATCCCGACTTGCTCGACGCGCAGCTGCGCGCCGTGCTCGCAATCTCAGGGCAATTCCCTATTGGGGTTCTGATACCGATGGTGACGACGGAGAGTGATGTGGTTCAAGTGGTAGAACGACTCCATATGCTGGCCGACGAAATGAGTATCCGCGTGTTGCCGCGTATTGGTGCGATGGTCGAGACGCCAGCAGCGGCGTTGTCAATCCCGTCCCTGAAGAAACACGTGGACTTTTTCAGCATCGGCTCCAACGACCTCACCCAATACACCATGGCGGCCGGACGAGAGAATCCCAAGGTTAGCCAGTACTTCGTTGACGACCATCGGGCTGTCCTACAACTCATAGAATTAGCAGTGGAAGAATCCGGTGACACCCCCATCTCTCTTTGTGGGGAGCTTGCAGGGCGTATCGATGCGATACCCGCTATACTGAAAACCGGGCTTAGATCGCTCAGTGTGGCTGCCTCATTGGTTCCGGACGTGAAGAATGGCATAGGAAATCTGTGTTTCAAGGACCTCGAACATGAGTGAGAGTGATAAGGGCAAACTGAGAGGAAAGGAATTAGTCTCGCGTCTGACGGGCATTCCGACCCCTGTTGGGCAAATTGACTGGGACCCGCCTTCTGAGGAACGGGACAGGGCGAGGCAGGTGCTGGCACATCTTGCTGAGCAACCGGTCTTGTGCGATCCCTATGACATGGCGATAGGCTCATTTGTCACGCAATCCATTCTTGACACTCGTGAACGGCTTGGCGGCGAACTCGAAGGTCTCGCGGGCCACTCTGTCTTAACGGAAGGGCTACGTGCTATGCAGGCGGCCTGTCGCATGTTCTTGGAGGAGAATCAGTCTCCACGGTCAGGTTATGGGTCGCCCTATGAGGCTCAACTCCACAGCACGCTTGGTGCGCTGCGGGCCCTGACCGGAATCCACGTTACCCGGATTGCTTGTGCATACGACCTGGAAGTGGATGCCCATTTGGAAGGCATACTGCCCCCCAAGCCAAGTTAAGACCCAAGGCGCCTGGGCAGTCGCAAAGTCAGCGTGTCGTTACCTTCAATAGACAATCTTCGTCCTGTCCTGTTGGCCGGCGTTTGGCGTTAACGCCCAGTTTCTCGACAGTCTCCCATTGGAGTAGGTTTAGGGCGACCTGTCACAGACCCGAGAAGTCCCTCGCCGCAGAACCATTAGGAATCCGGCTGGTATTTTGGTTGAAGCTCATACCTATTGCACTACTATTGATGGTGTCTATGCTATGTGGTGTGTGTCAACTCGATGTGGGAAGTCGCGAACTGGCAAAGGGATGGCATGGCGTATCAGGCTGAGACGGAGAATATGGGTCTTTTCTGCAATTTCCGGAATATCGCACGGGGTGTGCGCGATGCCGATCTCGGTTAGTGATGCACTCCGGCTATCATTCACTGGTCAACGAGTACAAAGGTTTCTTTTTTGAATATCTTTCTGATTTATGTTCGAGACGACAACTTCTGCCGATTACTTCCGGAGAGGTTGAATCGATCACCGTCGGATGATGGGCGGGTCAAGGTGATGGCGTTTCCTCCTTTAGGGATTCAGACTCTCGCTCCCGTCCTGCGCGAGCGTGGACACCGGGTGCGGATGTTTGACACCTGCCACCCCCAGATGAAGGCCGAGCACATCGCCCAGGCGGTTGCCGTCGAACGGCCCGACACTATTGCGCTGTCCTTCCTCTCGACGACCACCTACCCGGCCGCCAAAATGATGGCCCAGCAGCTCAAGGGGCAAGCACCAGAGATTCCGATCATCGTAGGGGGACCGTTTGCGACCGGGAATTCGGACCGTATCCTTGGGGACTGTCTTGACATCGATTGCATAGGTGTCGGCGAGGGTGAAGAGCTTCTCCCGGACTACTTGGACCACCTTGGCGATCCCGGCGCTGTGGCTGGTCTGATATGGCGTCACGGCGCTGAGATCATTCGCAATACCCCACGTCCATTGATTCGAGATCTGGATCAATATCCTTACCCTGACCGACGAAGTTTGCCGATCGACTACATTGAGTCCATGCCCCTGGACGTTCCCGCTGTCCTTTCTCTGGACAAGTTCTGCACCATGCAGACCTCGAGAGGCTGCCCCTATCACTGTATCTACTGCGATATCCCGTCTCTGTCGCAGGGTAGGTGGCGCTGCCGGTCGGCCGAACATGTCTTGGGAGAGATGCAACAGCTGAACGAAATGGGCTATCGCTCGATTTATCTTACCGATGACCACTTTTTACTGAAGCGCGAGCGCATCAAGACCATCTGCAAGGGCATCATTGAACGTGGATTGGAGTTTCGCTGGGGCTGTGAAGGGAGAGCAGATTCGGCGGCGCTCGATCAGTTGTCGATCATGCGCCAAGCTCATTGCAGCTTCCTGGCTTTTGGGGTGGAAGCGGGCACACAAAAAGTGCTGGATCGGCTGAAAAAGAATCAAACCCTGGAGCAGGTGGAGAACGCGGTCAGCAAAGCGAAGCAACATGGCTTCGCCATGGTTCACGGGTTTTTTGTCATCGGCTCTCCTGGCGAGACGGCGGCGGATATCATGGAGAGCTTCCGTTTTGCCGCCCGGCTGGAACTAGACAGCTTTGGGTTCAATCGCCTGTGTGTCTACCGAGGCACCCCTTTATGGGAAGAATACGTCGCTCTCGGTATCATTGACGACGAGCGGGATTGGTGCAAGTTGTTCAAGTGCTCGGATATCGACCCCACCGTCTTGCCAAGTGCGGAGCTGAACCGTTTGCGCATGAGAGGGTATGGAAAGCTCTTTGCCTACCGCATTTTTGGACGTCCGATCCGGACTTACAAGCTACTGCGCACCTTCGGACGATATATGAAAATATCCGACATCATTAGGCTCCTTCTGAGTCCTTTTCACCGGCGAACTCTGACGCGTAAGCCCGAACTGCCAGCCAGCATGACCGATTTGGACTCGAATATCCCGTCAGAGACCCTGCCTATGGAGCGCCAATAGCGACCGCGTCGACAGACCTTCTTATGACGTCCCTAGTTCCTTGGCCATCCCCCGACTCATGTCACCGTGCCTCGGCCGCCAGTGGTAAGGAACCATGCAAGCCCACGGGCACCAGTGGCTAGCTCGTCTACCCCTCTGTGCGGGCCAAAGAAGTTGGGGCGTGGATTTTCGCGGAACAACTGCTCGATACGATCTCGGCTGGCCGAAGAGCGACCTTCTCGATAGCTTGAATTTGGAATTCTGCGGTACTCGCGAATGTAGTGAGTTGCTGCGGTGGGGTGTTGTCCCAGCATGGCGGGGGCGGATTTGCCCGCGCCACCCCGGTTGAAAGCCGTATTTGCGTTTCGACAAGCACTTCGACATGCATTGGGCCCAGAACCGCGTTGTTGAGGCCAAGAAGCCGGTTTCTGACTGACTCTGGATCAGTTAGTCGAGGTTCGAATCCTCGTTCCCCAGCTTTTTCATACTCACTTTTGCGCCGCAACGGACGGTCGCTGTCCATTTCCGTCCTGCCGCTTCGTCCGAAGCAAATCTTCCCTGACTTGGCCGTGTGGTTCGCAAAATGGAAAGAGAAAGACGCAAAATGGCATTCATGATCGGCGCCGGGTTTCCGATGATCAATCTGTGTGGTTGTTTGTATCGGAAAGAACCGGCATCCGTCCATTCGCAGGTCTGAACGAACCCGGCAGTTGGGAGGCAGGAGCGATGCGGCGACGTCAAGGTTTCACACTCATAGAGCTGCTGGTTGTCATTGCGATCATCGCGCTGTTGATGGCCATTCTGATGCCGGCCCTGAGCAAAGCGAGGGACCAGGCCCGCACGATTGTCTGCCGATCGAACCTCAAGCAGTACGGCATCGCTCTGCGAATGTACCTGGACGAGAATGAGTTGCGTTTTCCAGACGCGAACACGTGGCTCAAGTCCGACAGTCATGCCTGGGTACGCGAGGGTGAACTGCCGACCGGCGTGTTCTGGCCGTATGTCAAAGACCTCGATGTCCACATGTGTCCGAAGTTCTCCCAGTGGGCCAAGGGCACCGAGTGGGACGATACGGCGGTCAGCTACGTGATGAACTCCTACGTGGGCAAGGGTGGCGACATCTGGTCGAGTTGGCTGGGATCGGACGTCAAGGGTGTCTCAAAGGAGAGTCAGGTCTACAATGCGGCTCGGGTGGCGGTTTTCACCGAGGAAAACACGTGGACTATCGAAGGCTACAGTGACTATCCGTTCAACGATACTCATTTCACCGTCGGCAATCGGGTGCGGCAGATCGACAATTACGCGACGTTTCACAATACGCCGGGAGACCGGGACCGCGGCGGCGCCAACGTCGTGATGGTGGATGGGCACGTGGAATTATGGCGGCGCGTGGAGGATTTGGATGAGGGTTTCCGCCTTTGCTGGCCGAAGAAGGAGTTGCCGTTCTAATACAGAGCAAGGGGTGGCCGGTACTTTCAGTGCGCGACAAGAGTCCAGGACACAGGAGAGATGGTATGAGAATGGTGCTATGGATCGCTCTGATGGGCTTGGTCAGTGCGACGGGGCCGCTGTTGGCGGGTCAGGTGGGCGGGCCTTCACCGGTCGTTTGCGTGGGTGTCGATGAGGGTGAATCGTCTTGCTCGCTCACCGAGGGCATTGAGCGACTGGAGGATGGAACGCTTTCGTTTGCCGGCCAGCCGGCCGCCAGCGGATGGGGATGGGTGACGGTGGGCACAAATGGCCGGGCGCTCGACACCCTGGAGGGTCTGAAATCGTTCACGATCTGCGGCTGGTTGGCGCCCAGCTCCCTGCGAACCGGCTCCGGGGGCAATCGGATCGCCTTCAACCTCAACTACAACCGATCCGGCTTCGATCTGGTGCATCTGGACGATGGTCGGATGCGACTGGCCGTCAACGAGTGGCCGGACGGTGTCCGTACGGATTCTGCGCCTGGAAAGCTCAAGGCCGCCGCGTGGACATTCTTTGCCGTCACCTACGACGGAACCAGTGAGAAAGACAACGTGTGCTGGTATTTCGGTGGTTCCGGTTCACCGGCAGAACTCGACAGAAAGACCAGCTACCCGGCCGGGCCTACCGGTACGAACAGTGGTCCGCTCACCGTGGGCAACTACAATCAGACGATCCACAGGCACGGCACCGATCGGCAGTTCCGGGGCTACCTGCACGGAATCCAGATCTTCACCAGCCAGCGCGGGGCCGATGGAGCGCTCGAGGCGGAGACGATTCGGCGGCTTCAGGCCGACGCCGCGACGCAACCGAACTTCGCCGTCAAGCCTGAGAAGGCGCGGACCACGCCACCGCTGCATACGACCATTCAGACCGATCCCGCCGAACCGGGCGTCAAGGTCTCCAGGCCGCCGAGCGGAACGCGACCGCGGATCATTGCCACCACGGATGGCGAAATCGACGACCGCTGCTCGATGGTTCGGTTCCTCCTGTACGCCAATGAATGGGAGATCGAAGGGATCATCCACAGCAGCTCCAAGTTTCACTGGAAAGGTGACGCCCAAGGCGTCCAGCGGCACAACTGGGCCGACGAGATATGGCTCGACCGTCAGATCGATCTCTACGAGCAGGTTTATCCAAAGCTCTCGCAGCACGCCGATCGCTTCCCCACAGCCGACGCCCTGCGCAAGCTCGTCTACACGGGCAACGTGGCCAACGTGGGAGACATGAGCTGCGACACGGCCGGTTCCGATCGGATCGTGGAGGTGCTGCTCGATCCCAAGCCCGGCCCGGTCTACCTGCAAGCCTGGGGTGGCACCAATACCATCGCTCGGGCCTTGTGGAAGATTCAACATGAGCATCCCGATCGCATGGACGAGGTCGCGCAGAAGGCGATTCTGTTTCTCATTCTGGACCAGGACAAGACCTTTCGTGAGTACATTCACCCGAACTGGCCGGAACTGCTGACCCTGGGCAGTTTCCGCCAGTTCGCGACGATCGCCTATCGATGGGACCGGTGGATTCCAGAAGAACGGCACGAGTACTTCGATCGCGCTTGGATGGAGCAGAATATCCTGCGCGACCACGGTTCTTTGTGCGGCTGCTATGAGGTTCATCCCCAGAAAGGGTTCCGTTCCGAGGGGGATTCGCCGGCCTTCATGCACCAGATCGACGTGGGCCTGCGCAGCCTGGAACACCCGGGGTATGGCAGTTGGGGCGGGAGATTTACCCGCGAAGCGTCCGGCAGCGCCGTGTGGAAGGGGGCCCGGGACGGCGGCGACCTGGGCAAGCCGATCTGGCGCTTCGCCCAGGCCTTCCAGAACGATTGGGCGGCGCGGGCGGACTGGTGTGTTCGGGACTACGAGCACGCGAATCACCCGCCGCAGGCGCGCGTGGAGGGCTCGTTGGATCGAACCGCCCGTGCGAACGACCGCGTGGAGTTGAACGCCAGGCCTTCGACCGACCCCGATGGGGACGCCCTGAGATTCGCGTGGTGGCAGTACACGGATGTGGACACCTGCGAGGCGGTGGTGGACATCTCGACGAAGCGGGATGGTTCCGTCGCCAGTTTCGTGGTTCCGGACGAGCCGGGCAAAACGATCCACATGGTCCTGGAGGTTACCGACGGCGGAAACCCGCCCTTGACGCGCTACCAACGCGTCATCATTACGGTCGGACATTGAGTGCGCGTACTTCGTTCGAAAGCCGGGGATGCCGAGCCGGTTAACTATAGAAAGACGTGACATGACATAGCATATCGGTCGCGCGAGAGTGATGTGATGGAGACAGTGTTGCGATGGAGGGCGTGTCTTGTGCGGAATTCGTTCCGATGTATCCAGTCTTCGATTGAGATGGTCTGTGCAGCGTGGCGCTGCGCATGGCACTCTTTGTTCTACCGTTCGATTATCCCTTCCAGCGCTTCCGTGCGCGCTAGGTGCCAGAATGGTGCAACCGACTCTTTGAAAGGAGAAGGCAGATGAGAGGTGTATTGGCAATATTGATCATCGGCATAAGTCTCACTGCGTCCCTGACTGTCCGTGCAGACGACGTGATCTGGGATTTTGAAGAGGGCAATGACCATGGTTTCGCCCTGACCAGCGTGAATCCTGCGACGCCCGCACCTGACGATCCTACCACGGCCGGTGATGAGGCACTCACGGGCGTCGGTGGGCCCGACGGTCTGCCGGACGCCGGCGTGGCTTGGGCCATCGGACGCCCCGATCAATTCGATGGCATGAAACCCGCCTTCGAGGAAGGTGACAAGGCAACGGCCGACGGGACCATGGAGTACAATCAGGCGGGTACGAACCACCCCTTTACCTTTCCCACCAATGGGCGCGATCAGGAGAGCTATCTCAATACGTACAACCTCACGGGGTGGGGCGACGACGTCCACGCGGGGGACAACGACCAGATCGCGAAGTCACCGATGGTTCTGTTGGGTGAAGGGGCCGTGCTGACCGTCTGGGCACACGGTGGAGGTTCAGGTACGCATGCGCCGGAACTGGACCCCAATCCTGCGGCCGGATATACGACGGGGTCTTCGGGCATTGCCGTACTCTCGGCGGATGATGGCACCCTGTTGGCCAGCGTCCTCACTGACGGCCATGGGACCTTGCAGGAGGACACCATCGATCTGTCCGCGTATGCCGGCCGGAAGGTGCGCATCGAAGTCGTTGATGCCTTTCAGGGCAGTTGGGGCTGGCTCGCCGTGGACGAGATTCGCATCACGAACGCGGTCTCCTTGGGGGCTGCGCCGGAACAAGCGGTTGAGCCGTATCCACCGAATGAGGCGACGGACATTCCGCTCGACGTCGTTCTTCATTGGACGGCCGGCCAGTATGCCCCCGCCGTCAATGGACATCAGGTCTACCTCAGCACGAGCTTCGATGACGTCAACGACGGGCTGGCCGATGTCAGTCAGGCCGTCACCAACGATCCTGTCTTCGATACGGCGGAGCTGGGGTTCGCCCTGGAATTTGAGACCACCTATTACTGGCGGATTGACGAAGCCAACGATGTGACCGGCTGGGACCAAGGTCAGGTCTGGAGCTTTACGACCGAGCCCTATGCCTATCCGGTCGAGAACGTGGTCGCCACGAGCAACGGAGTTTCCCAACCTGGTCCGCAGGTGACGGTCGACGGCTCCGGACTCAACGAAGCCGACCAGCATTCGATCGACGCGGACGACATGTGGCTGGCGTCCCTCGCCGAGGGCGAGACGCTGTGGATTCAGTACGAGTTCGAGAAGGTCTTGAGGCTGCATGAGCTGCTGGTCTGGAACTACAATGTGATGTTCGAGCCGGTACTGGGTTTCGGCGTGCAGGATGTTACGATCGAGTATTCGATCGACCGCGCCGAATGGACGATGCTGGGCGAAGCCCAGTTCAACCAGGCGACAGCTCGCTCCGATTACGAGGCCAATACCGCGGTTGACTTGGGTGGCATCGCGGCCCGGTACGTGCGGATCACGGTCAACAGCAACTTCGGTGCCATGCCCCAATACGGCCTGAGCGAGGTGCGATTCCTTCACATCCCCGTTCATGCCAGAGAGCCTCAGCCGGTCTCTGAGACGAGCGATGTGCCCGTGGATAGCGTGCTCGATTGGCGCGCGGGTCGGGACGCTGTGACGCACGAGGTTTATATCGGCACGGATCAGCAGGCGGTGCTCGACGGCACAGCGCCCGTCGAAACCGTGACTGAGAGCCAGATCGTCCCCGATGCACTGGAGTACGCACAGCTCTACTACTGGAAGGTCAACGAGGTCGGCGCGGAGAGCACATGGGAAGGGGATCTCTGGAGCTTCTCGACGGTCGAGTTTCGAGTCGTCGACAACTTCGAAAGCTACACCGACCAGCCCGACGAGGAGATTTTCATGGCGTGGGTCGATGGCTATGAGGATCCGACAAACGGCTCGCTGGTTGGCCACGACGTTTCATCGGCCGGCACGTTCGGCGAGACGTCCATCGTTCGCGGCGGTCGGCAGTCGATGCCGCTGTTTTACGACAACACGGGCGCTGCTGTCTCGGAGGCACAGTACACCATCCCGGCCGAAGACTGGACCGCCAGTGGGATCAAGAGTCTGTCGCTGTGGTTCTACGGCGACCCGGACAATACGGGGCAACTGTACGTCAAGATCAACGGTACCAAGGTCCCCTATGGCGGCGGGGCGGCCGACATCCAGCGCGACCAGTGGCAGCCCTGGAACATCGATCTCGCGGCGACCGGCGTCAGCGTGAGTAATGTCACGAGCTTGACGGTCGGTGTCGAAGGCGGCGGCGCCAAGGGCGTGCTCTACATCGACGATATCCGCCTGTATCCGAAGACGCCGGAATTGATGGTCCCCGCAGAGCCGGCTCGGACAGGTCTGTTGGCCGAGTACTTGTTCGATGACGGCGCCAACGATACGTCCGGCAACGGCCACCACGGCACCTTCCTGGGGCAGGCCCACGTCGCCGATAGTCAACTGGTTCTGGATGGAACCGACGATGCGGTTTTCATTCCCCGGATCGGCGGCGCCACGGCCACCCACGATCTGTGCACGTACTCGATGTGGATGTATTCGTCCACGGTGCCGGCGGTGTCCGCGTTCATCGGCGGCATCAACTACGACAACTGGTCGGAAGGCGGCGGGATTCACTGCAAGGTCCGCGATGGCGTGGTCAATGTGGGAGTCTCCGGGGTGTCCGGCGGCGATCTCAACGGCACCACGATCATTGACGCTGACGAGTGGTTCCACGAGGGCCTGACCGTTACGCATGATGAAGTGACTTTGTACCTGAACGGTCTGGTGGAGGACTCCCGCAGTTTCGCCGGCCCGGTGGCCATGATTCTCGGGAGGGGCTGCATCGGCGCGTACCGTGACAACAACGATATCCAGCGCGAGCTCAAGGGCCGGATGGACGATGTGCGGATCTACAACCGCGCCGTATCGCCAGAGGAAATGCTGTGGCTGGCCGGCCGCCGGGATCCGGTGCACAAGCCGTTCTGAAACGGTTCGGATTCCAGTATAGACGCAGGATCGAGTAAGGCGCTGGACGTGGCGAGCGGTGCTCACGCGGCACGCTCCCATGGTACCATAGTATCGGAAAGGAGGTTGTAAGCGGGCCAAACGAGACGACAAATAGCTTGCCTCTTTGCCGTTGATCGTCTTGTGTCGATTCGGGTGATATTGACGATACTCGGATCTTCGACAAGGTGTTGACTGATGACGAGATGGCTGTGATCCATCAAGGGCGCTCCCAGTCCCAATGCTGGACAGGCAATACAGGGGCTGTTCGAGCACAGCACAAGCCCTTCGAGGTGTGGCCGCAATGTCAACCTTGGCATGCTGGATTGAGGAAGACACATTCATGTGCCGGACGTTCATTTCCATTCTCACAGGTTCATGTCTGACTGGAGCGGAAGATACACCCAGGCCAGCCAGATTCCAGGCGTATCCAGTTCAAAGGAGGACTACGATGGGTAAGAGGCTGATTCACTTGATGGCGCTGGGGTTGGTCTTATCCGCGTCGCATGCGGCGCTGGCCGGCATCATCGTGGCCGAGAAACTGCTGGTAGATCTGAGGGCAGAGGACCTGCCTTACGGCGTGGTCGGTGGAGCGTGGATCAATCATGGCACGCTCGCTGATTTCACCGCGGTCGGCGCTCCCGTTGTCGAGGACGTCGCCGGCCGCAAATGTGTGACGTTTGACGGTTCCAGTCACTTCCAGGGTCCCAGCAGTTCGCCTGGTCTGGAAGGGCGAGCCCCCACGAGTTCGATCGAAATCTGGGTGTACAACCCGGAGGTCCCCAAGGAAGAAAGCATGGTGTCCTGGGCGCACCGCGGCGGCCCAGACGGCACCAACATGGCCTTCAACTACGGCTACAGCCCGGACTTTGGCGCCGTGGGCCACTGGGGCGACGATGCCGATATAGGCTGGGAGGGCCCGCATTCGCCCTATCCGGAGGCCAACAACTGGTGGTATCTGGTCTACACGCACGACGGAACGACCACCCGGCTCTACGTCAATGGCGAATTCGAAGCAGAGGAAGACCAAAGCCTCAACACCCACGGGGGGACGCCGATTCGGGTCGCCGCTCAGGCAGACAACACCGGCAATGGCGTGAATGCCAGTTACAACTTCACGGGCTCCATAGCGGAGGTACGCATTCATGACGGCGCCCTGAGCGCCGCCGATATCGCCAACAATTTCGTATCGAAGCCGGGCGACCCCGTCGCGGGAACCCCGGACCCCGAGGACGGACAGTTGGATGTCCTGCGTGACGCGATCCTGAGTTGGGAACCTGGGCCTGTGGCCGCCACGCACGATGTCTATCTGGGGCCGAGCTTCGACGACGTCAACAGTGCTGATCGAACCAATCCGCTCGGGGTGCTGGTCAGTCAGGACCAGGCGGGGACGAGCTATGCTCCCGAAGGCGTGCTTGAATTCGGTCGGACTTACTACTGGCGAGTTGATGGGGTCAATGCGCCGCCGGACAGCACGATCTTCACAGGTGATGTCTGGAGCTTCACGGTCGAGCCTCTCGCCTACCCGGTGGAGAACATCATTGCGACGAGCAACGCGGTCTCTGAACCGGGGGCCGGCCCTGAGAAGACCGTCGACGGTTCCGGCCTCAATGCGGACGACCAGCATTCAACCATGATGGCTGACATGTGGTACGGCAGCCCCCCGGCCGGGGAAGTGGCCTACATTCAGTACGAATTCGACCGCGTTCGCAAATTGCACGAGCTCCGAGTCTGGAACTACAATGTCATGTTTGAACCGATATTGGGCTATGGGTTCAAGGACGTCACCGTCGAGTATTCCGTGGATGGTGTCGATTGGGCGGTTCTCAAAGAGGTTCAGTTCGCCCAGGCAACCGCACGCGAGGGCTACACTGCCAACACGGTCGTGGACCTCGAGGGAGTTGCTGCCCAGTACGTCCGGTTGACGGCCAACAGTGGCTACGGTGCGGCCGAGCAGGTCGGTCTCAGCGAAGTCCGTATTCTGGCGATCCCGGTCCAACCGCGCGAACCCGAACCGGCCGACGGAGCGGCCGATGTTAGCGTCGATTCTGTGCTCACTTGGCGGACCGGCCGCGAGGCCAGTGCCCATGAGGTCTACCTGGGCACTGACGCCGAGGCCCTGACTTTGGTCGAGACGGTCAGCGACAACCAGTATGATCCGGGTGCTCTGGATTTGGGGATGACCTACTTCTGGCAGATCAGCGAGGTCAACGAAGCCGAAGCGCTCAGTGTTTGGCAAGGTCCCCTCTGGAGTTTCGCGACGCAGGACTTCGTGGTCGTCGATGATTTCGACAGCTACGACGATGACGATAACCGGATCTTCGACCGTTGGCTGGACGGCTGGAGCAATGACACCGGATCGACCGTAGGTTATCTTACCAGCCCGTTTGCCGAGCAGACGATCGTCCACAGCGGCAGGCAATCCATGCCGCTGGCCTATGACAACACTGGCGAGGCCATTGTCTCCGAGACCGAGTACGCGTTCGATGCCGCGCAGAACTGGACCGAGCACGGCATCAAGAGCCTGTCGCTTTACTTCTTCGGGGATCCGGGCAATTCCAGTGGTCAACTGTACGTCAAGGTCGACGGTACCAAGGTGCCCTACGACGGTTCGGCCGAGGATCTGAAGATCGCGGCCTGGATGCCGTGGGTGATCGATCTGGCGGCTTTGGACGTGCAGAATGTCACCACGCTGACCATTGGCATCGAAGGCGCCGGGGCAGCGGGAATCCTGCTCATCGACGATATTCGGCTGTCTCCTCATGATGGCGAATTGGTCGAGTCGGCCGACCCGGGGGCCGAAGGTTTGGTGGCCTACTATCCGCTCGATGGTGACGCCGGCGATGCGGCCGGCAGCCACGACGGCACCGTCTCCGGGACCCCGGACTTCGTCGCGGGCTGTGAGGGACAGGCCCTTGACCTGGCCAGCGCTGCCACCACGCCTCAATACGTGGCCGTGGCTTATTCGGATGACTTCGCCTTGAACGCATTCACCGTAGCGGCCTGGATCAACGTGCATGACTTGGACGCGCCGCGCGCCATCTTGGGTACGCGTTTCAACAGCGACTACACGTTCGATCTCAAGCTCGAGGCGACGCGCATCCACGGTGATGTCGGTGACGGCAGTGCCTGGCTCAACACCAGCGTTGACCTCGTCGCGGCCCAGGGCGGTGCCGTCAGTATCGGTGATTGGCACCACATCGCCTGCGCGATTGACGGGGACTCCGGTGCCGTCGACCTCTACCTCGATGGTGTCCTGGCGGCGACGATTTCACTCGGTGGCACTCCGCTGTTCATGAAGCCCGATCAGGAGTTGCGGATCGGCCACTGTTCCGGCACGGAATACATGAACGGCCTGATCGACGAGGTCCGGATTTATAACCGGGCTCTATCACCTGCTGAGGTGGCCTCTCTGACCGGGCGACCCGGACCGTTCTACTTGCCGTTTTGAACAGGGAAGGGAGGCTGCGATGCAGCAGACGGGGGTCAGACCGTGATTTGATGCTCTACAAGGAGTCTTTTCTTGGAGGAATGGCCATGTGGAAGAAAGCGATGTTTGCAGTGGTGTGTATGGTCTTGAGTATGAGCGGCCTCGCGCACGCTCAAGGCCAAACCGCCGCGATGATTGTCAGCTCTGCCGACCTGTCGTTGGGCTTCGATCAGCCGATGCACGATCGTCTGGCCGCGCTGGGATACGAGGTCACGATCGTGACCTCGAGTGAGGTCGGCAGTGGCTTCACCATCGACGAGGCCAATACCTATGACCTGCTGCTGGTCTCCGAATCGATCGGTTCATCCAGCGCCGATCCGCTCATCGGTACCACGACGCCGGTCATGCACAATGAAAGCTACGGCTGGGACAACTGGTCGCTTACCACCGGGGCGAACATGCACTGGGCGACAGGCGCTTCCGTGGACATTGTCAATGATGCCCATCCGGTTGTCACCATGGCCCGAGTTCAGGTGGGGCCGATGGCCTTCTTCACCAGTTCGGCCTCGTGGACGACCGATTCGGTCAGCGCGCTGGCTCCAGGCGCCGAGCTCATCGCCCAGATCACAGACGCCGGCACCGACTGCGCGCTCGTTTTCGTCGTCGATGAGGGGGCGCAACTGGCCAATGGAAACCCGGCCCTCAACCGCATCGCCGGCTTCAGCATACCAGGCAACAACGTTTATGACGCCAGTGGCATGACGAATGAGGCCTGGGCACTCTTCGATGCTACCATTCGCTGGCTGACTCGTTCGGTGCTGCCGACGGTGGCCAAGGCTCCCAGTCCGGCCGACACGGCCACAGACGTGCCGAGGGATGTGGTCCTGGGCTGGGACCCGGGTGAATCCGCAGATACGCACGACGTGTACCTGGGGACGAGTTTCGATGACGTCAACGAGGCCAGCCGCGCCGACCCGCGCGGTGTATTGGTCGGTTCAGGCCACGATGCGAACTCGTATGCCCCCGGTCTTCTGGAATACGATACCACCTACTACTGGCGAATCGACGAAGTCAATGCGCCGCCGGATGCCACGATCTTCAAAGGTCCGGTCTGGAGTTTTGCGACCGAACCCTACGCCTATCCGGTCGAGAACGTCGTCGCCATGAGCAACGGGGGCTCCGATACCAGTCCGCAGAAGACGGTCGACGGCTCCGGCCTCAACGAAGCCGGTCAGCATTCGACCGAGCCGTCCGACATGTGGCTGGCAACTCCGGCTGAGGGCCAGGCCTTGTGGATTCAATACGAGTTCGAGAAGGTCGTGAAGCTGTACCAACTGCTGGTCTGGAACTACAACGTGGTCTTCGAGCCGGTGCTTGGCTTCGGGGTCAAGGATGTCACGATCGAGTACTCTGTCGATGGCCAGGAGTGGACGGTGCTGGGGGACGCGGAACTGGCGCAAGCGACGGCACGCTCCGACTACGAGGCCAACACCATCGTCGATATGGGTGGCGTGGCGGCCCAGTATGTGCGTCTGACGGTCGATATCGACAATGGCTACGGCATCATGGGTCAGTACGGGCTCAGTGAAGTTCGGTTTATGTACATTCCCGCGCAAGCCCGCGAGCCTCAGCCGGCAGACGGCGCCGGCGATGTCGATCCAGCGAGGACCTTGACCTGGCGCGCCGGTCGCGAGGCGGCTTCGCACGAGGTATATCTCGGGACCGATCCCAACGCGCTGCCGCTGGCGACCACCGTGGATCAGGCCAGCTATACGCCGGACAATCTGGAGTTCGGCAGCATGTACTACTGGCAGATCGTTGAGGTCAACGAAGCCGACGAGACGCCCGCCTGGGGCGGTGACGTCTGGAGTTTCTCGACGCAGGAGTGTGCGTTGATCGACGGGTTCGAAACGTACAACGACGACCTCGATGCCGGGACAGCAATCTTCGATACCTGGCTCGACGGCTGGGTCAACGAAACCGGCGCTACGGTCGGGTACTTCGACGCGCCGTTTGCGGAAAAGGCGATCGTTCGCAGTGGTGGGCAATCAATGCCGATCCAGTACGACAACACGACCGCGCCGTTCTACTCGGAGGCCGAGCGGACATTCGAGACCGCACAAGACTGGACGGGCAACGGCGCCGATACGCTCGTGCTGTACGTCCGCGGCAATGCCCCCGACTTCGTCGAGGCGGCCAATGGGGACATCGTCATGAACGGTATCGGCACCGACATCTGGGGCACCACCGATCAGTTCCGCTATGCCTACAAGAGCCTCAGCGGTAACGGCTCGCTGACCGTCCGCGTCGACACCATCGTTCGCAGCAACGAGTGGGCCAAGGCCGGTGTGATGATCCGTGAGACCCTCGAACCGGGTTCGAAGCACGCGTTTGCGGCCTTGACGCCGGAACCGGCTCACGGCGCCTCGTTCCAGCGTCGACCGGCAACCGGACAGGATAGCGCCAACACCGATGTGGCCGACGTCGAACTGTCGCACTGGGTGAGGCTGACCCGGAAGGGCAACCTCTTCACGATGCAGCGGTCGGCCGATGGTGTCACGTGGGTCGATGTCACCCCGTTAGCGCCGGTGGAGATTCCGATGAATGCCGACGTCTACATCGGTCTGGCCGTGTGCAGCCATGACACCGCGATCGCCACGGCGGCTGAGATGTCAAACGTTTCGACGACGGGCAACGTCAGCGGCGCCTGGCAAACGGCCGAGATCGGCGTCGCTCAGCCGGTGGGCAATTCGTCCGAATCGATGTACGTGACGATTGAGGATGCCTCGGGCGGTTCGGCGACGGTCGTGAATCCCGATGAGGCCATTACGGTTCGTCCGACCTGGCAGGAATGGGCGATTCCGTATGCCGATCTGGCTGGCGTGAACGTCAGCCGGGTCCAGAAGATGACAATTGGCGTTGGCAGCGCCACCGGCCCGAGCGCCGGAGGCACCGGTACCGTCTACATCGACGATATCGGCTTTGGCAGGCCTGCCGGCGCTGAATAGTGTTTTGACACGGAGCGTGCGGTAAGATCCAACTCGGGGCCCCTGCAAGTCGAGCGGGGGCCCCGTTGGTGTCTCTCTGTTGCGTCTGCGTTACCGCCTTGATGACGAGTCGCCACGGAATGGCGACCGAAGTGGTCTGCCACCTCGCACCGGGCTCTGCCTGGAACCCTGTTCATTGTTTGTGCTGTGCTCGGGTAGACTGGTATGATAGCCTCGGCAGCAGAGAAGTCGTGGGTGATTGCGATGTCCGACGGAGCCCAGGCGATGCAATCGCATCGTGCATACGATGGATGTGTTGAGAAGATCGGTGCTGCAGCGAGTGTAAGAGAAGGGGCATAGAATGCGTGCAATATCCTGTGTGCTGGTCGTGCTGGGCATGTCCACAAGCGCCTTTGCCGAACATCTCAAGGTGGATATCAGCACCACCGGACAGTCCCGGGGCCACGCGCCGGATTTCACCCAGTGGATCATGCCGATCAACAGTGGCCGTACCCAGACCGCAACGTTTGGCTCCGTGACGGTGCGACTGGAGATGACCTCGCCACCGGCCGATACAACTCACTACCTGAAGTGCCAATATGCCAACAAGGACGGGCAGACGTATGACTTCAAGCTCTCCTATGACGGCATCTGGCCGCACTGGAAGGATGATGCGCTATCGGTCGATATGCCATATCCCAAGGGTGGCGCCTTGACCATGACCATCACCGGCCTGCCAACCGGGCCGCATAATATAATCACCTATCACAATAACCCCTACCGCGAGACCAAGACGTGGAGTGCCGGCGGGCAATCATATACCACCGCCACCAGCGACTGCATCGTGACCGTTGACGGTGCCTATGCCGCGACCTCCACGCCCACCGTTGACAACAGGAACGATGCCACCTGCGGCTATGCGTTCTTCACCGTGGATGCGGCCGACGGCACGCCCGTCGTGATAAGCTTTGTGCCGGCGCACAATCGGTCGATGGACAATGTCTTTCTCAACGGGTTCGAAATCGACGCGCCCGGCGAGCCGTCGACCAGGGCCTCGGAACCGGTGCCTGCGGACGGAGATATGCATGTGCCTGTCGACAACGACGATCCGAATGCGGGCGAAGCATCGAACGGAGACACGACGTTGAGCTGGACTCCGTCGGCTTTCGCGGTCTCGCATGATGTCTACTTCGGCACGAACGAAACGGAGGTTCTCAACGCCACGACGAGAACCAGGAGCATTTTCAAAGGCAACCGGATCGAAACCACGTACCCGGTCACGGGGCTGTCCCCTCGGCAGACGTACTACTGGCGCATCGATGAGATCGATGCTGCCGGTGGGATCACACCGGGCGAAGTCTGGAGTTTCAGTCCCCGTCGGGTTGCGTTCCCCGGCGCCGAAGGGTGGGGCAGATTCGCCCGCGGCGGACGCGGTGGACGCGTGATTCGTGTCACCAATCTCAACGACGGCGGGCCGGGCAGTCTGCGTGCGGCGATCGAGGCCGAGGGGCCCCGCACGGTTGTGTTCGATGTCTCAGGGCTCATTACACTGAACAGCAGACTCATCCTGAAGCATCCCTACTGCACGGTTGCCGGTCAGACCGCACCCGGTAAGGGGATTTGCATTCGCGATTACGATTTCGGCACTCAAGGCGGATCGGACTTTGTCATTCGCTACGTGCGCGTCCGGGTCGGAAAGATCGCCGGCACGGACAAGACTTTGGGCGGCATGGGCATGGGCAGTACCGACCAAGCCATCATCGATCACTGTTCCATCAGTTGGTCGCAGGATGAAGCCTTCAGTTCGCGACAGGCCGGCAACATCACGTTGCAGCGCACCTTGATCTCCGAGGCTCTGCACGTTGCCGGTCACAACAACTATGCCCCTGGAAGTTCGCATGGCTTTGCCGCCAGCATCGGTGGCGACGTGGCCTCTTTCCATCACAACCTGCTGGCGCACTGCGAAGGGCGCAACTGGTCGCTGGCCGGTGGTCTGGACCCCAGCAACCAACACACGGGCCGCCTCGATATCCGCAACAATGTGGTCTATAACTGGGATGGGCGCACCACCGATGGCGGCGCGCGACACGTCAACTTTGTGGGCAATTACTACAAACCCGGTCCGGCCACCGACGGGCCTTTCACGGAACTCAACCCTCAATTCGAGAATCCCGGTTTCGGTCCGCAGCAGTACTACGTGGCAGGGAACGTGATGGAAGGCCACCACGGTCCCGAAGGACCGCTGCCGCCGTTTGCGGGGGTCCAGCCGCAAGGCAGCCAGCCTTGGCCGGTGACGGTGCCCGAGCCCTTCTTCGAGCACGACGTGACCACGCATTCGGCCGCTGACGCCTGCGAGAATGTCCTGGCCGACGTGGGCTGCAACCGGCCCATGCTCGACGACCACGACGCCCGCATTATCACCGAGACCCGCAATGGCACCTTTGCCTATCGCGGCAGCATCACCAACCGCCCCGGGTTGCCCGACAATCAGGCGGATGTCGGCGGCTGGGAAGACTATCCTGAAATCCACCGTCCCGTTGATTTTGACACGGATCGTGACGGTCTGCCTGACTGGTGGGAATCTTCCAATGATCTGGACTGCAACAGTCCCGCTGACGATTTCTCCGACGCCAATGAAGATGCTGATGACGATGGCTACACCAATATCGAGGAGTATCTCAACTACCTCGCCGCTGGTGGAACTCAGCCCGTATCCTCGCCGTGACTCAAACGCGGCTGACCTCGAAGGGAACCGTCGGACCGACTTCCCAGACGCATTGACGCAAGTAAGCAGGTAAAAAGGAGGATTCAGAATGTCTGAATCAAGAACGAGCTTCGATCACGCTAAGTCCCGCGGTGTGCTGCAGGCCCGGGTCATTTATACCATGCTCTTGGTCATGCTGAGTATGGCTTGCACCCTGGCCTTGGCTACAGAGAAGTCCCGCGTGTTCGTTCTTACCGATATCGAGAACGAGCCCGATGATGCGATGTCCATGGTACGTTTCCTGGTGTATGCAAATCATTACGACATCGAGGGGCTGGTGGCCACGACCTCGATTCATCAGCGTGGTCGCGTGGCCCCCGAGCGCATTCGGCGCATCGTCGAGGCTTACGGCAAAGTGCGTGACAATCTGGAAAAGCATGAGCCGGGCTTTCCCACGGCCGAATTTCTACTGAACCGTGTCAGCGAAGGACTGCCCGTTTACGGCATGGACGGGGTGGGGCAGGGCAAAGATTCGCCCGGGTCCGAGTTGTTGCTTCAGGCGGCAGACAGAGATGATCCGAGGCCGCTGTGGGTGACGGCTTGGGGTGGTCCCAGTGTTCTGGCTCAAACGCTCTGGAAGGTTCGTGCCACGCGTTCGGCAGAGGAACTGGCGCGGTTCGTGGCGAAACTGCGCGTCTACACGATTTCCGACCAGGACAACAGCGGCCCCTGGCTCCGCCAGGAGTTCCCCGATCTGTTCTATATCGTCAGTCCCGGTTTCAATGCGGGCGGCGCCTATCACCATGCCACCTGGAGCGGCATCAGCGGCGATTACTTCCACGGTCGTTTCGCCGGGGCGGATTACTCGCTGGTGACCAACGAATGGCTCGATCGGCACATCCGGCGCAAAGGTCCACTGGGCGCCGAGTATCCCCGGTGGGAATATTTAATGGAGGGCGACACGCCTTCCTTTCTGAACTTGATCGACAACGGCCTGAGCCATCCCGAACATCCCAACTGGGGCGGCTGGGGCGGTCGCTACGAGCTGTACACGCCGCACAAGCAGAAGTGGCACCTCCAGGTCGAGACGCGGCCCTTCTGGACCGATGCCGAGGATGAGGTCATGGGGATCGATGGCTGGTGGCATACGGACAATCACGCGACGATCTGGCGCTGGCGCCAGGCGTATCAGCACGATTTCGCCGCACGCATGGATTGGACGATCAGACCCTACGACCAGGCGAACCATCCGCCCGTGCCCAAGCTTGGCCATGCGGATCGGCTTACCGCCCAACCCGGCGCGCGGGTCAACCTCAGCGCCGAAGGATCCACCGATCCGGACGGCGATGCGCTGTCATATGAATGGTTCTACTACAATGAAGCCGGGACCTTCCCGGCCTCCAGTGCCCGCAGCGGCCAACCGGTTCCGATCCAGAACTTCGACCAGTCAGAGGCGTGGTTCACCGTGCCCGATCGACGCGTTATGCCCCCCGGCACCGGCACGATGCACATTATTCTCGCCGTCACGGATCACGGCTCACCCCGGCTGACGCGTTACCAGCGCGTTATCGTTGACGTCAAACCCTGAACCCCTATAGAGGAATGCGTATGAAATCGGCTAGCACCTTGGGCCCGTACAAGCCAATGCGTCGAAGTTCCAATCGCTGCAAACGGATGAGCGTGGGATTGCTCATTGGCCTGTTGGTGGCAACCCAGGGCTCCGCTGCCCTCGGAGCCATTCGCTGGGGCGGAGCGGTCCTGCGGCAACAGCCGGATTGGTATGGCTCTGCAGAGGCCAGGGCGGTTGCCGACAGTGTCATCCAGTACCAGTCGCCGCAGGGGGGCTGGCCCAAGAGCACCAATCTGGCCACGCCCCCGCGCACGCCCGACGATATTCCACCGCTGGGGCGAGGCCGGGCGAACAGCTTGGACAACAACGCGACGACACTACCGATGGCCTTTGTCGCTCACGTAGCGCATGCCACGGGCGCGTCGAAATATCGAGACGCATTTCTGCGCGGGGTCGATTACCTGTTTGCCGCTCAATATCCCAACGGGGGGTGGCCGCAATTCTGGCCGCTGCGCGACGGCTACTACGCGCGGATCACCTACAACGACGGCGCGATGATCCGCGTGATGACGATCCTGCGTGACGTGGCCGGCGGACAGCCGCCGTACGATTTCGTTGATGCGTCGCGTCGCGCGAAGGCGGCCGACGCCGTGGCGCGCGGCATCGACTGTATCCTGAAGACCCAGATCAAACAGAAAGGGAAACTGACCGCCTGGTGCGCGCAGCACGACGAGAAGACATTGGAGCCCGCGTGGGCGCGGGCCTATGAGCCGCCCTCGCTCTCGGGCGCCGAAAGCGTCGGCATCATACGCTTTTTGATGTCCATCGAAGAGCCCACCCCGGAGATGATCGCGGCGATCGAGGGCGCCGTGGCATGGTTCCGGTCCGTTGCCATGAAAGGCGTTCGGCTCGAGAGCCGCCGCGGGGACGACGGCCGCCGGGAGCGGTGGCTCGTCCCTGATCCCACTGCGCCGCCGCTCTGGGCGCGGTTCTATGAACTGGGAACGAATCGGCCCCTGTATCTTGATCGTGACTCGGTGTTCCGCTACGACTTCGCCGAGATCAGTTACGAACGCCGCAGCGGTTATTCCTACCATGGCACCTGGCCCGCCTCGCTTCTCGAAACCGAGTATTCCGCGTGGCGCCGGAAACACAGACTGCCGTGACGATTATGCCTTGGCTCCATCAGATATGCACTCCGGTATAGGCTTTTTGCATGGACCTACCGGCGGCCGGGCGACAGGCCAACATCGCGTGAGGTGATTTCTGCATCGGCCGGTACGACCCCGAGGATCAGAAAACTCCCGGGGCTGCGCGGATCGAAGACAATCTCTCCGGCCTCGTAGGTGAACACGTGCAGCTTGACGGCGGGCGAACCCTCCAACTGTGCTACGTTCTGCATTACTGTCTCGACTCCGCCGTGCAGCGCCGCCTGCGAATCCATATCCAGATTTGGCGGCTGCGCCCAGAGGTTACGGTTCTCATCGAAGTAGCCGATCAGCACTTTGACCGGTGCGTTTGCCTTGAATCGAATGGGTGCGAGTTGCCCGGCCTTTGCCGCCGTGTGGGAGAAGCGAATTCCCGTCAACCCCTCCAGTTCTTCGGCCAATTGCAGCACGACGTAGCCGCGGTCTGTGAATGGTTTGGCGCCGGTCTTGAGCGTGTAGATCTCAGCATGATCGCTGAGCAGTTCGAAGGGCACGCCGGTCAGCTTCGGTCCCGGTTGGCTCGACGGCTCGGCCTGCTCCTGGTCCAGATGGGCCACCCGCTGTTTGAATTGCGCCAGTTCGTCCTCGTACAAGGGCAACATCTGGGTCCAGTGATAATAGTAGGGTTTGCCATCCTTCCAGCCTCGGACGGGAATGCGCCGATGTCCGGTCTGGAGCGTGTTGGCATAGCGGTAGCTGGCGGTCGTTCGTCGCGTCAGTTCGCGATAGATCTCCAGACTCTTTTCGAGATGTACGGCCGCTTTCTCCATATCCTGCCTGTCCCGGCTATAGCCATAACGCAGCACGAGCATGGCAGCACGCACTTTCTCTTCGTAGTTTCGGCTGATAAGGTCGATGCAATGGATGTCGTTGCGCAACCGCTCGAACTCACCGCGCTTCTTGGCCACGAGCGGCGCCGCCTTCTCGATGGCCCTAACAGCCTGAGCCGCAAAACGCGATGCTTCTGCGATCACCGCCGGGGGCGTTTCTCCTTCGTGGGCCTGTCCGGCCCATTCCTTCTTGGCGTACACCTCGAGCCGCTCACCGGGAGGGGCCTGCCATTCCCACAGACCGCTGAAAGGCCGGTAGGGACCCGGATCGACCAACTGATCCAGGAACATGCCCAGTGAGAACGTTTGGCGGTTGCCCTCGGTAATCCCGAAGCGCCGCAGCAGCAGGGGGGCGCAGTTGCCCGAATCGTTATAGGCGGAGAGGATCAGTTCCGCTGCTTGCTGGTTGCCAAAGCTTTCCGTCAGACGCTTCACCCAATAGCGGTGGTCCGCTTCCAGGTCACGGTCCGGCTGCCAGAGGTACCGCGCCCAGGCCTCAAACCAGATCCAGTCGCGGTCGTATTGCCTCAGCAAGGGATTGATTTGGTCCGGCGTGTTGGGCCAGTCCCAATAGGCCAGCGGATACAGATGCAGCCCCTGAGCGCCCAACCGGTCACGGCAGGCCAGCACGCTCTTGCGAATGAACTCTTGCGCCCCATACCGAAAGGGTTCGAGGTTCGACAGCAAATGCACGTTGACCACGTGCGTCGACCCCAGTTGACTCATGTCGAGGTGTACTTGTTGCCACTCGCCTCGCGGCTCATACGTCGTCAGGGATTCGCCATTGTACTTGGCCATGGTGTAGAGATTCGTGTAGTGCTTCAGTGCCGATTCGACCATGCCCTTTACATCGCTGACCGCGTGGGCCCGCACCACGATCGGTGGCTCCTGAGTCTGGCCCAGACGCGTCATGGCGTCCTGCACGCCGGGGATGACCGTCTCGGTCATCCAGCGCTCCTGGTTGGCCTGCCCTCTGAGCGCCTCACCGAGGCAGACCAGCAAGCCAACGTTCGGGTACATCTCCACGAATTTCGCGATCGACTTGCGGTTGTAGTCGGAGACCAGTTCCGTCGGGGCACTATGTTGTGTCTCAATCCCGTGATGCTCGGCGAAGGGTTTGGAGACGAAGATGTTGTAGAACATCTGGATGACCCAGATCCCGCGTTTGTCGGCCTCCTCGGTCAGGAAGCGGTAGGTCTCGACGTTCTGGCGATAGACCTCTTCGGAAACCTCTAGCGCATAGGGGTACTCATCCAGTTTGACCAGCGAGGCAAACGGGTGGCCGTTCCAGAGGTAGAGCGTGTTCATCCGGTGCTCGACGAGGAAGTCCAAGTACGCGATCCACTGCTGCTTGTCGTAGAAGAACGGGAAGTTCTCGGGCGTATAAGGATATTCATAGGTGTCGCGCCCGGGCAGGATCGACGTCAACTGCATTCCAATGCACGGCCCGCGCAGCCTGAACGCCGGAGCTTCCGTCACATCCAGATCGCTGGGTAGCGAGCCGGCTTCAGTGACGCGCCGGGCCAACTCCAGGCATCCATAGAGTATGCCAGAGTCTCCAGAGCCCGTAATGCGGTACAAACGTTCCTGCTCACGCAAGAGGTAATATCGTTCAGACGTTTGCTGCTTTTGCTCCCGGCGTGGAGTATCGCTGCTGAATATGATCCGTGTTGTTCCATTCGACGAGGCCGGCGATGATCCGACGTCTACCGTGTAGCCCACCTGTGCCAGGGCCCCTTTGAGTTTGGCGGCCCCAAACTGCACACGTGGCGACACGTCACTGCCGAGCACGATTGTGATCTGCTTTGCCTCTGCAATGACCGAACTCTGGCTCAGCGCAGGCAAGAGACACAGGGATAACAGAACATGGCGGGTCGCTCTACATGTCATGGCTTTGCGCCTCCATTTGATGGTCGCGGTAGGTTCGACGGGACAGGTGCGCGGCCTGTGTGTCGGTGCAAGAGGGACAGGGACGAAAGCTCAGGCCCAGCGTGCAGGGCGCCGGGAGGACCTCGTAGGCAGGCAGCACACCCGGACCGCAACTGGCATTGCCGATGCCGCTATGCCGGGCATCGAGGGACAGGACGATCTCCGGACGCCGCGGGAGTTCGTGAGTATGCAGAGCCCGGTCCAGATCCGCCGCCGTATGGTGCAGGGCGGAAAAGGCCATGGGCGCCTCTGCCACGACCAGCAGACCAGTGCCGGCCTGGTCCGTCAGGCTGAGCCAGGGAACATCCATCTTGGCGCCGGTCTCCTGGGGGCGTGGGTAGGGCACGTACTGCTCGCTCACGGTGCTTTTCCAGATGCCCATGTCCGCGGATTGCTTGCGGTCGCTGTAGTTCTCATGTGGACCACGCCCATACCAGCGCAGGTTCTCGAAGGCGCCGGCCAGGCGCATGACCACCCCGACGCGGGGCAGGGGGGGCAGTTCGCCGATCGGTTCGATATGGTTGTCCAGATCAATGGCGCCATCGCCCCGCACGGTCCAAATGGCCTGGCAGTGAAAGCCGGCGCCGGTGGCCGTCGCACTGACGACGCTCGTCTTCACGCGCACGCAGGACGCGCCAACACGTGTAAGCGTGACCTCCTGGACGGAACGCTCCAGTCGATGCAGTCCAGCCTTTTGCCAGTGATCGGCCCGGCCCCGCCCGAAGGCCCGGTCGTTGCTGGTGACGGCGCGGTAAACCTGCAGCACAGGCCCGGCCGGACCCTCTGTTCGAGCCAGCATTTCCTTGCCGTTGTACTCAAGGGAAGTCAGCGTTCCTGTTGTGCGGCTGAACACGGCCGCGAAGGAGAGTCCTTGGATGCGAATTCGACCGTCTGCTTCCGTTATCTGTAGCGCGGGCAAATCGGACGTATCAATCGGTTCGGCCGCCTGGGCCTGGACCGGGATCATGACTTGTTGCCAGGCCACTTCATATCCAGCCGGGGCCCATAAGGTGTCCTTCTGCAGGTGGAAGCTGAGACGCAGCCAGTAATCGGCGCCCGGATCGGATTCGGTCACTGGCTCCACAGGCACACGTAGCACAGTCTCGGCCCCGGGAGCCAGATCGACGGGAGGCAAGTGGCCCGACTGTAGGAGCACGCCGTCGCAGGTCAGGGACCACTGCGCGCTCAGGCTATTCAAATTGGTGAAACTGTAACGGTTGACCAGGCGCAGCGTTGTCCCGGTCTGATCGATCGGTTCGATGTGCACGGGTTGGTAGACCTTTTGAACTTCCCGAGCCTGGGGCGTTAGGCTGCGGTCCGCGAAGAGCACCCCGTTGAGACAGAAGTCCTTGAGATTCGGCTTGTCCCCGAAGTCACCGCCATAGGCGAGGTAGCTCTCGCCTTGGTTCGTTCGGCGCTGCAGGCCCTGATCCACCCAGTCCCAGATGAAGGCTCCGGCCATGCACGGGTGGGCGTGAATCTCCTCCCAGTACTCCCGGAGATTGCCCAGGCTGTTCCCCATGGCGTGGGCGTACTCACAGATCAACACGGGGCGTGTGTCACGCGGGTCTTGAGCCAGTTGCAGAGCCTTGGGCCAGCGTGCCTCACGGTCTGTGTTATAGAGTTCTGTTACACGGGGATACATGCGGCTAATGAAGTCCACGGTGGCAGGGTCGCGTGGATCGTTACGATCCTCAAGGGAGGCCTGTGCCCCCTCATAGTGGATCGGACGCGTGGGATCGTAGTCACGGATCCAGGCGGACATGGCCGCAAAGTTGGGCCCGTATCCGGCCTCATTGCCCAGGGACCAGATGATCACGCAAGGGTGGTTTTTGTCTCGTTCGACCATGCGGATACCCCGTTCCACGAAGGCCGCCTGCCAAGCCGGATCTTGTGCGAGCAGGCCGCGCAGACCGTGCGTCTCCAGGTTGGCCTCGTCCATGACGTACAGGCCGTAGCGGTCACACAGTTCGTACCAGCGGGGATCGTTGGGATAGTGTGCCGTGCGCACGGCGTTGATATTGAGCCGCTTCATGAGCCGGATGTCCTGGATCATGCGCTCGAGTGGTACGGCCCGGCCGTGTTTGGGATCGTGCTCATGACGGTTGACCCCGTACAGGCGCACCGGCCGGCCGTTGACCAGCAGGCGTCCGCCGTTGACCTCCACTTCCCGGAAGCCCACCGAACAGCTTACGGCTTCCACAACCCTGTCGGTCCTGTCATTCAGGGTCAACACCAGCTTGTAAAGCACAGGGGTTTCGGCCGTCCACTTGTGGGGATTCTCAACGTCTGCGCGCAGCCAATCGAAGCGAGCCGGTCCACGCTGAGGGGTGCGCGCGTTGAGGATGCCAGCCTTGAAGTCTGGATTGAGGATAGCTGCGGCCTCTGCACTCAAGGCTTGGCTCCAAACGGGATCTCCCGTGGAATCGTACAGTTGGGCCCGCACGGTCCAACCCTCAACGTCTTGATCTCCGTGGCGGATCAACTTGGGCTTGATGAGCAGCGTCGCATCACGGTAGTCCGGATCGAGCTCCGTGCGCACGGCCAGGTCGCTGATACGCAGGTCACCCGTGGCGTAGAGATGGACCTCGCGGTAGATGCCACTGAAGCGCCACATGTCTTGATCTTCCAGGTAGCTGCCGTCGGACCAGCGATAGACCTCCACCGCGATCTCGTTCTCACCTGCTCGCACCGCTCCCGTTACGTCGAATTCGGCGGGCGTCATGCTGCCCTGGCTGTAGCCGATGAGGTGACCGTTGACCCACACGTAGAACGCGCTCTTGACGCCGGCAAAGTGCAGGAAGACGCGCCGAGTGTGCCAGTCCGACGGCAGGGTAAAGGTCCTTCGGTAAGAGCCTACGGGATTACGGAGCCGGTAGGCGGTCCAGTCCGAGGGTGGGGTGCCCATGACACGTGGGGGATCCACTTTGAAGGGATACTGGGAACTGGTGTAGATCGGTATGCCGTAGCCGTACATCTGCCAGTTGGAGGGCACCGGTATGGTCTCCCAACCGCTGTCGTCAAAGCCGAGACAGTGGAAATCAACGGGCCGTGTTTCCGGCCGAGGCGACCAGTGGAAACGCCAGGGGCCGTTTAGGGAGAGCACCCGGGCCGAGGCCCCCTCTACAGCCGAGGGTTCATCCGGATACGGTACGAAGCTGGCCCTTGCCGGCAGACGGTGACGGGCCAGAACCTGCTCGTTCTCCCAGTCAGCGGGTGTCACGGCCTGCACATACAGCGTCGTCCAAAGCACGTGTAAGATCACAATGCCTGACGACAGACTAGCGGTCATGGCCCATTTCCTCAACTGGGCCACGGCGCACGATCAACACCCAGTCTGTGTCAAGGGTGGGCGGGGTGAACGCTACAGGATCGCTTTTGTCACTGGGCACGGACAGAGGCCGGACTTTGGTTTTGTCTCCGGTCTTGGCGTCGATCCAAATGTTGTCGGTATAGCGGCCCTCGGCGAGGTGCAACGCGAACGGCTCGCCGTAGCCGGCAAAGACCAGGTATTGCCGGCCCTGTTCGGCCAACGCCCATACTCGCATGGCGTCGTGCTGCTTGAGCAATCCGTCCTGCGGCGTCATGCGGTAGAAAGCCACCTCTTCGTTCATCACCTGCCTGACGATATCGACATATTGCTCTGAGAGTTTGTACGGATTGTCTTCGTTGAAGGGCAATCCGATGGGGCCGGAGGCATAGAGTTCGTACTCTTTCGCGTGGCCGTTCCAGTTGAAAGACGCGCCGCCTGTGACGCACGCCCAGGCGGCCTGTCGCAGGTGATCCTGCGTGGCCCCGGCTTTCTTGTGCCAGTAGCGCCGCCACAGGGCATTGCCCTCGGACATATAGACCGGTTTGCCCGCATACCCCAATATCACGGCCATGTGGTGGGTCCAGGGTTCTTTCCAGTAATTTCGGTCCACGTCTCTGCTCGGGGCGACAATCCGGTGGTTCTCAACGGCTGCGAACGTGTACTCCGAACGGTCGTAGAAATGCTCCCGTGGCATTTCGTCCTCGTAGGTGCGGAGATGGTTGAAAATGTCGTAGCGCTGCACCAGACGGACCCATCCCCACTCGTGGTCCTCGCGGTCACCCGGCACCTCCCACACGAAGTTCCAGCCGGCCAGGTTGGCATACGGAGCGATCCGCGACACCACGTAGCGGACGTAGAAATCCTGCTCCTTCGCGCTCAGCTTGTTCCAGGCCGGCCCGTCGTTGCGGCTGCCGTCGAAGCCCAGGAACATGTGGACGCCGATATCATGGTCGTTCAGAAAGCCCAGGTGTCGCTCCATGCGGTGCCATACGTCCAGGTTCATGGTGCTCGAGGCTTGGCCTTCTTCGTAGAGTGTCAGGTCCAGGGTCTCCGGTTCGGGTCCGTCGAGATAGTATTGCTTGAAGCAGCACAAGGACAACAGCCAGTTGACCTGGAGGTGGTTGTAGCCGTGCTCGATGAACTTCTGGTAGACGTTCTCGACCACCCAGTCGAAATCCTGGCCGATGACCCCGTGTCCTGTTTCGTAATAGGACTTGAGCCATACGGGCTCAGTGCCATTGTAGGCGAACCAGTGGGGATTCTTCTCATAGGCGCTGAGCACGCCCTTACCGGCGCCCTCCTTCGTGCAGTTGAAACTTCCACTGCCACCGGGCGTGCCGTCGCTCCATCGGTAGATATAGGTCCAGTGTCCCGGTTCGTCGGGCATGAAGCGCAACTTCCAGATCGTCCCCGTGACGCGATCTCCGCCGCCCCGGCCGTCGCCGTCGAAGAATCCCCAGAATTGCCGGGTTTTTCCCGACGGCGCCGTATAGGTAGCCGTGAGTTCGACGTCTGCGAATTTGTTCGTGTAGGGTTTGTCGTTTTCCACCGTCGTCTCGAACAGACGGTACAATCCAACGTGGGGCGTTTCAGCGGCCCAAGCCTGCCCGACGGCGCTCACCGCCAGTAGGAGACCCGTCAATCCCAAGCACGAAAACGTTCGCCTCTTCATGTGTCGCTCCTGACCGATCGTATCCACGTTGTTGCCAAGAATGGTGTAATCGATTCTCGTCGTGTCGGCCCAAAACCGCAATGCCTTTCTGCGTCTCCCATCTACCATTTTGCGTCTTCCTCAAGCGCTTCCTTGTATCGGGAGCGACGAACGGGCAGGTCCATCCCTGTCTTCTACGGGGCCTGAGTCTCTGTCATGGCCCGTTGGCCCACGATCTTGCAAAGGTCGACTGGAAGGGCTATAAGTGTTAGGCACTATCGACGGCCGGACCATGGCAGAAACTGGCTCCGGAGAATGCCTTTTCACGTTTCCAGCCTGGACTTTCGAACATGATGAAGAAACAGATCGCGAGCGTCGCTTTCCTGGCGTATGCCCTCATACCCGCAGCGTTCGGACAGGGGCAAGACAGAGGATTGGTGAACACTTCCAACAGCGCGCACGCCAGGCTTTCGTCGGTGAACGTGACGGACGTGCGGTGGACGGACGGTTTCTGGGCAGAGCGGTTTGCCGTATGCAAGCGCTCCATGGTTCCCCATATGCTGGGTCAATACATGGATGATGCGGCCGGTCATGGTTTTGCCAATTTCGAGGTGGCGGCCGGACTGAAGCAGGGAAGGCACAAGGGGCCTCCGTTTCATGACGGGGATTTCTATAAGATCCTGGAAGGATACATCGCCGTCCATGCTGCGAACTGGGATGAGGCGACAGATCAGAAAATCGATTCCATTATCGACATCATCGGTCAAAGCCAACGTGAGGACGGGTACATCCATACGCCCGTAGTGATCCGGCAACGTGAGAACGAAGATCGAAAGAAGGAATTCGACAACCGTCTCGATTTTGAAACCTACAACATGGGCCATCTGATGACGGCGGCCTGCCTGCACTATCGCCTCACCGGCAAGAGGAATTTCCTGGCTATCGCTGTCGGGGCAACCGAGTTCCTATACCACTATTACCGGAAGCATCCTGCCGAGCTGGCCCAAAATGCCATCTGTCCCTCTCACTACATGGGTGTTGTCGAGATGTACCGGACAACGGGGGATCCCCGGTACCTGGAACTGGCCCGAGGTTTGATCGACATCCGGAGTATGGTCAAGGACGGCACCGACCACAATCAGGACCGGATTCCCTTCCGTCGGCAGACCCAGGCTCTGGGACATGCCGTCCGGGCGAACTATCTCTATGCCGGAGCCGCGGATGTCTATCTCGAGACCGGCGATGACAGTCTGAGGGCCGCACTGGAGGCCATCTGGCAGAATCTGACGCAGAGGAAACTCTATATCACGGGAGGCTGCGGCGCCCTGTACGATGGCGTTTCTCCTGAGGGAACCAGCTACAAACCTTCCGATATCCAGCAGGTCCACCAGGCCTACGGGCAGGATTACGAACTGCCCAATCTGGGCGCGCACAATGAATCATGTGCCAACATCGGCAATATCCTCTGGAACTGGCGCATGCTCCTGGCCACGGGGCAGACGAAGTATGCCGACCTCATTGAGATGGTCCTTTACAACAGCCTGCTGGCCGGCGTCAGTCTGGATGGCAAAGGATATTTCTACACCAATCCCCTGGCGGTGTCACAGGACCTTCCCTACACCTGGCGCTGGTCGAAGGAGCGGGAACCGTACATTCGAAAGTGCAATTGCTGTCCGCCCAATACCATTCGCACTATTGCGGAAGTTCATAATTACGTCTACAGCCTCTCCAAGAAAGGCTTGTGGGTGCACTTGTACGGAGGCAACACGCTGTCGAGTCGTCTGCCCGGCGGCGATCTGGCACTCAGACAGGTGACCGATTATCCCTGGCGGGGCGAGATACAGATCATACTGGAGCGCGTTCCCGAAGGCGACCTGCCGATTCACCTACGCATCCCGGGCTGGTGCGAGGATGCAGAAATCCAAGTCAATGATATTCCGTCAGGGGCCGCTGTCTCGCCCGGTACGTATGCGACCCTTCAGCGACGATGGAAGAAGGGGGATGTCATACGTTTGAATCTGGCGCTGCACGCCGATCTGATCCGCGCCCATCCGCTGGTGGAAGAGAACCGCAACCAGATCGCCGTGCGTCGCGGGCCTGTCGTGTATTGTCTCGAGTCCATGGATATCCCGAAAGAGACCAAGGTCTTTGACGTGGTCATTCCCGCATCTATCCAACTGAAACCGGAAACTGCCAGCTTTGGAGAAAGTACGCTCACTGTCTTGAAGGGCGTGGCGCTCACTACCAACGAGGCGCGTTGGAATGGCGATCTATACCGGAAAATAAGTCAGGCCGAGCGCACCAGGGTGCCCATACAACTCGTTCCGTACTACGCCTGGGGAAACCGCGGAAAAGGGGACATGGCAGTCTGGCTGTCTTTCGAGAGGTAGATCGAGTCTCCGATGCGATTGCCTTGAAGGTCGCGCTGCTGCTCTGGTGCCCCCATCGCGTCCGATCTGGCCCGAGCTTGCACCATGCACGTCGCGAAAAGGGCGGTTCAGTTCAATTGGCCGCGAAGAGAGAGCGTCCAGGAAGGCCCCGTGGCCCCAGGGGAACGCGAGGGGGTTCGTAAAAAGGTAAATCTTGGACGCAAATTGGCATTCTTCTCTGGCTTGGCCGGCGATACTCTGTTGTTGTTGTCGTTGGCCGACGTAATGCAAGTCGTGCCTTGGTCGAGATGGAGAACCTCTGTGCCAGAAGCGATGACCAAGGTCGGGGTCGCACAATCGAATGGATACAGTGGGAGATGCGCGGAGGCTTCCTTCCGGGGAATTCGTGGCTTTCAGATCCTTGTCAGTTGGTTTGGGGCAGCGCGGTGTCCTGTTCCTGGAAACGGTTCGGCCGCGGCGCGATGGATGGCGGTTCCAGAGAGGCGCCGTTTGCGTCGCACAAAGCTTGGTCTTACAATGATGGCTTTCGTTGAGACTGGGTAAGGAGCTAAGCATGGCTAAGAAGCGGTTCATCCTGGGTATGGCAGTGGTACTGGTCGCCTCTTTCGTGAGCGGTTGCAGCAAGGAGCCGGCGTCGGAGGCGCAGCAGAAGGTTGCGGTGGTCGTTTCCACCCTGAACAATCCCTGGTTTGTCGTGCTTAAGGACGCCGCCAAGGCGAAGGCCGAGGAACTGGGATATGACGTCGACGTCTTCGATTCTCAGAACTCGCCCGTGGTCGAGGCGAGTCATTTCGATACCATTGTCGACGGCAAGTATGCAGCGGTTCTTTTCAATCCGACGGATGCCGAGGGGTCTATCGCCAGTGTCAAGCGCGCCAAAGACGCCGGCATTCCCACGTTCTGCATGGATCGGGAGATCTCTGCCAACGATGTCGCCATCAGCCAGGTTCTTTCCGACAACTTCAGCGGTTGCGTTGCCCTGGGAGAGTATTTCGTTCAGAAACTCGGGGAGAAGGGCACCTATGTCGAATTGCTCGGTCTGCTGGGGGACAACAATACGCGCAATCGTTCCGATGGCTTTCACAGCGTGGTGGACAACTACCCGGACCTGAAGATGGTTGCCCAGCAGACGGCGGACTTCGATCGGACCAAGGCCATGGAGGTCATGGACTCCATTCTCCAGGCCCATCCGGATATCGACGCCGTTTTCTGTGGCAATGATGCGATGGCGATGGGCGCCTATCGGGCCCTCGTCACGGCCGGCAAGGCCGACCAGGTGATGGTCTTCGGTTTCGACGGGGCCAACGACGTCATCGATGCGATCCGGGCAGGCGAGATCGTGGCCACGGGGATGCAATTCCCCAAGACGATGGCACGGACGGCCGCCGAATACGCGGACCAATACCTCCAGGGCAAGCGGGACTTTCCGCAGAAGGTGCCCGTGGCCGTCGAGTTGGTCAACCAGGAGAATATTGATAAGTACATAGCCTACGGGCGAACTGAGTAGCGGGTAGAGCGTTGTGCGGATGAAGCGCAGACATCTCGTCTATGCCGTTCTTGTGCTGGCGTTGCTGCTGTTGTTGGGCAGTTCCATGGAATTCCGTCGTCTGGAAGCCAAGCGGGCGGAGGAACGGGCCCAGCGTTTCGATCCGGCCCAGTATGCCCGGGACTTCTGGGACCAGCGGCTGGACGGCGCACTGGATACTGCGCTGGGCGCCGAGCAGATGATCGACCTGTTCAACACCGATATGCAGGCCGCGATTGGCAGAGGACAGACGTTGGGCCAGAGCCGGGTCCATGCCTATTTGCTCAAGGGTGAGGGCACGATTGTCGCGCTGGGCAAGGATGGGCTCAGCGTCAGTGTGGCCGGTTCCGAAGCCACGCCGGAAATCCTGGTTTGTACCGGCGCTTATATCTCGGGCAATGCCGTCCGCGATGCCTCGGGCCTCATCGACGTCAGCGCTTTCTCGGATACCATGAAGTTCAACCGGATCAGTTCCGAGATCAATAAGATCGTCGTTCAAGAGGTCATCAAGCCGTTTCTCGAGCAAGGGCCCCAGGTGGGAAGGGTCGTTCGCTTTGTCGGGGCTGCTGAGGTGGCCGAGGAGGCCACCCAGGAGGTCCCGTTCGGAGGCCGCCTGCAGGATCGCGCGTCGGCGCCCGCCTATCATTTGCTGAAGGTGGTGCCCGTTCGATTGGATCTGAAGTAGTCTCCAGCATTCTTGGGTGCAAATGGTTCCAGTGGAACAGCATGAGGTCATTCTAGCCGCCGAGGGCGTGAGCAAGCGCTTTGGCGGCGTCCAGGCGCTCGCCCAGGCCGACATCCGCGTGCTGGCGGGCCAGGTTCATGCGGTGGTGGGAGAAAACGGGGCCGGCAAGTCAACCCTCATGAAGATTCTGGCGGGCGTGCACCAGGACTATGAAGGCCGCATCGTGCTGGCGGGCCGGGAAGTGACCTTCGCTAATCCCAGAGAGGCCCAGGAGGCGGGAGTCGCGATCATCCACCAGGAATTGAACCTGATTCCTCAGTTGAGCATTGCCGAAAACGTGTTCCTGGGTCGCGAGTTCGTCAATGCGTTGGGATTGATCGACTACCGGAAGATGTATGACGAGACCCGCGCGCTGCTGGACAGTCTCGATCTTCGTATCGACCCGCGCCGGAGCGTCAGTGAATTGCGCGTGGGCCAGCAGCAGATCGTGGAAATCGCCAAGGCGCTGGCGCTGGATGCACGCGTCATTATCATGGACGAGCCGACCTCCGCGATCAGTGAGCGTGAGGTGGATGTACTGTTCGATCTGATCAAGTCACTGATCCAGCGGGGTGTGGGGGTGGTCTATATCAGCCACAAGTTGGAGGAGGTGTCCCGCATTGCGGATTGGATCACCGTTATGCGTGACGGCCGGACCGTCGCTTCCCAAGTGTGTCAGAAATTGAGTCACGATGATGTCGTCCGTCTGATGGTCGGCAGGGCTATGGAAGAGTTCTTCTCGAAGACCGAGGTTGCCCAAGGCGCAGAAGTCTTTCGCGTGGAAGGCATCCGACTCGATCATCCGGAGCGACCGGGTGACTATCTGGTGAACGACATCAATTTCTCCGTGCATCGCGGCGAGGTCCTGGGTCTGTTCGGACTCATGGGAGCGGGGCGGACCGAGCTGTTCGAGACGATTTTCGGCTTGCACCCGAAAAGCTCGACCGGTCGACGGTTTCTGGACGGGGCCCAATTGCGCGTGTCGTCGCCCCTCGATGCGATTGAGGCCGGTCTTGCCCTCGTGCCCGAGGACCGCAAACTCCAAGGGCTGATACTGGGCATGTCCGTCAGTGCGAACATCAGCATGGCCAGCATCAGCATGGTGGAGCGCTGCGGGTTCTTGAGCGACCGACTGGAGCGAACCCTGGCTGCAGAGTATGCGAATCGCTTGCGCATCAAGACCGCGTCACAGAAGCAGTCGGTCAAGAATCTCAGTGGCGGAAACCAGCAGAAGGTGGTTCTCGCCAAGTGGCTGGCAACCAGGCCAAAGGTGTTGCTCCTCGACGAACCGACGAGAGGGATTGACGTCAATGCCAAGAACGAGATCTACAAACTTATCAGCGAGTTGGCTGCCGCGGGCCTGGCCATTGTCATGAGTTCATCCGAACTGCCCGAAATCATGACCATTGCCGATAGGATCATCGTGCTCTCGGAAGGGCGTCAGACGGCACAATGGCCGCGTGCGATGGCGACCGAAGAGTCTATCCTGAAGGCGGCGCTGCCTCGGAGTCTCTCCGTGGCTCAAGCGGATGTCAACTGAGAAGGCGCGAAGCTGTGAGGAACCACAGGATGTCAAACCAGACGGATTACCGGGCGATTGCCGGACGCTTTCACTCGCTCGTCGCGCTGTTGCTCATGGTCCTGGCATTCGGCATCTTCGCCGACGGATTCTTCACTGCCGACAATTTCTGGACCGTGATGCGGCAGATCTCCGTCAACACCTGCCTGTCGGTGGGCATGACACTCGTGATCCTCACCGGGGGGATCGATCTGTCAGTGGGCTCGATCCTGGCTCTGAGCGGGGCGATCATGGCCGGCCTGTTGAAGTTTGGCACCGAACTGCCTGCGTTCGATCTCTACATCGGCTATTATGCTCCCGCGGCGATTACCCTGGGCATTCTGGCGGGCGCATCCCTGGGGCTGTTCAACGGGGCGGCGATTACCTGGTTCAAGGTCCCGCCGTTCGTGGCGACGTTGGCCATGCTGACCATTGCCCGGGGACTGACCAAGTTGTACACGGGAGGGGAAGCGATCACCGGTTTGGGACCGGCGTTCGTCAGCATCGGATCGGGGCGGTTGCTGGGCATGCCCAATCAGGTGTGGATCGCGGCCGGAATTGTCATCGGGGCCACGGTATTGCTCAAGAAGACGCGGCTGGGAAGGTATATCTACGCGGTCGGGGGCAACGAGGTGGCGGCCAAACTTTCCGGCGTGAACGTCAGAAAGGTCAAGCTCCTGGTCTATACCATTGCCGGCGGCCTCTCTGCGGTTGGCGGCCTGATTGTGACGTCGCGTCTGAATTCTGCCACGCCCATTGCGGGCGAAGGATTCGAACTCGATTCCATCGCGGCGGTTGTCATTGGAGGCACCTCTCTGTCGGGAGGAAAGGGCTCGGTGCTCGGCACGGTCCTGGGCGCCTTGATCATCGGCGTGCTAAACAGCGGCTTGGTCATCATGGGCGTCGATCCATTCTGGCAGACGGTGATCAAGGGATTTGTCATCCTGTTGGCGGTGGTCGTCGACAGGCTCAATGCGAAGGAATGAAGGGCGATCATCGATCGAGGAAACGGCTATGAGTGCATTGCGCAAAAAAGTGACATTCGGCATCGTGGTGGGGACGCGAGGGTTCTTCAATCCCAAGCTGGCACAGGAGGGCCGCAAGCAAATTTTAGCCAAGGTCAAGGCGCAAGGCTATTCGCACGTGATTCTTCCGAAGACCGCCACCGCCCACGGGGCGATCGAAACACGAGCGGATGCCAAAAAGTGTGCCGAACTTTTCCAGCAACACCGGGATCGTATCGACGGAATCATTGTCGTCCTTCCCAATTTCGGCGACGAGTTAGGCGTCGTTCAGACTCTGGACAAGGCCCGGCTGGACGTTCCCGTGCTCGTGCAGGCCTGCGCCGACACGTTGGACGCCGTTGACGTCGCTGGAAGGCGGGATGCTTTCTGCGGTAAGCTGTCCGTCTGCAACAACCTCTATCAATATGGCATTCCGTTTACCGACACCCACGATCACACGTGTGACATCGACAGCGACGTCTTCGGAGCGGACCTGGATTTCTTCGCACGCGTGTGCCGCGTCGTCAAAGGGTTGCGGCATGCCCGAGTCGGGGCTATCGGCGCCCGGCCGGCCGCGTTTCAGACGGTGCGCTTCAGCGAGAAACTGTTTCAGGATTCGGGCATCACGGTGGTACCGGTGGACCTCTCCGAAATCATCAACCAGGCTGTGCAACTCGATAGCAAGAGCGCGGCCGTCAAGCGAAAGCTGTCGGAGATACGCAACTACGGCGCCATCCCGGCGCGTATCGATAATGAGCACGTTTTGAGACAAGCGAAGCTTACGGTGGTGATCGAAAAATGGATGATGGAAAATGAATTGGATGCGAGTGCGATTCAGTGCTGGACGTCCATCCAGCACAACTACGGCTGTGCCACCTGTCTGTCCATGAGCCTGATGGGAGAGAAGCACATGCCCAGTGCTTGTGAGGTCGATGTGGCCGGAGCCGTCTCGATGTATGCCTTGTTGCTGGCCTCCGGACAAGTCCCGGGCTTCTTGGACTGGAACAACAATTACGCGGATGAAGTCGACAAATGTGTGTGCACCCACTGCAGCAATTTCCCCAAGAGCTTCATGGGCAATCCGATCGAAGTGTCGGAACTGGACATTTTGGGAGAGACGCTGGGCCGTGAGAACTGTTTCGGAGCGATCAAAGGACACGTGGCTCCCGGACCGATGACCTATTTCCGGGTCTCGACCGATGATCGCCGCGGAACGATCAAGGCCTATCTGGGAGAAGGGCAATTTACCGACGATCCCTTCGGCATGGATGGGGGCATCGCCGTATGCGAGGTGCCGCGCCTGCGCGAGCTGCTCGGTCACATGTGTCAGAACGGTTTCGAGCACCACGTCGCCATGACCCGCAGCCACTGTAGCGATGTGGTATGGGAGGCCGTCTCGAAGTACATGAAGTGGGATCTCTATCGCCATGCCTAACACCATTGACTATTGGAGCTATACGATGGGCGCCAACGTTTCCAGCGATTCCAGGGTGTTGCCGCGTTTTCTCGTTGTCCTGTTGATTCTGGTTTTGTGGTCCTGTCCTGGCGGCGCGGAGACGCAGGTCGAGAAGTGGGATCTGTTCGAGCTGGCGTTGCGCGGGCCGGAGGACGGCAATCCTTATCTTGATGTTGAGCTTTCGGCCGTCTTCAAGAAGGGCCAGCGTGAGGTCAGGGCGCCGGGATTCTATGATGGACAGGGGCGGTATGTGGTTCGTTTCAGCCCCGATGAGCACGGTGTATGGACGTATCGAACCGAGAGCAGCGCTCCTCTGCTTGCCGGCAAGACGGGCCGCTTCACGTGTACGGACCCCACGGGGGCGAACCACGGGCCCGTGGAGATCGTCAACACCTATTACCTTCAGTACGCCGATGGGACTCCCTATTACGCCGTCGGCACCACCTGCTATCAGTGGACCAGCGTGAAGCAGGACTTGCAGGAAACGACCCTGAAGACCCTCGCTCGCTCGCCCTTCAACAAGATCCGTATGTGTGTCTTTCCGAAATCCTACAATTGGAACCGGAGCGAGCCCTGGGCGTATCCCTACGCCCGTGACGGGCAGAAAAATGACTACACGCGTCCGAACTATGGCTTCTTTCGCAATTTCGATCGACGGGTTGCTCAGTTGAACGACCTGGGAATCCAGGCCGATATCATTCTGTTTCATTCTTACGACCGATGGGGATATGCCAAGATGGGCGCTCGGAACGATGACCGGTATCTCCGGTATGTGATCGCCCGCCTTGGGGCCTTTCGCAACGTCTGGTGGTCTCTGGCCAACGAGTGGGACTTGATGGTCCACAACCAGCATAAGACCGAAGCTGACTTCGACCGTTTCTTACGGATCCTCACAGCAGAAGATCCGCACCAGCGGCTGCGTGGCATTCACAACTGGTATGGCACGGAGGACCACTTCTACGATCACAACAAACCGGGAGTGACCCATGCGAGCATTCAAAGCAGCCGATTCTTCCAGGGCCTCGATTGGCGGACGCGGTATGGGAAGCCTTTGTTGTGGGACGAGGTGCGCTATGAAGGGAACATCCCGTCGGGCTGGGGCAATCTGACGCCGGAGATGATGGTGGCGCACTTCTGGATGGGCGGCCTGACCGGCGGATACGTCACTCACGGCGAGTGCTACCGAACCGTCGCGGACAACAGCGATGATGTGCTCTGGTGGGGCAAAGGCGGCACGCTCAAAGGCAAGAGCCCGGAGAGAATCGCCTTCTTCCGCAAGATCATGGAAAGCGTGCCGCTGACTGAAATGGTGCCGACGCCGATCGAAACGGCCAAGGAAAAGGGCAACAGCGGTGTGTGCTTCGTGCTCGCCCAGTCGGGTCAGGTCTATCTTGGGTACACGCTCGACGAACGCAGGCCCATTCGACTCCATCTCACCGGCTCCGGCGCCTATCGCGTTGAGCTGATCGATACCTGGAAGATGACGATTCGCGATCTGGGGACGGCCGAGCCGGGCGAGTTCACGTACGAAACGACCGGCAAATACCAGGCCATTCGCGCGACACGAAAGTAAACGACACGGGAGTGAATACACGGCAATGACCAACAGTGAGCTCAAGATCAAGGCAATTCAGTACCGGCAGAAACTGCTGAAGTACATCAAGCAGGCAGGAGCCGGCCATACGGGGGGGGACCTGTCCTGCATTGACATCCTCAACGTTCTCTACAATCGGGTGCTGAACGTTTCCCCCGAGCGCTTCGACGACCCGGGGCGCGATCGTTACATCCAGAGCAAGGGGCACTCGGTGGAAGCCCTCTATGTCGTTTTGGCGGACAAGGGTTTCTTCCCCGAGGCCGATCTCGAGACTTTGTGCCAGTACAACTCGCATTATGTGGGCCATCCGACCCGCAAGGTGCAGGGGGTCGAGCAGAACACCGGGGCCCTCGGCCATGGCCTGGCTTTTGGTGTGGGGGTAGCGCTGGCGGGCCAGATGGATGGTGCCGCCTACCGGGTCTACACGCTGCTCGGCGACGGCGAACTGGCGGAGGGCTCGAACTGGGAATCCATGATGACCGCGGCCCATTACCGACTTGACAATCTGACGGCGATCATCGACCGCAACACCCTGCAAATCACCGGGTCTACCCATGAAGTCTGTGAACTCGAGCCACTGGAAGACAAACTGCACGCCTTTGGCTGGAGCGTTCGGGTGGTTGACGGTCATGATCTCGCCAGTCTGAGCGAAGTACTGGGCGCCATCCCCTTTGAGACGGACCGCCCCAATGCCGTCATCGCCCGGACGGTGAAGGGCAAGGGAATCAGCTTCATGGAAGACGACGTGACGTGGCACCACCGCGTGCCAACCGATGAGCAGTACGAGCAGGCTCAACAGGAACTGAAGGCACTGCTGGGGGAGGTGACATCATGAGCTTCGTCGCCGGTAACGAACTGGGCCGAGCCAATCTGGAAGTCTTCTCCGAAACGCTTCTGTCGCTGGCTCGCAAGGACCGCAATGTGATCGCCGTCACCAGCGACTCACGTGGCTCCGGGAAGCTGATGCCGTTTGCCAAGGCCGTTCCCGAGCAGATCGTCGAGGTGGGCATCGCCGAGCAGAATCTCGTGGGTGTTGCGGCCGGGCTGGCGTCGGCCGGCAAGGTCGTCTTCGCCGTATCGCCCGCCTCCTTCCTGACGGCACGGGCACTCGAACAGATCAAGAACGATGTCTGCTATTCCGATCGGCCGGTCACGCTGGTTGGGATCAGTGCGGGGGTCAGCTATGGTGCGTTGGGATCGACCCATCATTCCACTCACGATCTGGCGGCGCTGCGGGCGGTGGAGAACCTCACCATCATGGTGCCGGCCGACAATCTTGAAACGGCTGAGGCCATCAGAAGCGCGGCGGGTATGAGTCATCCCGTCTATGTCCGCTTCGGGAAACGTCCGTTGCCCCATCTCCACGCCCCGGGGACGCGTTTCGAGCCGGGCAAAGCGCTGCGGGTTCAGGACGGTACGGATGTGGCCTTCATTGCGACCGGTGAGACCGTTCATCCTGCCCTGATGGCCGCCCGGGAGTTGCAGGGCCAGGGTTTGTCCTGCCGGGTGATCAGCATGCATACCCTCAAGCCGCTCGATACCGGCGCCATCGTCGCCGCGGCCACCCAATGTCGAGCCGTGGTGACGGTTGAGGAACACAGCATCTTCGGTGGTCTGGGTGAAGCGTGCGCCGCGACTCTGATGCAGGCGGGAATCCGCGTGCCCTTCAAGATCGTCGGTTTCCCTGACGAGTACATGGTCACGGGCGGTCAATTGGAGATCTTCGGGCATTACGGCATCAGTGCCTCAGGATTGGCGCAGACGGCACGGACCTTGCTGGAGAAGGGAGGATAGCCCGCGATGAGCACCGAGTTGATTCTGGCCGTGGACCAGGGGACCAGCGGAACCAAGGCCGTCGTCTTCGATACGGCCGGTTCGGTGGTGGCCCAGGCGACGGAGCCTTTGGCGTCTCAATTCCCGCGTCCCGGGTTCGTCGAACAGAATCCCCTGGAGATATACGAGAATGTCCTGGCCGCGGTGAGGAAATGTCTGGCCACCTTGGAGGAGGCCGCGTCTCGGGACTTCGGTGCGATCGTGGCGTGTGGTATCTCGAACCAGCGCGAGACCTTCGTCCTCTGGGACGAGTTGGGCGAGCCGCTCTGCAACGCCATCGTTTGGCAATGCAAGCGTTCGGTGGATATCTGCAATCGGCTCAAAGGCACCGAGTTGGAGAATCAGATCAAGCAGAGGACGGGACTGATCGTCGATCCCTATTTCTCGGGGACGAAACTCCTCTGGCTTTGCGAAAACGATCCCGAACTGGCCGCTGCCATTGGCGCCGGCACCGTCCGATTTGGGACGGTGGATACCTGGTTGTTGTACAAGCTCACCGGTGGGACTCGGTATCTCACCGATCACACCAACGCGTCGCGCACGCTGCTCTTCAATCTGGACCAATTGGACTGGGATCGTCATCTCCTGGCTGAATATGGGTTGGACGGTTTGAAGCTGCCTGAGGTCCAGCCCTCTTCCTCGCTGTTCGCCACCACCGACTTCGACCATCTTCTCCCTGAACCCATACCGATTTCTGCGATGATTGGCGATTCCCACGCCGCGGCATTTGGAGAACGCTGCTTCTCTTCGGGGACGGCCAAGGCCACCTTGGGCACCGGCTGCTCCATTCTGCTCAATACGGGATCGAAGAAGGTCGTCTCGCGGGCCGGGATGGTGACAACGATCTGCTGGAGCACCCCCGCACGGATCGATTACGCGTTGGAGGGGATCATTGTCACGTGTGGCGCCACGATCAACTGGCTGCGCGACAACCTGGGACTATTCGCCGACAGCGCCCAGACCGCAGAAATGGCGCAATCCCTCGCAGACAATGCGGGCGTCTACCTCGTTCCCGCCTTCAGCGGCCTGGGCGCGCCGCACTGGAAGATGGATCTGCGGGCGGCCGTTCTCGGATTGACCTTGGGCTGCGACAAGAACCACGTCGTGCGCGCCGCGCTGGAGTCGATCCCCTACCAGATCAAGGATGTCATTGCTGCCATGGAGAACGAAAGCGGCGTCGGTCTCCAGCGACTGAACGTCGACGGCGGCCTGACCGGGAATGAGTTTGTCATGTGTTTTCTGGCCGATCTGCTGGCCACGGAGGTGGTGAACATCGGAATCGCGGATGTCTCGGCGTTGGGGGCCGCACTGCTGGCTGGTCTGCAGGAAGGCGTGTTCGAGAACATCAGCCGCTTACAGCGACTCGGCATGGAGAAGCGAGCCTATGCGCCGGGTCCTGATGCGCAGACGGTTCAGATCGCTTACGAGGGATGGAGAAACGCGGTTCGAACACTGGCGAGGTCGCCGTCCCCATGACCTCTAAGGGTGAATCTATTGTTGGCCGGGAGTGGGCAACATGTCAGGTATGCTAAAGGTTGTTCTGCTAATCAATCCTTCGAGAGCTTACACGCGCGGCTTGCTAAATGGGATTGCGCAATACGCTCGCCTCCGCGGTCCTTGGGCGTTCTACCGGCCGCTGGAGTATAGAGAGCCCAGGTTCAGACGGGGGTTGTTGTCCGTCCTCAAATCTCTGAAGCCCGATGGCATTGTCATGCGCGAGCCGCCGCAGCTTGACGAGATTGTCAGACTGCGTGTGCCAACCATAGCTATTCCGTACACGCGTGAAATGATCCCGGGGGTCGCCAATGTGGTCACCGACCATCACGCCGTCGGTGCCATGGCGGCTGACCATCTACTGCAGCGCGGCTTGCAGCGCTTTGCCTACTGCGGTTTCGACGACTGGTGGTGGTCGCGCCGACGCAAAGAAGGGTTCACCGAGACGATCGCACGGGCCGGCTTCGCCGTGGAGGCCTATCAACTTCCGCGCGCCAAATCGAAGCGGACGTGGAGCAAAGAACTGCCTCTCATCACGGAGTGGCTGCAAGCATTGCCCAAGCCGCTTGGGCTGATGGCTTCCAACGACGACCGAGGTGAATTGGTGACCGAAGCCTGTAAGGTGGTTAACCTGAGCGTTCCCGACGACGTGGCGATTGTGGGTGTCGACAACGACCAGACCATTTGCGATCTCTGTACTCCGCCTTTGTCGAGTGTGGCTCTGAATATCCAAAAGGCCGGGTACGACGCCGCGGCACTCCTCGACCGGATGATTGCCGGTGAGGCTAATGTCTCACAGACGATTCGCATCGGGCCCACCCATGTGGTCACACGCCAGTCTACGGATGTTCTGGCCGTGGATGATTTGGATGTGGCGGCGGCCATGCGCTACATTCGTCGGTCTGCCAAGAGAAATCTGGGGGTCGACTCCGTGGTCGCGCATACCAACGTGTCCCGACGTGTTCTGGAAAAGCGATTTCGGCACACGTTGGGGTGCAGCATTCACGACAAGATCCGGCAGGTCCGCGTCGATTTGGCGACGGCCATGCTCACCGAAACGCAGATGCCTGTCGCGCAGATTGCCCAGGAACTGGATTTTCCCGACGCCGCGCACCTGTCCCGCTATTTCCGCAAGGCCAAAGGTGTCAGTCCCGCGCAGTATCGAAAACAGCTTGCGCCTTGATATGCGGCCGTACGATATGAGTTATGAATGAACGAGTGATGTCCGGCAGTTCCAGCAAAGACGGCGCCGACCACCATAACGAAGTTGGGAGGATGAAATGTCCAAAAAGTGCTTTTCATTACTGGCCGTATTGATCTGTTCGATGATTTCCATGTCTTCTCTTGCCATGCCGCTCAAGCCGCGTATGGTCGTGCTGACGGATATTTCACCGGCCACTCACGAACCCGATGACATGGAGTCGATGATTCGGCTACTGGTTCATGCCGACCTGTTGGAAATCGAGGGCTTGGTCGCCACCACCGGTTGGAGCTATCCGCGGGCGAGTGCGGACAGTCTCGATCTGATCCGCAAGGTGATTGACGCCTATGAGAAAGATCTGCCTAACCTGCTCCAGCGCTCCGGGCAAACGCACTTCTTGTCCGACGAATCCCGGCAGGAGATCGGGTACTGGCCCAGTCCAGACTACTTGAGGTCCCGCGTTGTGATGGGCAGCACCACGAGGGGGCAGCGTCACATCGGTGAGGGTAACGATTCGGCCGGAAGTAAGCTGATCATTCAAACCGCCAGTGAAAGCGATGATCGTCCCATATGGGTACAGGCCTGGGGCGGCGGGAACACGCTCGCCCAAGCCATCTGGCAGATGCAGAAAGAACGAAGCGAAGAGGAACTGAACGCCTTCTTGCATAAGATTCGTATGTATACCATCACCGATCAGGATCGGGGATCCCGTGATTCCTTCGACTCCAGTTCGCACCATTGGATGCGCAAAGAGTTCGAAAAAGACCTATTCTTCATCTGGGATGAATGTGCGTGGAGGTTCCAGAACGGCACCGGAAAAAGCCATTGGGATGAGTACGCCACCCATATTCAGAAGCACGGCCACCTGGGCAAGATGTATCCCAAATACCGATACGGGGTCGAGGGTGACACGCCCGCTTTTCTCTATATCATGCCTGTCGGGCTCAATGATCCGGAATGTCCCGATCAAGGAAGCTGGGGCGGATATTTCGAATGGGCCAAAGGGCCGGACAACGAGACCTATGCGTACACCAACCATCAAGATCCCGCCAAGGGCAATTGCTACCAGCTCGAAAATCACTTCTATCAGGCCACGTTCAACAATTTTGCCGCCCGCATGGACTGGGCAAACGATGGCGTTGGAAATCGGAACCCGATCGTCGTCGTCAATGGCGACGAGGGTATGGACATCACTACGCTTACGCCCCGGCCGGGCACGACGGTCACGCTCGATGCGTCCGAATCGCACGATCCGGATGGCGATGGTCTGACTTTCCACTGGTGGACTATCTCTGGGCCGGGCACTTACACGGGGGACATCGAGATCTCAAACAGCAGCGCGAGCCGGGCTACTATAAAGGTCCCCGAGAATTCCGGAGGTAAGACCTTTCATGTGATGTGTGAGGTGACCGACGATGGCACGCACCATCTCACCAGTTACCGCCGGATCATCTTCGAACCGGGCCCCACGGATGGCAGGCCGCGCGTGATTGTGACTTCGGACGGCGAGATCGACGACGAGTGCTCGATGGTGCGGTTCCTGCTGTATGCCAATGAATGGGACGTGGAAGCAATTGTCACCTCGAGTTCACAATACCATTGGCAGGGACACCGATGGGCTGGGGATGACTGGATTGAGCCATATCTGGATGCGTATGCGCAGATTTACCCAAATCTGGTCAAGCATGATCCCGCTTTTCCGACGCCTGAATACCTGCGGGCCAGGGCGGCCCTGGGTAACGTCAAGGCAGAAGGAGAGATGGATGAAGTAACGGCAGGATCGCAGCTTATTGTCAAGGTGCTGTTGGACGAGACGGACGACCGACCGATCTGGCTCCAGGCCTGGGGTGGTATGAACACCATCGCCCGGGCTCTGAAGACCATCGAAGAAGAGCATCCGGAGAGAATGGCGGAAGTCGCGAACAAGATACGCATTTTCGGCATCTGGGAGCAGGACAATACGTACCAGAGCTACATCCGCCCGCATTGGGGAAAGTACGACATCCCCACCATCATCTCCGACCAGTTCATCGCCATCGCGTACGAAAATCAGAGGAGGGCCGTACCCCAGGAAATGAAGCGTTACTATTCTGCCCAGTGGATGAACCAGAACCTCCTGCAGAACCACGGTCCTCTGCTCGCCTTGTACCAAGCGCACGAGGATGGGCGTTTCCGGTCCGAGGGAGATTCCCCTGCGTTCTTGCACACGATCGTGACCGGGTTGCGAAACCTGGAATCTCCCGACTGGGGTGGTTGGGGCGGTCGGTATGTCAAAGTGCGCGAGAATACGTGGCTCGACCCTGTGCTGGAACCGGGGTATCGATATCCCGAGGGGCGCTGGTATTCCTCATCAGCCTGGGGCCGTCAGCGCGCGCGTAAGAAGATCGCCAACGACCGGGCACTCTCCGCGTATCTCAAACCCATGTGGCGCTGGATCGATGCCCTTCAGCATGATTTTGCGGCGCGAGCCGACTGGTGCGTCAAGTCTTATGATCAGGCGAACCACCCCCCGGTGGTCAAGCTGGCTCACGCCCTGGATCTGAAAGCACGCCCGGGGGACAAGGTGTCACTGAATGCTCAGGGTACTGCCGATCCCGATGGCGACGCCTTGACCTATCGCTGGTGGCAGTACGAGGACGCGGATACCTATGAGGGCACCGTCGAAATAGAGACGACTCGCCCTCAGGAGGCCTCGTTCACCGTCCCGACCGATGCCGGCACAGGGCAAACCATCCACGTCATTTGTGAGGTCACGGATGACGGCGTCCCTCCGCTGACGCGCTACCGGCGCGTGATTGTTGAGATCGAATAGCATGACCAGATGCCGAAGAGCCAATTGGCGAAGGAGACAATAATGAAGTCAATAGGAATCTCACCATCAGCACTGTCGTGTGTCTTGCTGCTATGCTGTGCCAGTGTTCTTCCTGCTCAGCAATTGGCATTCCCTACGGCCGAAGGCTACGGGAAATACGCCGTAGGTGGACGTGGCGGCACGGTGTACGAAGTCACGACCCTCAATCCCTCCGGGCCGGGCAGTTTGGGGACGGCGATTGGGGCATCCGGGGCAAGAACGGTCGTGTTCAGAGTTTCAGGCACCATTGAGGGTAGTTTCAATATCAGAAATGATCATATCACCATCGCTGGACAGACCGCACCGGGAGACGGCATTTGCATTAAAGGAAATCTCGGCGTTAGTGCCAATGATGTGATCGTTCGGTATATCCGCGTAAGGGCAAACCCTGCGATTGAAACGGATGCCATAGGCGGCAGATACCATAAGAACATCATCCTGGACCATGTGTCGGCCAGTTGGAGCAGCGATGAGGTGATGTCCCTTTACCATAATGAAGACGTCACCATACAATGGTGCATGATTACCGAAGCCTGCGCCAAAGGCGATACTGGGCATCGATTCGGTGGTATATGGGGAAACCAACGTGGCACCTACCATCACAACCTGATTGCCCACAACGACAGTCGCAATCCGCGGTGGGCCTCCGGTTGCGGATTCAACGATTACAGAGACAACGTGCTGTACAACTGGGGATATCAAAGTTCCTATGGCGGAGAAGCTCATCAGCGAGGCGACAGGCGCAAACCGCCGATTGAGTTCACCGCCGTCAACATCGTCGCCAACTACTATAAGGCGGGGCCTGCCACGAACGATAATGTAAAGAGACGGATAGCGGAACCTTCTGCGCGTTCCAGCGACGACAAGGGCAGTTGGTACGTTGCCGACAACTACGTGGACGGCTATCCCGAGGTGACCGCCGACAACTGGCAGGGGATGGACGGCAGTAACTACATCAGACTCAATGCGCCGTGGGACGCCATGCCCATCCATCAGCAAACCGCGGAGGATGCGTATCAGGCGGTTCTTGCGCATGCCGGCTGCTCATTGCCCAACCGTGATGCCGTGGATGCACGCATCATAGAGGAAGTCCGTAATGGCACGGCGACCTATGGCAACAGCGGTATCATTACGACCCCGAGCGACGTGGGCGGATGGCCCACCCTGCGAAGCGGAACAGCCCCTGTCGATTCCGATCATGACGGCATGCCCGACGAGTGGGAACGACAACATGGTCTCGGTCCCGACGATGCCTCCGACGGGGCCAAGGACCGCGACGGTGACGGCTATACCAACCTGGAAGAGTATATCAATGAGCTTGGCGGGGACTTCGATAAGCAACCGGCGGCAGGCAAGTATCATCACCCTGCTATCCTGCTGGAAGAATTCACCTACGAAAAAGCTGATTTTCCTTCCGTACACTCCTCGTCGATAGAAGAACTACCCAATGGCGATCTGGTGCTGGTCTATTTCGGTGGCCCTGGTGAACGTAAGCCTGGCACGGTGATTCGGTACCAGAGAAAACCGCTCGGCGGCTCATGGTCGACTCCCGTTGTTCTCGGCGATGATGGCTCGGAATCCGGCAACAAGATTCCCTGCTGGAATCCCGTGCTCTATCAGGTGCCGGATGGTGATTTGTTCTTCTGGTGGAAAGTGGGTCCAAGTCCAAAGCAATGGTGGGGCATGCTCAAGACCTCGAGCGATGGCGGCCACACATGGTCGCCAGAAAGGCGACTCGGCGGCACCGACGATCCCGACCTTCTCGGCCCGGTTAAGAACAAACCTATCCAACTGGAGGATGGCACCCTCTTGGCCGGCTCCAGTCGTGAGAACAAAGGTTGGATCATGCACGTTGAGCGCAGCACGGACAACGGTGCGACATGGACGTTCACCAGTCAGATCGAAAACAAGGCGTCCAGCGGCGCCATTCAGCCCAGCATCCTGACCTACCCGGACGGTCACCTGCAAATACTGGCGCGTGATCGGGATGGTAAGCGGTTGATCAGCAGCACATCGACGGACAAGGGACTGACCTGGACTCCGACGGAATATCTGGCCATTCCCAACAATAACGCCGGGACGGATGCCGTCACGCTAAAAGACGGCTGTCAATTGCTCGTCTACAATCACTCCATCCGTGCGGGCGGCACCAGCGTCGGACCCGAAAGCGGCCCCAAGGGGCGCTACCTGTTGAACGTAGCGGTGAGCCGGGACGGCAAGGCCTGGGATGCTGTGATGGTACTTGACTCGCCCAAAAAGAACCCGGGCCAGTTCATCTACCCGGCCGTGATTCAAACACGCGACGGTCTGGTGCATATAACCTATACTTACCACCGCAAGAAGGTCAAGCATGTGGTCATCGATCCTACACGCATCAAGGATCCTACGCCCATGCCTGACGGGAAATGGCCGACCTCCGGACCTGCCTCAATCGTGCCTGAATGAATTTCAGTGGATGGATTTGGGCGAAGGAAACAGTCATCTATGGCTGCATAAAGGCAATAAGAGAGCTTTTCCAGATACTTTGAACAGTTACCATTAAATGAAAACCAGTCGTAGAAGCGGTGACATTTCCGCAAAGGAGAGCACCATGAAGTTCAGCATTGCGAACGCCGCCAGAATCACACTTGCATTCCTTCTTGTTCATGTTGCTACAAGTTTTGGACAAGCGCCCATTGTGCAGCCTGATGGATATGCCATGCAAAATGGCGGTACGACAGGTGGCGGAAGCGCAACGCCGACAACCGTGTCAACGGCAGCCGCTTTCAAATCGGCTATCAAGAACGACGATCCAGCTGTCATCGTTGTTAAGGGCAGGTTGAATGTTGGACCTGTGAACATCGGCTCGAATAAGACCATCATTGGCGCAGACGTCCATTCCGGACTTCACGGCGGGACCATCAAGGTCAGGGGAAGGAATATTATCTTCCAGAGCCTGACCATAGGCCCTGCCAAAGGAGACGCCATGGAGCTATCCGGGGCCAAGAACGTCTTTATCACCAAATGCGAATTTCATGACAGTTCCGATGAACTCTGTTCCATTGTCAGGGAATCTGACTACGTGACCGTATCCTGGTGCAAGTTCTACTTCGAGAAGTCACATAGCCACGCATTCGGCGGCCTCATAGGCAATAGAGATGATCGCACATCAGACAGAGGAAAACTACACGTAACCCTGCACCACAACTGGTATGCAGACGGTGTTCGCGAGAGAATGCCCAGGGTGAGATATGGACACGTCCACATCTATAACAACTACTATAACAGTGTTGGATGTGGCTATTGCATTGGCACCGGTTTCGAATGTCACATAAGGGTTGAGAACACATGCTTTGAGAACATAAAGAACCCGTGGCGGGAACAGGCGATTGGCGCGCTGAAAAGCGGAGGTGAGATCGGATGGAATGGCCTCATTTTCGAACGCTGTTCCCAACCCACATACATCCCCAACAAGTTTCCTGTTTTTACCCCTCCATATGCATTTACGATGGATGCAGTCAAAGATGTCAAGCGGCTGATAACGGACCCCGTGTACGGTGCCGGCAATCGCCTGATCCGTAATTGAGGCCCCACTTGGGAGGAATTGATTGTGAAGAGAGCTGTTCTACAAAACAGGATGCATGGCGTACTGGCGATGAGTTGCCTGTTTCTTACTCAGGTCCAAGCGGCTGTGCCGTCGTCGAAGAAGGCCATCGTCCTGGAAGAATACGTCTTTCTGAAGGGGCCGACCCGGGACTGCCACGCTTCGTCGTTGCTGGAATTGGCCCATGGCGACTTGCTGTGTACGTGGTTTGGGGGGACGCGGGAAAATGATCCGGACGTGAACGTCTGGTTGGCGCGCAAGCCCAAAGGTGGCCAGTGGCAGACGCCCGTGAGCGTTGCCGATGGCGGCGGAGAAACCTGCTTTAATCCTGTGCTCGTCCAACTCCAGGGTGGAGATATCCAGATCTATTACTGCAGCCCGGATATCAATACGGGTCAGGTGATTATCTCAAGCGACAACGGGTACACGTGGAGTAAACCGAGACGGCTTCCGAAAGGATTTGTCGGTCCGATTGTGAACCAACCTGTCTACATGGATGACGGGACGATTATTGCAGGTGGCAGTTTGCAAGGTGGTCCAGGTTGGCGTATCCATGTGGAACGTAGCACCGACAATGGCAAAACCTGGACTAAGGTGGGTCCGATTAATGATCCTGTTAACACCAAATACAAAATTATTCAACCTACCATTCTTGTCCACTCTCAGAAACGTCTTCAAATTCTGGCTCGTACCGGTCGACACGATATGGATGCTAGAATAGCTCAGACCTGGTCAGATGACGGAGGTTTGACTTGGTCACCAGTGACTGACACTACTCTGCCAAATAATAGTTCTGCCATTGACGCAGTGACACTGGACGATGGGCGTCATTTGCTGGTCTACAATCACTCGACGCGCGAAGATCCGATAGGCGGCCGCAAGGGCCGTGGCATCCTGACGGTGGCGGTCACCAACGATGGGATCAACTGGGAAGCGGCCGCGGTGCTCGAATACCGGACCGGCAGCGTGCAGTACTCGTATCCGTCCGTGATCCAGACCAGGGACGGTTTGGTGCACGTAACCTATTCCTGGCACCGCAGACGGATCAAACATGTTGTGATCGATCCCGACAGGCTACAGACCCATCCGATTGTGAATGGCCAATGGCCCAAAGAAGAGATTCCGTGGATCGAGAGCGTTGAGAATGGAGTTTGAGGAGTCTTGCCTATGAGTGCAGGGGAGAAATCGACGCTGGTCGAGCGGCTGGATGCGTTGTACGAATACGACCGCGAGCCCGTCGCCGCCGACAGACTATACGGCTGGAAGACCTTCATCGCCATGTTCTCCAGCGAGCATATCGCCGGCACCGAATTCGTGCTCGGGACACTCCTGGTTTTGCACGGGGTGACCGCCTTCGACGTGTTCGTCGGGCTGGCGGTGGGCAACCTGCTGGCGGTGCTCAGTTGGGCCCTGATGTGTGCGCCGGTGGCGGTCAGAGAGCGACTGACCATCTACTGGCAGATACGCAAGATCGCCGGGCCGTATCTGACAGTTGTCTATTCCGGGCTCTTTGCCCTGATCTTGTGCCTGCTGGCCGGCTCGATGGTCAACGTGTCCACGACGGCTGTCTCATTGACCGCAGGCATCCCCAGTCCCAATTATGCCGCCGGCGAGACCGTTCCCAGCGTGCCGTGGATTCTGGTGGCGGTGGGAGTCGGTTCGGTCATCGCGGTCCTGGCCGTCTTGGGTTTCGAGCGGCTGGCTCATTTCGCCAAGGTCGTCGCGCCGTGGATGCCCTTCGTGTTTCTAGCGGGCGCTGTGGCTTCCCTCCCGTCGCTCGGTGTCACCAGCGTGGGCCAGTTCTGGGCGGTGGCCAATGAGAAGATCTGGACCGGCGTCCCCCAGGAGGGCCAGATTCCCTATGGCTTCTGGCATTGCGTGGGCCTGGCCTGGTTGTGCAACATCGCGCAGCATATGGGGATGGGCGATGTGACGATCTTCCGCTATGCGCGGAAGTGGCAGATCGGTTTCAGCTCGGCCTTTGGCATGTTCATCGGGCACTACATGGCCTGGATTTGCTCCGGCGTCATGTGCGCCGCGTTCGTTCATGCCCAGCGTGCGGCCGGTGTGGCCGAGCCCAACCCCACGCCCGGGAATATCGCCATGCTCGGCGCCGGCTATGCCGGCATCGTCTGTGTGGTCCTGGCGGGCTGGACGACCGCGAACCCCACGCTCTACCGGGCCGGACTGGCCTTTCAGGTGGCGACGCCCAACTGGCGTCGCTGGGCGGTCACCCTGATGGCAGGGGTCATCATGGTCATCACGGCCTGCATTCCAGCTGTACTGGCCTATCTCGACCGCATCGTCGCCTACTACGGCTTGTTCTTCATGCCCCTGGGGGCGTTCATCTTCATCGATTTCTGGCTGTTTCCCCGACTCGGTCTGGTGCGGAATTACGCCGAACGCAAGCGGTTGCTGGTCAGTTGGCCGGCCGCGGTCGGATGGTTCGGATCGTTCGGGATATGCTTTGTGCTCTACGCCAAGGATCAATATGCCGGCTTTGCCTGGCTCAATGACCGGTTGCCCTCGCTCCTCGCCAACTACCGGGCCGACCTGTTTTTGCAGGTGTTGCCCGCCTGGTTCATCGCGGTGACGTTGTATACGCTTTGCTGCCTCATCCAGCAGAAGGTGCTGGCCGCATCCGCTGGGAAAGGAGAAGCTATGAAGTGAGCCAACTCGGGCTCTGGTACGATCTGGATTGGTACGAGGTCGTCACTGGGACGCCTCAAATCCGTCGACCTTCAGCAACAGGAGTTGGCTCATGTATTATTGTGGCTTGGACGTAGCGATGAAGTCAAGTTATCTCTACATCACCGATCAGACGGGACGCAAGCTCACGGCGGGTGAGATTCCCACCACGGCCGACGCTTTGCAGCAGCGGTTGCGACGGTACCGGCGTGGGGGGCTCTGTGTGGCGCTGGAGGCCGGGAACCAGAGTGCCTGGCTCTATGATCTCCTGACCGAACTCGGGGCCGAGGTGACGGTGGTCAACCCCACGAGGCTCAAGCTCATCGCCGAATCGCGTCGTAAAACGGACAAGATTGACGCCAAAATACTCTGCGAGCTGCTGCGTCTGGATGGCCTGCCCGAGCCAGTCCACATGCCAGGGCCCGAGACGCGAAGTCTGCGAGGGCTTCTCGTGGCCCGGCGTCAGTTGGTGGCGGCGCGAACGAAACTGGGCAACGTGGCGCGGGGGATGCTGCGGCAGGAGGGCATTGCTCTGGCGGCGCGTCAGTTAAATAGTTTTGTCAGTTGGCAACGGCTCCTGGCCCGTTCGTTCTCGGCGGCCCATCTGGAGCCGATCCTCCGGAGCTACTATGAAAGCTTCGTGGCGTTGACCCGTTCGATCCAGCAGTTAGACCGCCAGTTGGCCCAGCGCGAACGTTCCGACGGGCGTGCGGCGCAATTGCAGACGATGCCGAAGGTGGGCCGGATTGCCTCGTTAACGTTCCTGGCGGCGGTGGACCAGGTGGCGCGTTTCGAAACCTCGCGCAAGCTGGTGAGCTATTCGGGTTTGTGTCCGACGGTCCGCAGCAGCGGTGAGCGCACCGAGTATGGTTCCATCAGCCGGGAGGGGCGTAGCGAACTCCGCGCGGTGTGGGTTCAGATCGCTCATCTGGTGGCGGCGGACCGGAGTCGTTCGACGGCCCGTCTGCGTCGCTGGTACCGTAAGGTGGCGTCCCATCGCGGTAAGAAGACGGCGATCGTGGCGTTGGCTCGGAAGCTGCTATCGATTGCCTATCGCTTGTTGCGGGATGGGACGGTCTATCGCTCGTCCCTGGTGTGTCGCCCGGCGGCGTAAGTTCGCGTTTTTCCCTCTCGCCCTGAGGCCCTGTCGGGCCGGCTGGCGAGGCGAAAAGGAAAAACGCTTTGGGATAGTTCGTACGTGTTCGACCCGAGTCGAACGAGAACCGTAATCGAATTCAGAGTCCGAGGATCAAGGTCTTCGTGAGAGAGGTGAATCACGAACATTCGGACAGCCCGCATTTCAGGTCTTGGCCTCTCTTGAGCCACGCAAAGGAGAATGGGCGTCCGGAGCGAACAGGACCAGCTTAGTGTGCGGCGTTTAGCGTCAGCGCGAATGGGAGGTTGGTTCGCTTTACGATTCAGCCAACGAAGCCTTGACAGGACTCACTTCATGGGAGACCAGGTATATATGCTTTTCGCTGCTACACCAGAAATCCGGCGATCATGCGGTTGGTGCACACGCGAAGGTAGATTGAGTGCGAAGAGCGATTGCTTTGATGCCTTTTCCTATAGGGTTCGA